>Ga0265314_10000818_pt1 | contig 37031 bp, 36 predicted proteins | sample 4126metaG_FD_203106 | JGI IMG/M metagenome (GOLD analysis project Ga0265314, IMG submission 203106) | Rhizosphere microbial communities from Carex aquatilis grown in University of Washington, Seatle, WA, United States - 4-1-26 metaG | ecosystem: Host-associated > Plants > Roots > Rhizosphere >...
CCGGAGTGAACCACGAACCCGCGAAGAGATTCAGCCAGGCGAACAGCATGCCCGTGACGGCTCCGGCCACACTGCTCCACAGCAGATAGCCGCGTTGCGCACGCAGCAGGCTATGCCCGGTGCGACGGAAGGTGAGCGTGTCGAGCAGGAAGCCGCAAGCGAACAAAGCAAGCGTCGCAAGTAGCGTCGGCAGCCAGACTGCACCCGCGATGGGTGCGGGCGCCTCCCATTCCTGGCCGGCAAGCGTCAGCGCCAGCGGTGGCAAGAACAGCGGCGCGACGACAAAGGCAGTGAGGCGGTTTCTCATGCTGGCGGCGACAGGATAGGTTGCCAGACGCCGTCTTGCAGACCTTGCAGTGGCTGGAAGTTGGCCTTGTAGGCCATCTTGCGGCTATCCGCGATCCAGTAGCCGAGATAGAGATAAGGCAATTGCAACTTGCGGCATAGCTCGATCTGCCAGAACACGTTGTAAGTGCCGAAGCTTGCATGCGGCACATCGGGCTCGTAGAAGGTGTACACCGCCGATAATCCGTCCTGCAGCACATCGACCACGCTCACCATGCGCAGCACATCGCCCTCGCGGAACTCCACCAGCAGCGTATCCACATGGCTTTGCAGCAGGAAGTTGCGGTATTGCTCCGGGCTATCGTCATCCATGCCGCCGTCGCGATGGCGCGCTTCCTGGTAGCGGCGATACAACTCGAAGTATTCCGGCTTGTCGTGCAGCGCATGCAGCGTCGCGCTCAAGCCATTGTGCTGCTTGCAGCTGCGGCGCTGCGAGCGCGTCGACTCGAACTCATCGACCACCACGCGCACCGGCACACATTGGCGGCAAGTATCGCAGCGCGGACGGTAAGTGAACGTGCCGCTGCGGCGGAAGCCGTGGCGCACCAGCTCGGAATAGACCTGCGTGGTGATGAAGAAACTGGGTGTGGCCACCTGCGAACGCGCCTCCAGCCCTTCCAGATAACTGCACGGATAAGGCGCAGTCAGGTAGAGGTGCAGGGCAGAGAGCGGAATGTCGTTGAGCAGGCTCATGGTGTAACAGTGAGTTGGCTTGGTGGAGTGGAGTTTACCAAGATTGGCGGCTGCGGGATAAGGCAGATTGAAGGAGCCGTCGGATATTTAGACCAACCGGCATATCGATCCAAGCTCGATATCATTTCCGGATATCAACGAACAAGAAATCGATGGGGTCGCCCCCATCGAAGCGATCACCGATTACGCAGTTTCAACGCGCACCCTTGTGGTCTTTTTGGCCGCTATTTTTATGCTTGCCGGCAACTTCCTGAGATTCCGCTTTCTGTTTCTGCGTGCTGACTTCCTCTGCCGGGAACGGGTGTTTTGGTATGGGTTGCTGGCTCGGGATATTGGTTGGCTGGGTCATGGTGGTCTCCTGATCGGGCGTTTAAGTGGATTTTCATTCGCATCTTTACCGATGTGAAGAGACTATAGTTTGCTCCCGATTGAACGCCAACTCTGTGCGCCAGTTAACGGATTCACGGGTTATTTCTTCGAGCTTGCATCTTTCCTCTCGCGGCAATCTCACCAGCATCAACGGCAGCGCAGCCCTTTTTAATTTACTATTCACCCAGGATGGCAAGGCAACGCTTGCCTTGCCATATTTCGGATCGGCGGAGGTGTAGATGATGGTTCTCTTCAGGGAAGCTTTGGCGTGGGTGACAGAAAAAAAATGGCGCACCTGGCTTTTGATATTGATCGTGCTGGCCATCATTGGGGCGGTCTTCAAGTTCTACCCGGGAACCACGCTGGTGGTGGGGGTGAGTTCGGACCAGGTGGATGCCAAAGGCCATCTCAAGAATGACAAGAGCCCGCTGGCAAAGATCAAGAGCTTGCTTGCGGCGCAGGGCATACATCTAAAGATCAAAACGCAGTCCAATAAAAAGGAAGAAAAATCCTCGCTGGAATTTCTGGTGACAGATCCCGAGGTGGATTGGGTCATCGCCAGGAATTCGGGAGCGGAATTCGACGAAGACCTGAACGAGCGCTTCAGTTCGCTGGGTGTGATCAGCTACAGCCCGCTGCTGTTCTTCGAGAAGGCCGGCAAGAACAGGATCAAGCGACTGAAAGACCTGCGCGGCAAGAAGATCATTTTCCGCGCCGCGCCGGAAGGGAACGAGAAACCCGCCTTCACCACGGATGCGGCGAAGGTTTCACCTTACTCCAACAATTACATCATCCAGAGTTTCTTCGACCTCGCGGGCATCACGCCGGAGAATACCAAGCTGATCAACACCTGGCCGGATGAGATCACGGATAAGGGCGACTGGGATGTTTACATCACGTTCGGTTTTCCATCGGAGACGAATTCATCCAAGGGCATCTATCCGGCCATATTGAAAGGCAAGATCGACTTCCTGCAGTTCGATGATCTGGATGCGGTGGCAAAGAAATTGTCCTACCTGTCGGTGCAAAGATTGCCTGCCTCCGCCATGGTGCCGGCAGAAGCCATACCTAATACCGACGTGCGTTATCTTTCCACCACGTCCAGCGTATTGGCCAAAGCCAACCTCGACCGCACACTGGTGGTGATACTGGCCGAAGCGCTGGACAAGGTGTATTCGCCCGCCAACCTGACCCGGGCCAAGGACGAGTTTCCCAATTTCCGCAGCGCGGAAACTTTCAAGCCCAACCCCGGGGCGGTGGAGTTCTACAAATCGGGCAGGCCGTTGCTTGGCAAGTATTTCCCGCTGGTCATTGCAGGGCTGATCGGGAATATGCTGGTGGTGATCATTCCCATCATCACCGTGGCGTGGCCCATTGCGCACTTCTTCCCCTCGATCTATCGCATCTACGTGAGAAGAAAAGTCACGCCCTGGTACAAGAAGCTGGAATTCATTGAACGGAATTGCGATGTGGAAAGCGAAGATCTGCGCAATGACCTGAAGCGCAAATTGCAGGAGGTGGAAAAGGGGTTGCAGGCTATCAAGCTACCCTTGATGTACGGCACCTACGTGCAGGACTTGTTCAATGCCAAGAGCCATGCGGAGCTTGTGAAGAACAAGCTCTACCGGACAAATTGATGCGCGGTCTGTTCGCCATCATTTGAACTCGCACATTGTTGCCTGCCACGGGTGCGGTCTTGCTGATCAGCAGGGCCGTGTTCGAATCATTCTCTTGAGCCGATTCGTTTGGGCGGTGCCGATCCGGTTCAAGCAAAATGATATTGTTCGATATGCCAATCCGTGGGCGGTTCCAGCTCGATCAATGTTTCCAAGCGTGCGATGAATTCCTTGCGTGGTATCTCGCGTGCCCCGAGCGAGGCCAGGTGTGGCGTGTTCATCTGGCAGTCGATCATGCCAAAGTCCCAGAGTTCGAGTTGTTTGCACAGGTGTGCGAGGGCGATCTTGGAGGTGTCGGTCTTGCGGCTGAACATGGATTCGCCATAGAACATGCGACCGATACTAACGCCGTATAGTCCCCCGACGAGTTCGCCTTCCATCCAGACTTCCACCGAGTGCGCATAGCCTATGCGGTGCAGTTCGCAATAGGCCTGGATCATCTCATCCAGTATCCATGTTCCGTTCGCACCGTCGCGCGGGGCGGCACAGGCGCGCATCACCTGTTCGAATGCACTGTCGGTTAGCACTTCATATCTGCCTTGACGCAGGGTCTTGCGTAGCGATGGCGACAGTTTGAATTCGGAGGGGAACAAGACCATTCGCGGATCCGGGCTCCACCACAGGATGGGGTCGCCAGCGCTGAACCAGGGGAAGATGCCGTGGCGATAGGCTTCCAGCAAGCGCGGCGCCGACAGGTCGCCGCCCGCAGCCAGCAGGCCGTTGGGCGATTTCAGGGCCTGTGTGACGGGCGGGAAAGTGGTTTCTGTAATCATCAAGGATATACAACGATATAGACCTTTTGGCATATGGTCACGGCCACCGATTTATGTTTATATTATGCCCCACCAGGCAGCAAAACGCGGGGAGGCGCAATGCTGGGCATATTTGGAAAGAAAACGGATCACCCGCTGGCGGACATCAAGTCGGCACAGGTGGTTATAGACGACGTTCCCAAGAACGACGCAGTGCTTGCCGTGCAGGAATTGACCGGCTGGATCGAATCGCTGGTCGAGCAGGCCGACGATTTCCGTCTGGATCACGAGTTCGCTGTGTTGCGCTTGCTGGACGAAGCGGCACAGCCGCATGTGCGCAAACTCTTGCGTGACTATTTCACCGTGCAACCTTTGTCGAAATTCCAGGAGAACCGTCTCTGGACGACGCTGGAGCATTTCTATCTCAGGAGCGAGGCGGCTTATCACGACGTGCTGGTGCGCTTTCGCAACGGCGGGCGCGGCGCGTCCGGCATCAAATCCGAATTGGCGTTACTGGGCACGCGCGGCATCGCCGCGCTGACCAGTCGCCTTAAGATGGCCGCTTCGCGTTACGCACTGGTCGAGCCGGTATTGTGGAAGCATCTGGCAGATTTTTATGGCCATGCCGAAACGCATGGTTACCAGAAGGACATCATGTCACTGTATTCCGGTGTACCCGGCAGCACCTCGGTGACACAGGAATTCTCGGTGTTGCTGATATGGTATGGCGTGAGTGCGGGCACGCAGAATCCGTTGCAGGAGCACATCACCGAAAGGCTGCTCGCGCATGTGGGCAAGGTCTTGTCGCTGACCGACCAACTGACGGGCGAGGGTGTGTACGTGTTCGATATGGCGCAGCCGACCCCGCCCATGCGCGTCCCCAACGATTCCACCATGCATCCGTCGCTGCGTTTCGCAGGCGCCGGGGATGCGCTGAACCCGTTGAGCGGGCTGCTCAAGACGCTGGAAAAAGGTATCGTGCCGGAAGATATCAATCTATGCGGAGCCAGCTACGAGGCTGAATTGGTGCGCGACATCCTGCGTCGCCTCATCCAGAACCTGACGCAACCGCTGCCGACCCGCCGCAATCCGCGCCGCAAGATCAACGTGAACCTGAAAGTGGCGAACGGATTCTCCAAGGTGCTGGAACATTCTGATGCGGGGCTGAATTTCAGCCAGGATGGCAGCGAGATCTGGGAGGTGGAAGACATCAGTGCCACCGGTTTCCGCAGCGTAGTCCCCGCCGCACGGGCATCCGGCATCCGGATCGGGTCGCTGATCGGCAGCAAACCGGAGAACGTCCAGCATTGGGGGGCGGGTATCGTGCGGCGCCTGAGTCGCGACGAAAAGGATAATCTGCATATTGGTGTGGAAGTGATGAGTATGCAGATCGTCGGTGTCTCACTGGTCGATCAGGGGCATTCTTCCGATGAAAGACAGGTCGCGCTGTTTCTGAACCGCCCCGCGGATACCAGCGGCGAAGCTTGGCTGCTGCTGAGGCCGAACACCTTCACCCAGAATCGCAGCATGAACATGGACATGGGTGGCAAGGAATACCTGTTGTTACCGCTGGCACTGGCTGAAAGCGGCGACGACTACGACTTGGCGCATTTCCGACTCATGCAACAAGACTCTTCGCCTGATTAGGTCCCGGCTGCGAGCCGGGTTCTCAGCCAGTGTTCGATGTCGCGGATCTCTTCCGGACATACCGAATGCGGCATGTCGTATCCGTGCCATTCCAGCAAATACCCCTGATGCAACAGAACATCAGCCGACGCGCGCCCGAAGGCATAAGGGATCACCGGATCGGACAGGCCATGTGCCATGAAGATGGGCGTGTGCTTTGCTTCAACACTCGCTTCCGCCGGTGTGGTGCTCGGTAACGGCAGATAAGTGGAAAGCGCCAGTATCCCGCCCAGTCTTTCCTGGTGCCGTAGTCCGGTGTGCAGGGCGACGGCGCCGCCCTGCGAGAACCCGGCCAGAAAGATGTTGCCGGCCTTGATGCCGCGCTGTTTTTCCTGTGTGATCAATTTTTCGATCTCTGCCTGCGAGGCGCGAATGCCTGCCGCATCTTCCTGGCGGCCGATGTTGGCTGATATCTCGGCCGAAGCCGCGCCGACCAGGATGTCGTACCATGCAGGCATCACATACCCGTTATTGATGGTCACCGGACGCATGGGGGCATGCGGGAAGATGTAGCGCACCGTGACTGGGAGGTCGATCTCTTCGGCGATCGGGACGAAATCCTCTCCGTCTGCGCCTAGTCCATGCAGCCAGATTATGCTGTATGCAGGGTTCGGGCCGCTTTCAAGGGCGATATGGGGAAGAATAGAGGTCATATTGTGCTTTTGATCCGGGTTATGGCAGGGGGAAAGTGGTAGATTATGATACAGCCTAAGGTAGTGGCAAAATCTGCCGATAGTGCTACAGACGGTTATAAAAAACAGGGGTGGAGGGGAAATGAAACGACATATCACGCCGACGTTAGTCGAGAAAGTGATGCGGGATGGGGACTTTATCGTTTCCATGACAGACCTTAAGGGGATCATCACCTACGGCAATCGCATCTTCATCGAGTTTTCCGGGTACAGCGAAGCCGAATTGCTCGGCACGCAGCACAACATCATTCGCCATCCCGATATGCCGCGCGCCGTTTTTCAACTGTTGTGGGACAAGATACAGAAACGCGAGGAATGCTTCGCCTATGTGAAGAACATGGCCAAGGACGGCAGTTTCTACTGGGTGTTCGCCAACGTCACGCCGACTTTCGATGAAAAAGGCAATATCACCGGTTATCTGTCGGTGCGGCGCAAGCCGAAACAGACCGGCGTACAGGTCGCGAGCGCAGTGTATGCCGCCATGCTGGAGGCCGAGAAGCAGGCCGGCCCGGCGAATGCCATCGCCGCTTCCACCAAGATACTGGTCGATATATTGAACGAAAAGGGACTCAGCTATGACGAACTCGTCCTTGCAATTTAGATTCTCCGCGCTGCTGTGGTCGTTCTCCTTCGGCACACTGGTCATCATCCTGTCCAGCTTTGCGATGTATGGGGTGCATACCTTCATGGTCGTCTTCCTGCTGGTCAGTATTGCTGTCTCGGCAGGGGGGCAATGGCTGGCACGGCAATGGCTCGCCCCGATCCATAAGCTGAAGGTGGTTGTAGATGAAGTGGCGAAGGGGAGGTTCAACAGCCGTGTGACGGGTGTTGCCGACAAGCGCGACGAGATCAGTCTGCTTTGCTGGAGCGTCAACGACATGCTGGATCAGTTGAACACCTTCTTCCGCGAGCAGGAAACCAGTTTCCGTTCCAATCTCGAGGGCAAGTTCTATCGCCAGTCGATGCCGGGCGGGTTGCATGGCGGCTTCAGGAAGGGGCTGCAAAACCAGAACATCCTGCTAGAGGGCATGGCAGGGCAGAAACTGGGTGCCATGCGCACCAAGATGCTTTCACGTGCGCACCACCTCAATACTGACAATCTGTTGAAGAACCTGATGTCAAATCAGCAGGACCTGAAGGTCATCACCGAAAACATGGAGAAATTGGCCAAGTTGTCCAGGCAGACACGCGAGGATGCGGAAGAGAGCCGTGCTTCGGTCAAGGATGTGGTGTCACGCCTGTCCGGCATCGTTGAGCGCGTGAACCATGCGAATGCGTCGATCACCGAGCTGAATGCGCGCAGCTCCGAGATCAACAAAGCGGTCGGACTGATCACCTCCATCGCCGACCAGACCAATCTGCTGGCTCTGAATGCGGCTATCGAAGCGGCACGCGCGGGCGAGGCAGGGCGGGGTTTCGCAGTGGTGGCGGACGAAGTGCGCAAGCTTGCGGAAAACACCAAGAACGCTTCCGAATCCATCGGCCGCATCATGCAGATGTTGCAGGGCGAGGCAGCCAAGATGCTGGTGGACTCCGAGGCGATGCACGAGATCGCCAATTCGTCGCAGAGTGTCATCGGTCAGTTGGAGCAGAAGTTCGGCAAGTTCTACGAATCGGCGGTCACCACTCTGACGGGTGCGCGTTATGCTCAGGATCTCAGTTTCGCTTCACTGGTAAAGGTGGATCACGTCATCTACAAACAGCGAGCCTATGTACTGGTCAGCGAGCCCGAGCATGATGAGTTCAGGAAGGCAGTAGAAGTCGACCATCACAGCTGCCGTCTGGGCAAATGGTATGAGGGGCCGGCCAAGGAGGTCTTCGGGGACACGCCTTCCTTCCGTGGATTGACGGAGCCGCACCGTAAGGTACATACCTGTGTGCATGAGATGGTTCATATGCTGGAGCAGAAGTGGGAGCGCGACGAGCCGCTACAGGACAGGATATTCCTCGCGCTAGAATGTGCCGAGAACGCCAGTCTGGAAGTGATGAATGTGATCGACAGGATCGTTGCCGAGAAGCATCCGCATATGGTCAAGGCCGAATAAGAATACTCAGTCCATGGCAATATGCCCGCTGTGCGGGCGTATCTGAGGCGGTCAGTCAGGTTCGGGAATGATTTCGCGCAGCACCTGAAACAGTTCGCGGTAACTCTTGGGAGGCTTCAACGCCTCCTTTTCCTTTTGTGCATTGCGTATCAAGGTGCGCAGATGCTGTGCATCGGCTTCCGGATATGCACCCAGCAGTTCGGTGAGGGCGTCCGGCTGTTCCAGCAAACGATCCCGCCAATGTTCGACCTGATGCAACCAGGCAGTGTGCTGGCGCGATACGCCGTTCCACGCGTCCAGCTTGGCCTGGATGGGAGCCGGTTCTACATCGCGCATCAAGCGCCCGATATATTGCAGTTGGCGATTGAGCGCACCGAACTTGGTCATCTTTTTGTATTCCAGGATGGCCTGCAGCAGGTCTTCGTCCAGATTGAGTTCTTTGAGTTTTTCTTTGGAGAGCCCCGTCAGCGTTTTGCCGAGGTCTTGAAGTTCGAGCATCTGCTTCTTGATCTTGGTCTTGCTGGGCGGGAGTTCCTCTTCAAGTTCTTCGTCGTGTCGTTGGCGCGTATTCATGGGGTCGGTAAGTTCAACAGATGTTGCTATGATAGCGCCTCCCGACGAACAAGCCCCCGAATTTTATGAACGCCAAAGTTTCAAACTCATCCCGTAGTGCCGATACTCTGCACCAACTAGCCGCTGATATCGTCAGCTATGCCCGCCAACAGGGTGCATCCGCCAGTGCGGCAGAAGTGTCGGAAGGTTTTGGACAGACGGTCACGGTGCGGCAAGGGGCGGTGGAGACCATCGAATACAACCGCGACAAAGGCTTGAGCGTCAGCGTCTATCTCGGTCGGCGGCGCGGCAATGCCAGCACTTCGGATTTTTCGAAACAGGCGGTGCGCGACACGGTGGATGCGGCGCTTAACATCGCGCGCTATACCGCCGAGGACGATTGTGCCGGATTGCCGGATGCCGACCAGCTTGCCGCCGAGTTTCCCGATCTTGATCTGTATCACCCGTGGACGCTGAATGTGGAACAGTCCATAGCACTGGCGAGCGAATGCGAACAAGCCGCATTCCGCACCGATAAACGCATCAACAATTCCGAAGGCGCGACCGTCAATATCAACGAAGGGCGCTTCGTGCAGGCCAACAGCCTGGGCTTCATCGGCGGCTATCCGAGTTCACGCCATAGCGTGAGTTGCTCGGTGATCGCGGGCAAAGGCGATGGCATGCAGCGCGATTACTGGTACGGCTCGGCACGGGATGCGCGTGAGATACTGAAAGTGGAAGAGATCGGACGCATCGCCGCCGAGCGTACAGTGCGCCGTTTGAATGCGCGCAAGCTAGACACCCTGCAGTGCCCGGTGCTGTTCGAAGCGCCGATCGCGGGCGGCTTGTTCGGTCACTTTGTCGGCGCGGTGAGCGGCGGCAGCCTGTATCGCAAGGCCTCCTTCCTGCTCGACCGATTGGATAAACCGGTCTTCTCCAAGAACATCCGCATCGACGACGTGCCGGACATCAAGCGCGGCATGGGCAGCAGCCCTTTCGACGATGAAGGCGTGCGTACCCGCCGTCGTGCCATCGTTGAAGATGGCGTTCTGCGCGGCTATTTCCTCGGCAGCTACTCAGCACGCAAACTCGGTATGCAGACCACCGGCAATGCGGGCGGCACGCACAATCTCATCATCCGGCCGGGTGAGCTGGACTTCAACGGATTGCTGCGCAAGATGCAGCGCGGTCTGCTGGTCACCGAACTGCTCGGTCACGGCGTCAATCCCGTCACCGGAGATTACTCGCGCGGAGCGGCAGGTTTCTGGGTGGAGCACGGCGAGATACAGTATCCGGTGGAAGAGATCACCATCGCGGGTAATCTCAAAGAGATGTACCGGCATATCGTCGCCGTCGGTAATGATGTACTGGTGCAAGGCTCACGCCAGTGCGGTTCGGTATTGATCGAGAAAATGATGGTGGCGGGGCGCTAGTGCCGTCAGTACGCTTCGTGCGACCGAGATGACAATTTCTGACATTCGCCTGGAATCGTCATTTGCGTGTTGAGTCTGCAACAGCATGGGTGTAGCATCAATTCCACTTGGCAAACATACTGAAAGGTATGGGCGCAAAGTCTCCGGCCTAAGGGATTCTACGGTAGCGGGACTGCGGTACGGGTTTCATCCTCGTGCTCATTCGGCTTTTCCTTCGGTCAGTGAAAATATAAGCATCTCCCGCATCCGTTCAATAGTTACGGAGCGAGGAGGTGCGAACTACCCGACAGGAGGGTGAGAATGAACAAGCAACCAATACACCGCGACGTGGTGGTGTCGCTCGCATCGTGTGACAACTGTGTCCACACCTTCAGGGAAAAGGACAGGCAGGATGTGGTCGTATGCATCCAGCAACTGAAGACGGTGCCCTCTGACAGCACATCGGTGTGCGATCTGCATTCGACAAGAGAGCGGAAGCGCTGAGTGACCGGGGAACGGTGCTTCGATACTTCATGAAGGGATGAACCATGAGCATTCAGCTATTGGGTGTCCGTATTTCAGACGAGCAACTGGGCAACGCCATGTCTGTATTCCTGGTGCTGGATGCTGTCATCATCACGCTGCTCCTGATCTACCTGTGGCGGTTCCTGACGCCCAAACCTCCGCGCTTCACCGACTTCGTCGATTTTTCGAAATGGAAATGGAAGGTGGGGTTCTTTTCCGGGTCTGCGGGATTGCTGATGGTCATCGCGCTGATTCTTTTCCCTTTGGCTGCGATACTGCTAATCATGCATTTCGCCGGAGACAGCAGCGCCGGAACCCATATCAAATTCTGATCGCTCGTGCATCAGAGCAGAGGGAGCACGTCATCCCTGATGTCGTGTAGTCGCGTTCATCGCGGTTCGATCTGCCAAAGGTGCTGCGACACCGAGAACCATGCGCCCAGCCAGCCGAGGTAAGCGGAGAATCCCAGCAGGGTCAAACTGTCGCTGAGTGTAAGGTGTTGCAGGCTGAAGTTGCTGGCGTAGAACTGAGCCAATGTGTTTACCTGATGATTGAGCAACAGCAGGCTGCCGGCCACCAGCAACCAAGCCGCGATCCCGCCCAACAGTCCTTGAGCGAGACCGAAGTAAAGGAAAGGACGGCGGATGAAAGCATCGGTCGCGCCGATGAGTTTAGCGACTTCTATCTCTTCGCGCCGGGTGAGTATCTGCAGGCGGATGGTGTTGAAAGTGATCGCGATGAGCGCAAAGCTCAGCAGTACTGCAAGAATGATCACCGCCGTGCGGCCGAAGTTCAACAACGCTTCCAGTTTGTGCATCCAGGCCGAATCGAGCTGCACATGCTCGAAGCGCGGCCAGGTCTTCAGTTCGTCGCGCAGGGCTTCCAGCGTTTTCACATCACCGTCTTTGGGATAGATGATGAACGCATCCGGCAGCGGGTTCTGTGCCAGAGTGCCAATCACGTCCGCCAGGCCGGTGCTCTGCTGGAGCTTTTTCAGCGCGGTGTCGCGCGGTACGAACTCGACGCGTTTGATCGCATTGTGCTGCTTGAGCTTGTCGCCGATGCGCTCGATCTCGCTGCTACTGGTGCCGGAGGCAAGGAACACGCTGATCTGCGGCGTGCCTGCGACCTGCGAACCGAGTGCTTGCACGCTCTTCAGCAACACATAACCGCCGACCGGCAGACTCAGTGCGATGCCGATGATGAGTATATTAAGCAGCGTCGCATTGGGTGTGAGTAATAACCGTTGCAGAGTATGGCGCAATATGCGCAAGTGTTCGATGAGCGTCTTCATGCCTGCAACTCCCCCTTCTTGAGGTGTAGCGCCCGTGCCGGGAACTGGCGCAGGATGCCTTCGTCGTGGGTGGAGATGAGCAGTGTCACACCGACCTGGTGGAACGACTTGAAGATATTCATGATCTCGTTCGAATATTCAGTGTCGAGATTACCGGTGGGTTCATCCGCCAGCAGGATGGTGGGGCGGTTCACGATGGCGCGGGCGATGCACAGGCGCTGCTGTTCGCCGCCGGAAAGCGCGATGGGATTGGCCTTCTCGCGTTCGAGCAGTCCGACCTTGTCCAGTGCGGCACGTACGCGCTTGGCACTTTCGCGGTGGTCGAAGCCGCAGATCTGCAACGGCAACATCACATTGTCGAAGGCATTGCGGTCGAACAGCAGCTTGTGGTCCTGGAAGATGAGCCCGATGTTGCGGCGCAGTTGCGGGATCGCTACAGGCTTGATGGAGCGGATGTTCTGGCCATTTACCAGCACGCTGCCGCTGGTGGGGCGCTCGATGGCGGCAATGAGCTTGAGCAGCGTGCTCTTGCCCGCGCCGGAGTGCCCAGTGAGATACACCATCTCGCCTTCGGCCACATCGAAGCTCATATTCTTCAGCGCTTCGTGTCCGCCGGGGTAGCGTTTGTAGACCTGGTTGAATTTGATCATTTTAAGAAAGTCCTCCCTTCGATACGTCCGCCATGCGGACTACTCAGGGCGAACGGTCTGCTGTGTACTGTTCGTACCGAGTGCCGCGCAAGGCGCGGTATATCGAGGCATGTGCAGGGCAGGGTGCATTGAACCATCATTCGAGCCCGAGCAACGCCGCAACAAAATCCTCCGCCACGAACGGCCGCAGATCATCCAATCCCTCGCCCACACCGATGAACCGCACCGGTATCGGATGCGCTTTGGCGATGGCGGCGATGACGCCGCCCTTGGCGGTGCCGTCGAGCTTGGTCAGCACCAGGCCGGTCACGCCCAGCGCTTCGTCGAAGGCCTTGACCTGCGATAGCGCGTTCTGTCCGGTGTTGGCGTCGAGCACCAGCAACACCTCGTGCGGCGCACCGGGCAGTGCCTTGTCGATCACGCGTTTCACCTTTTTGATCTCTTCCATCAGGTGCGCTTGCGTTGCCAGGCGTCCGGCGGTATCGGCCAGCACCACATCGATGCCGCGCGCCTGTGCCGCCTGTATCGCATCATAGATCACGGCAGCGGCATCGCCGCTCTGTTGCGCGATGACGGTGACGTTATTGCGCGCACCCCATTCCATCAGTTGTTCACGCGCCGCCGCGCGGAAGGTGTCGCCCGCCGCCAGCAGTACAGACTTGCCTTGGCTCTGGAAATGTTTGGCCAGCTTGCCGATGGATGTGGTCTTGCCCGCGCCGTTGACGCCGCACAGCATGATGATGAAGGGTTTGTGTCCTGACACATCCAGCGGTTGTGCCAGCGGCTGCAACAATTTCAGCAATGCGTGTGCCAGTGCTTCTTTCAACTGACCGGCTTCGGTCAGGCGTTCTTCTTTCACATGGCGGCGCACATCGGCCAGCAATGAGCGCGTCGCATCCATGCCCACATCGGCGGTGATGAGGATGGTCTCCAATTCTTCATAGAGTTCTTCGTCGATGCGTCCGCCGGGAACCAGCAGGGCAGAGAGCTGTCCACTGGTGCGTGCCAATCCGTCAGTCAGGCGGTTCAGCCAGTTTTTCGATTCGGCGGTAGCGGGAGTCTTTTTCAGGAAGCTAAACATGCGAAGGTGTCTGGATGAGTATAATGCGCGCTCATTCTAACCTAGAAACCGCAGTTGACCGCCCCATTGAGTACGCGTGTAAATGAGTAGAAAACACCAAATTGCTTTACCTACGCTCATCTCTTGGGTGGGGTGCTATGGAGTGTATTGCACGCTCCTTGCGACGCATGGCGACGTTGCTTCTCCTCGGGATGGAACGACCATTCCTCGTCGTCGCGCCTTGCCCTTCGCCGCGATGAACGTACACTACACTCCGTCCAACTGCGGTTCCCAGGTTTAAGTCGAATCGCGCATCCATAGGGTAGGGAAATGAGAATCCATAAGATCATCATCGCGCTGTTGTTCCTGCTTTCATCCACAGCACAGGCGGATGTGTATGAAAAGACGCTGGACAACGGTCTTAAAGTCATCGTCAAGGAAGACCACCGCGCGCCTACCGTGGTGCAGCAGGTCTGGTACCACGCGGGCAGCATGGACGAAAAGACCGGTACCACCGGTGTGGCGCATATGCTGGAGCACATGATGTTCAAGGGCACCAAGGCAGTGCCGGTCGGGGAGTTCTCCAAGCAGATCGCGGCGGCGGGTGGTCGCGAGAACGCTTTCACCAGTTATGACCACACCGCGTACTTTCAGCAATTGCACAAATCAAAGCTGCCGCTGGCGATGCAACTGGAATCCGACCGCATGCACAACCTGCTGATGGCTGAGAAGGAGTACGCCAAGGAACTCAAGGTAGTGATGGAAGAGCGCCGTTGGCGCACCGATGATGACCCTCATGCGCTGGTATTCGAACGGCTGATGGCGACGGCTTATGAAGAGCACCCCTATCACAATCCCATCATCGGCTGGATGGGGGATCTGCAGAACATGACCGCCACCGATGCGCTGGACTGGTACAAGACCTGGTATGCTCCCAACAACTCGACGCTGGTCGTGGCGGGCGACGTCAAGGCGGACGAGGTGTTCGCGCTGGCGCAAAAACACTATGGCAGTATCCCGACGGTGAAGTTGCCGCAGCGCAAGGCGGTGAGCGAACCGGTCCAGCTCGGCATCAAGCGCATCACGGTCAAGGCCCCGGCAGAATTGCCCTATCTCATCATGGCCTGGCACGCGCCGACTCTGCGCGATGCCGAAAAGGACTGGAAACCTTATGCGTTGGAAGTGCTGTCCGGAGTGCTGGATGGCAACAGTTCCGCGCGCCTGAACAAGTCACTGGTACGCGAACAACAGGTGGCGATGGAAGTGGGTACCGGCTATGAAAGCGTGGCGCGCGGCCCCAGCCTGTTCGTGTTGGAAGGAACGCCGCGCGAGGGTAAGACAGTCGGCGATGTGGAGGCAGCGTTGCGCGAGCAACTAGCGCTTCTTGTGCGCGATGGCGTGAGCGAGGAAGAGTTGCGTCGCGTCAAGGCACAGGTGACGGCGGGCGAGGTTTACAAGCGCGACTCGGTGTTCTACCAGGCCATGCAGATAGGTCAATACGAGAGTGCTGGACTTTCATACAAAGCCATCCCGCTCATTCTGAAAAAGATACAGGCTGTCACTGCACAGCAGGTGCAGGATGTGGCGCGCGAGATATTCAACGACGACCAGTTGACCGTTGCGGTGCTCGATCCGCAGCCGTTATCCAACAAGCCAAGACATAACCCGGGGGCTGCCCATGTTCATTAGATCCCTTTCTTTTGCAATCCTGCTGTGCGCGACCGGCATCGCCCTTGCCACGCCGCAGATCCAGCACTGGCAGGCACCGAGCGGTGCGCGCGTTTATTTCGTCGAAGACCACGGCTTGCCGATGCTGGATGTGGCGGTGGATTTTGCGGCAGGTGGCGGCTTCGATGTGGCAGGCAAGGTCGGCGTGGCGAGTATGACCTACGGCATGCTGGATTCCGGCGCGAAGGATCTGAGCGAGGACGATATCGCGCGCAAGCTGGCCGATATCGGTGCGCAGATGAACGGCCACTTCGATGCTGATCGTGCGGGTATGAGGTTGCGCACCTTGAGCAGCGCGATGGAACGCGAAGCGGCGCTGGATATTCTGGCGCGTTGTCTGCAACAGCCGTTGTTCCCCGAACCCGTGTTGGCGCGCGAGAAAGCGCGGCTGATCGCCTCTCTGAAAGAGGCGGAGACACAGCCGGAGAGCATCGCTAATAAAGCATTCGGCAAAGCGGTGTTCGGTGCCCATCCTTATGGCTGGAGCATCGAAGTGGCCGATGTGGAGAAGGTCCAGCGCACCGAACTGGAAAATTTCTACCGCGCACACTACGGCGCGAAATCGGCGGTGGTCGCGCTGATGGGAGACATCACCCGAGCGCAGGCCGAAGCCATTGCGCAACATCTGACAGAAGGTCTTCCGGCTGGCGTAGCGGATACGCATATTCCGGCGGTGATGATACGCATCAAGCCCAGCGAGCAGCGCATCCCGCATCCGGCTAGCCAGAGCCACATCCTGATCGGCACGCCGGGTGTCGCGCGCAACGACGAGGATTATTTCCCGTTGTATGTCGGTAACTACATCCTGGGTGGCGGCGGCTTTGTGTCGCGTCTGATGAACGAGGTGCGCGAGAAGCGCGGCATGGCCTACAGCGTGTATAGCTACTTCATGCCGATGCAGCAGCCGGGCGCGTTTCAGATCGGCTTACAGACCAAGAAAGAACAGGCGGATGAATCGCTGAAACTGGTGCGTCAGACCTTGTACACCTTCGTGGACAAGGGCGTGACCGAGAAAGAACTGCGTGCCGCCAAACAGAACATCATCGGCGGCTTTCCGCTGCGCATAGACAGCAACAAGAAGATCATCGATTACCTCGGCGTGATCGGTTTCTATGAGTTGCCGCTGACCTATCTGGACGATTTCACGAAGCGGGTGGACAAGGTCACGACCAGGCAGATACGCGATGCGTTCAAGCGCCGTATCGATCCCGATGCGCTGGCGACAGTGATCGTGGGCGCACCGGATGCGGAGAAGAGCGATAAATAAGGTTCGCATCATCGGCGGCACCCACCGCAGCCGCCTCATCGAATTTCCGGATGCGGAAGGCTTGCGCCCCACGCCTGACCGGGTGCGCGAAACCCTGTTCAACTGGCTGGGGCAGACGCTGTATGGCAAACGCTGTCTCGACCTGTTCGCGGGCAGCGGAGCGCTGGGCTTCGAAGCCGCTTCGCGCGGGGCAGAGCAGGTGCTGATGGTGGAGAATAACCGCGCTGTCTACAAAGCTTTGCAGGACAATGCCAAAAAGCTGGCGATGATCAATGTAGCATTACGCTGTGAGGATGGGCTAAAATTCGCCCTGCAAGATAACGGGTTGTTCGATGTGGTCTTTCTGGATCCCCCATTCAAGAGTGAATACCTGCCCCGACTTCTTCCCGTGCTGGAGAACAGCCTGGCGCAGGGCGGGGTGGTTTATCTGGAAAGCGGAACAGCATTCGAGCCTGACGCGGCTTGGGATGTGCTGAAGCGGGCCAAGGCGGGCGCTGTGCACTATCAATTATTGGAACGCAAATGAGCATGACCAAGGTGGTCTACCCGGGGACGTTCGATCCCATCACGCGCGGGCATGAAGACGTGGTGCGGCGTGCCGCCGGTCTGTTCGGCGAGGTGGTAGTGGCTGTCGCAGCCAGTCGCAGTGCGACCCTGTTCACGTTGGACGAGCGGGTGGAAATGGCACGCGAGGCGTTCGCCGGATTTGACAACGTCAAGGTCGAGGGTTTCGACAACCTGTTGATGAGCTATGTGCGTTCACTGAATGCCCGTGTAGTACTGCGCGGATTGCGCGCCGTTTCCGATTTTGAATACGAGTTCCAGATGGCAGGAATGAACCGAACACTGCATCCCGATGTCGAAACAGTGTTTCTGACTCCTGCCGAGCAATACACCTTCATTTCGGCCAGCATCGTGCGCGAGATCGCGCGCTTCGGCGGGGATGTGAGCAAGTTCGTGTCGCCAGCCGTAGCGGCGCGGTTGAAAGCAAAGAATTATCGTTAAGGAGAGCAAGAAATGTCACTGATCATCACCGATGAATGTATCAACTGCGATGTGTGCGAACCGGAGTGCCCGAACGGCGCCATTTCGCAAGGCGAGACCATCTATGTCATCGACCCAACAAAATGTACCGAATGCGTAGGCCACTACGATACGCCGCAATGTGTGGAGGTGTGCCCGGTCGATTGCATCCCGCTCGACGAAGCGCATGTCGAGAGCAAGGAGCAGTTGCAAGCCAAGTACGAGAAGTTGATGGCGGCGAAAAAGTAACGTTAGTTGCTGTCAATAAAAAGCCCGCGACTAGCGCGGGCTTTTTTGCACCCTGACTCGGGTATGCGAATTCCGTCCAAATTCAAAACTTGCATTCAGGCAGGGGCAAAACCTTGTTTCAGCAGAGCTTCAAATTCTTCAATCGGTACGGGCTTGCTGAAAAAGTTTCCTTGAAAATTACGGCATCCCTGGGCGGCAAGAAGCTTTTGCTGATCTTCGGTTTCCACTCCTTCGGCAATGACATCCAGATTCAAATTCTGTGCCATGGCTATGATGGTGCGTGTGATCGACTGGTCGTGGTGGTCAGTGGCAATGTCGCGCACGAAAGACTGGTCGATCTTGAGTTGTTTGAGCGGCAGACGCTTGAGATATTGCAGGGATGAATATCCTGTCCCGAAATCATCCAAAGAAAACTGGATGCCTATCGCTTTCAGTTGGTTCATGGTTGCAATTGTGACTTCGATATTCTCAAGCAGCATGCTTTCGGTAAGTTCAAACTTGAGCAACTTCGAATTGATGGCATGGCGCTGCACGATGAATTGCACTTCGGTTACAAAATCAGCCAGACTGAATTGTTTCGCACTGATGTTCACCGACAAGGCCAGATTTCGCGTTAGTTCGTCGCGCTCCCATGTCTTCAGTTGGGCGCATGCCGTCTCCAGTACCCATCGCCCGATAGGTAATATCCGACCTGTTTCTTCAGCAAGGGTAATGAATACCGCCGGGGTAACCAATCCATGTTCGGGATGAAGCCAGCGGATCAAGACCTCAGCGCCTGTCGCATGATGCGAGCTATCGACTTGGATTTGGAAATACAACTGGAATTGATTCGCCGCAAGCGCTTTATGCAATTCACTTTCCAGCTTAGAGCGATAATTTATGGCTTTTTGCATCTCCGGGTCAAAGAATCTGAGCGTATTGCGCCCCGCCTTTTTTGCTTGATACATTGCGATGTCTGACTGTTTCAACAGTTCATCGATCGACTGGTGGTGGTCATTAAACAGCGTGGCGCCGATGCTTGCGCTGCCGTGATATTCATGCGTGGCTATCTGATATGTCTTGTTGAGAGAAATAAGGATTTTTTCGCAAACTGAGAGGGTCTGGGCTGCTGCATCGTTTGCATGCTCGCCGAGGTCTTCCAGCATCACCACGAATTCATCCCCGCCAATTCGGGCGACTGTATCGCTCTCGCGGGTGGCGGATACCAGGCCTTCTGCGACTTGCTGCAACAACAGGTCGCCCATGTTATGCCCGAGGGTGTCGTTGATCGCCTTGAAATTATCCAGATCGATGAAAAGAATCGCACCTCGCTGTCCGTTGCGCGTGCTTGCAGCCAGTGCCTGCTGAAGTCGATCAATGAGAAGGCGCCGGTTTGGCAATCCGGTGAGCGGGTCATAGAAAGCGAGACGTTTTATTTTTTCAGCCGCAGCTTTGCTTTCGGTGATGTCCTTGAGCGTTGCAACATAATTCCTTGGGACTCCGTTGGCATCTTTCACTGTGGAAATCGAAAGATGTCCCGGATATATCTCGCCATTCTTGCGGTGATTCCAGATTTCACCACTCCATGCGCCGGTGTCACTGATGCTCCGCCACATGTCGGCAAAAAAAGCTGAATCTTGGCGGTCAGACCCGAACATGCGCGGATTCTTGCCGAGTACTTCATCGGGGGTGTAGCCGGTTATCGATATGAATGCCTGGTTGATCCGCAGAATCAAGTTGTTTTCATCTGTGATCAATATTCCTTCCTGAGATTCAAAAGCGATTGCGGCGATGCGTAGTTGATGCTCGGATTGTTTGCGTTCGGTGATGTCGCGAGCTACAGCGAACAAGCCTGAATACTGGCCGGTCGTGTCATAAACGGGGGTTCTGTATGTTTCCAGAAGGGCAAGGCGCTTGTCGCTGGCAAATGTCACCCACTCTTCATTGACTGTCGGCTTACGTGCTTCCTTTGCGCGGCGGTCGTTTGCATAAAACAGATTGGCGAGATTCTTTTCAAACAAATCCTCGTCCGTTTTGCCGATTATTTCTTTTTCGCTTGCGCCAATCAGATTCTCGACCATCGCGTTGCAGGAAAGATATGCTCCATCCGAACTCTTGAGCCAGACCAGATCTTGCGTCGTTTTGAAGAAAGTCCGCAACCGTGTTTCGTAGGATGATTTCTGTTCTTCATACAGCTTCTGCATTTCTTTCGAAGAGAGCGAAAGCGCACGCTCAAGGGTATATCTGTCCTGGTCCGCTGCGTTATAGGTCTGCTCGATGACGGACAAAAGTTTTGACCAGTTCGTTGCATCGGGGGGGTGTTGTGTATCCAGACCAAGTCTGCGTAACTGGCGATCTAGAAGACGGTTCGAGTCTTTGCTCATTTTTCCCAAAACGAAGCCAAAGTCATGGTTTGGTTAAGCAGGGCACAGCACCCGCTTGCAAGAGTGGTCAATTCTCCGCTGGAGTAAAACCCGACCAAGGCGCTTCCGGGCGGCAAGCCGTCGAATACGATGTCGATTTCCTCTTCGATGCGCTGTGTCAGGACGGCACGACGCCCTGCGCAACTGATTGCCAATGTCAGCAATGGGCCGTTTACATAATCGTCGAACGCAAGCTGGCTTACGGCGGCGAGGGCGCCATCAATGAGACGATCGTAATTGGCGCGCATCAACTGTACATGGCCACCCTGAGGAATATCGCCTGCAAAAGTAATGGAGTCCTCATCTTCATTGATGGAGATGAGGCATCGGACGGTCAAGCCATCTTTTTTCTGGTCATTGAGAATCGCCAGGGGGAACAGAAGCCCTGAAGTCGGCAAGTCGGCAGCGCGCTCACCCAGATATTTCTTGTAAAGCGAGAGTGCCGGTTGCCCGTCCAGGGAATAAAGCACGTTCCCTTCGGATCGAGTGACCTCGCGCGCCGGCCCCAGCACATCCCATCCGCCATGGGAGCCGCAGGTGATGCCCACATGATCGCCATACAGACCAACGGCGACGACGTGGTGTGGTTGTGGCGTGTTGTCTACGATCACCCAGGTATTGTTGAAACCAACCCCACTCCCGGCAAGACCGCCAGTTACTTTTACGCCTTCCGGAAGATTTTGAGACAGGCCTCTGGCCAATTCGGACCCATTGATCAGCAGTCCGTCCGATAAAACCAGCACACCCTTAAGATCAGGCGCGCTAAGTGATGTGATCAGATCAGAGCCGATCTGGAAGGAAGATTTTGTATCGACGATTTTGCTGGTGGTCTTGCGGAGCGTCGCATTGGTGAATTTCATCACGGCAACTGCCAAAGTGCCGTCATCAAGCGAGTGGTCATATATCTCGCCGGAGGTCGAGCAGCCAATCCAGACCGAATTCGGAAAATTCCTGCGCAGGTCGGCAAAACCGCTTGCCAGCTTATCCAGATCAGAACCGCCAAAAATGACCAGCAAGGAATTCTCTGAATCCAATGCAGGATCCAGCGGATTGTTCCAACCCCTGTGCAAAGTGAATTGATGGGATGCAAGTTGCATTTTTCCTTCCTTTCTCTTTATGCGATTTTTTCGTTTGTGATGATACTTCGGATGCTATGGGCCGGTAAATTTATCTGTTTGTGAGCAGATGAAATTGCAGAATGAACAGTCCGTCACTTGCGCCGCAATGTGTGGAAGTTTGCACGGTCATTACATCCCGGATGGCATTGCGTATCGCGCGATTTTTCATTTCTGGCACTGCAGACAATAGAAAGTCGACCGCTGTCCCTGCCTAACTTGTTTGATCGGTGTGCCGCACACCCGGCAGGGTTTTCCCGTTCGCCCGTATACGAAATAACTTTGCTGGAAATAACCGCTGCTGCCGTCGCTGTGCACAAAGTCGCGGAGCGTGCTGCCGCCCTGTTCGATCGCCTCAAGCAGCACTTCCTTGATGCACTGCGCCAGCTTCTGGCAGCGCGGCAGGGAGAGTTTGTGCGCGGCCAGTTGCGGGCGAATCTTTGCGCGGAACAGCGCCTCATTGGCGTAGATGTTGCCCACGCCGACCACGAGATGGCTGTCCATGATGACTTGCTTGATCACCGCACTGCGTGTGCGCGTAGTGCGGTGCAGATATTCGCCATCAAAATCCTGTTGCAGCGGCTCCGGCCCGAGCGCGGCCAACAAGGGATGTTGCGCGACCTCTCCGGTATGCCACAGCACCGCTCCGAAACGCCGCGGATCGCGCAGTCGCAGCAATTCCCCATCTTCCAGCACCAGGTCAAAATGATCATGCTTCTGGGGCAAAGTGCCGACCGGCAGGATGCGCAAGCTCCCGCTCATACCCAGATGCAGGATGAGCGTTCCGTGATCGAAAGTAATGAGGATGTATTTTGCTCGGCGCTGCAAGCCGCGAACGACCTGTCCGTGCAGCAGCGCGTCCAAGTTGTTCGGGATGGGCCAGCGCAGTTTGGGGTTGCGGATGACGACGGCAACGATCTGATGATCAACGAGATGCGGCGTGATGCCGCGCAGTGTGGTCTCGACTTCGGGCAGTTCAGGCATCGCTTAATGTCTTCTGCGCCACCACAATATGCTGCCGATCGCAATGAACGCCAGCGGCAGCAGGATGAGAAAGCTCACGCTGGTGGCGGTGAGTTGATGTTTGCTCAAGGTGATCTTGCTATCCTTCGCGGCATGGGGTTGCAGGATGATGAGCTTCTCTTCGTTCGCCAGCCAGTTCACCATGTTGATGCCGAGGTCGAGATTGCCGCCGTTGCCGGAGTAGGTGTTGGCAAGGAAGGCGCCGCTGCCGACGATGATGATGCGTTGCTCGCGGTCATTGAGATTGCGCTGTAGTGCGATGGCAAGTTCCACCGGCCCGGGGATGTCGCGATCCTTGTCGAAGCGCTGGCCGACACCGCGCTCGCTGATCCAGCCGCGTGCCGCGCCTTCCACCAGTGTGTGTGTTTGCCAGATGTCATTGTGTTCGACGCTCAGTGCACGCGCATCGGGGAAGACGGTGATGAGATCGAAGTCGTGTGTGACGGCATGCGGCGGATAACCGGAACCCAGCGTCCAGTTGAGCGGGGCGTTCATCTGTTGCGCGGAGGGGTCGAGCACGATACCGGGCATGAACGAGATGCCCAGCTTTTCCGCCAGCGGTTCCAGTCCGCGCAACGGCTCGGCATCGGCCAGCCACAACAGGTTGCCGCCGCTTTCCACATAGCGCAGCAGTTTGGTCACTTCACCCGGCATCAATTTCGCTTGAGGCTGGGTGATCACCAGCATGCCGGTGTTGGCAGGCACATCCTGCGCGATGGTGAGATTGATACTTGAGATGCGATAGCCCAGTTGCTTCAAACGCCCGCCGAATTCGCCGAGGTCGTGGTTCGCCACACCATCCAGTTTGCGTTCGCCGTGACCGGAGAGATACAGCAGCAGTTGATCCTTGTTGTGCGCCAGACGTAACAGGGCGCTGGAAAGTGTCTGCTCGTTGAGCGTGGTGATGTGTTCGCTGCGCCCCGCGTATTCCACCACCATCTCGCCGTTGCCCTTGATGGAGGCTTTGCGCATCGCGTCCGCGTCTTTCACGGGGTCGACGAAGTTCAGGGAGAGATCGGGCTTGTAACGCTGGTACAACGAGACGAATTCGCGTATGAGTTTGCGCATGTCGCCGAGCTGTGCGTCCTGCTCGGTTGCGTATACCGTGATCTTGACCGGTCCTTTGAGCAGGGCCAGAGCTTCCACGCTGCCCGGTTCCAGGCTGTTCAGCGCGTTCTGCGTGACGTCCCACTGTGCCGGATAGCGCGCGGCCAGTTGGAACAGCGCGCCAGCCGCCACCAGCACCAGCAGCAGTGCAGCGATCCGTTTGAGCAGGGGCAGGAAGCGCTTCATGCTGCACGACTCCGTTCGTCGTTCAGATGCCGTATCGTCAGCCACAACAGGGTGGCGATGACCAGCGCGAAATAGATCAGGTCGGCACTGTTGATCAGGCCCATGTTCAGGTTCTGAAAGTGCGCGTTTGGCGAGATCGCGCGCAGGAAGCTGCGATTGTCGCTGGCGCTCATCTCCAGCAGCCACAGGCCGAACGACAAACCCAGTGCACTGATGGCGGAGATGACCGGCTGTTTGTTGAGGGCGGAGAAATACAGGCCCAGTGCCGCGTAGCTGGCGGCGAGCAACAGCACCCCCAGGATATTGGAAAGCAAAAGGCCGATGTCGGCATGCGTGCCGAGCAGCAGCGTGGCCAGCATGGCGGTGCAACCGGCCACGATGAGCACGAGCAACAGCAACAGGCCGAGGAACTTGCCCAGCACGATGTGCGTCGACGAGACGGGGGCGGTGAGCAGCAGTATCCAGGTCTGGTTGCGGCGCTCCTCGGCGATGAGGCGCATGGTGAATAGCGGGATCAGTAGCATCAGCATCAGCGCCAGTGCGCTGCACAACGGTGCGGCGATGGCGATGGTCGCGCCCGGCGCATTGTCGAGCTGGGCGAGCTGTGCCTGCACTTGCAGGTAATCGTCCATGCGCGCGAAATAGAACCAGGCGAACAGGAACTGCAGCAGCGCCAGCATCAGCCAGGTGGAGGGCGCGGCGAACAGGCTGCGGAACTCTTTTTTGGCGATGGTGAAGATCATGTGGATGCCGCCTCATATTTGTTAAGGCGCATGAACGAGTCTTCCATGCTGTCATTGGCGCGCATTTCGGTGCTGCTGCCGCTAAAGATCGTCTTGCCCTGTTTCAGGATCACGATGCGGTCGCACAGGCTCTCCACCTCGTTGAGCAGGTGGGTGGAAAGGATCACGCTGCTGTGGTCGCCGAGTTCGCGGATGAGCGTGCGGATGTCACGCATCTGCGCCGGGTCGAGGCCGACGGTCGGTTCGTCCAGCACTACGACGGCTGGATCGTGGATGATGGCCTGTGCGATGCCGACGCGCTGCTGATAGCCTTTGGACAGGGTGCCGATGATCTTTTTTCCACTGTCCTGCAAGCCGCAACGCTGCTTGGCGTGTGCCAGCGCTTCGGCAAGTTTGGCGGGCGCGATACGGTGCAGGCGCGCGGCGAACAACAGGTAGTCATCGACACGCATGTCACGGTAGAGTGGAGGATGTTCCGGCAGGAAACCGATGCACGCTTTGGCCTGTTCCGGTTGTTGCGCGAGATCGAAATCGCACACCGTCACCTTGCCGCTGTTGGGCGGCAGCGCGCCAGTGAGCATCTGCAAAGTGGTGCTTTTGCCGGCGCCATTGTGCCCGAGCAGCCCCAGCACCTCACCGCGCCGCAGTTCCAGCGACACGCCGCTCACCACCACGTTCGAACCGTGACGGCGGGTGAGATCGTGTGCAGTAAGGGTGATGGGGGTGGACATTTAAATGAAACCGGGGTGTTTTGCGTTAGAGCGAATATAACCTAATATGTCGCCTCGCACCAAAACACGCGGGTCAACGATGAATTTTCCATTACGCCATACCACTTTCTTGTTATTGCCTTTGCTGGCGGCATGCGCGCATGCCCCGCAGAATAATGCTGCAGTCGAGTCTCCCGTTGCGCCCGTGGACAGGATGCATCTGGAAAAGATTGTCGAGACCCCAAAGCTGGATATACCCAACGTAGCTTTAACCGACAGCCTGCTTTATGAATTCCTGCTCGGCGACATCGCCGCCCAGCGCGGCAGACCGGAGCTGGCTGCCCAGGCCTATCTCGATCTGGCGAAGACCACACGCGATCCGCGCGTTGCGAAACGTGCCGCTCAGCTGGCGTATGAGGCGCGCCAACTGGACACGGCGCTGGAAGCCTTTAAGCTGTGGCAGGAACTGGAGCCGTCGTCGCCGCTGGCGAAGCAGATGCTGCTCACCCTGTTGCTGAGTGGTGGCAAGCTGCAGGAAGCGCGCCCCTATCTTGAATCGGTTCTGAAAAACGATCCGGCGAGTGCAGCTGGCACTTTTATGAATATCTATCCGCTGGTTGCGCGTTCGCAAGACAAGTCTGTCGCGCTGGAGTGGATGATAGACGCGACGCATTCCTATCCGGATGTGGCCGAAGGGCACTGGGCCGTGGCGCAAGCTGCTGCCGCTGCCGACAAGAAAGATCTGGCCATGGCCGAGGCGCACCGTGCGGTGACCTTGCGGCCGGAGTGGGATCTGGCGGCGGTGTTCGAGGCGGAACTGTATCTGGCCAGCGACCCTGCCCAGGGGTTGGCCTTGCTGAAGAAGTTCCTGGATGCCCATCCCGACAACAAGGATCTGCGCCTGTACTACGCTCGCGCATTGCTCACCCAGAAACAATTCGGGGCATCGCGCGAAGAGTTCCAGCGTTTGCTGAAAGAGCGCCCGGAGAGCCCGGAACTGGCATTTGCCATCGCGCTCATCTCATTGCAGATGGGCGAGAATGAACGCGCCGAACGGGAGTTGCAAGAAGCGCTCACCAAGGGCGGCAAGGAAGAGAGCACGGTGCATTATTATCTGGCGCAATTGAGCGCCGCCAAAAAGAACGACACGCAGGCACTTGAACATTACCGCCTGGTGAAGGAGGGCGAATACAGCTATGACGCCAGGTTGCGCGAGGTCGCTTTGCTGGACAAGGCCGGAAAATTGCCCGAGGCGCGCGAAGCGTTGCATCGTGCAAATCCCAAGACTGACCAACAGCGCGTGCAATTGATCATGATCGACGCGCAGTTGCTGCGCGAGGATAAACAATACGAGAACAGCTATCAGGTGCTGTCGCACGGATTGGAAAAATTCCCCGAACATCCGGACTTGTTGTATCAGGCCGCGATGGCGGCAGACAAGTTGAAGAAGAACGAGATGTTCGAACAATTGATCCGCAAGCTGATGAAGATCGCACCGGACAATGCGCATGCCTACAATGCGCTGGGATATAGCCTGCTGGATCGCAAGGTGCGCATCCCGGAAGCGATGAAGCTGGTGGAGAAGGCATATCAGCTTGCACCTGACGATGCCGCGATCACCGACAGCATGGGCTGGGGGTATTACCTGCTGGGAAATCTGGACAAGAGCGCCGAGTTCCTGAGCCGCGCGTTCAATATCGATGCTGATCCGGAGATCGCCGCGCACTTGGGCGAGGTTCTGTGGAAACGGGGCGACAAGGATGCTGCGCGCAAAGTCTGGATGGAGAGCACGAAAGCCAATCCCGACAATGAGTCGCTCAAAGCGGTGATGAAACGCTTCATCCCCTAGGCCATGTGTCGTTCCGTTCTGTCGCTGATCCTGGTGCAGCTCCTGTTGCTTTCCGGTTGTGCGACTGCGCCTGTGGCGGTACAGCGACCGGCGCAGGCGGATGCGCCCTTCGCCTTCAACGGGCGTGTTTCGGTGAAGCAGGTCGAGCAGCGCGATAGTGCAGGCTTGCGCTGGGTACACCGCGCGTCCGAGGACGAAATATTGCTGCTGGCCCCGCTGGGGCAAACGGTAGCGCGCATCCATCGCGACATGCACGAATCCACGCTGGATGCTTCCGGCAAACATTACGCAGCGCAGGATATGGAAGGTCTGATGCAACAGGTGCTGGGCTGGCGATTGCCGCTGGCCGGCCTGCGCTACTGGATCACTGCCATGCCCGCGCCCGTAGGCGAGGCTCAGACCGAGCACGACCAGAACGGACAAGTGAGCATACTGCGTCAGCAAGGCTGGGAGATACGGTACACGCGCTACGCGGCGAAAACGCCGGATGCGCTGCCGCTGCGCCTGAGTTTGAAGCGAGATGGAATGGAAGTGACGTTGCTGATCGACGAATGGGAAGCGCAGTGAACACATTGACCTGCACCGCTCCCGCCAAGTTGAACCTGTTTCTGCACGTGGTCGGCCGACGCGCCGACGGTTATCACCTGCTGCAGACCCTGTTCCGTTTCATCGACCTGAGCGACACTCTGCATTTCACTTTGCGCACCGACGGCGAAGTGCACCGTGTGAATGCGTTGGACGGCGTGCCGCCGGAGCAGGACCTGTGCGTGCGCGCCGCACGCCTGCTGCAACAGGAGACAGGTTGCAAACTGGGCGTGGATATTGGGCTGGAAAAACGCATCCCGATGGGTGGCGGGCTGGGTGGCGGCAGTTCGGATGCGGCGACCACACTGCTGGCATTGAACCGGCTGTGGAAGCTGGATCTGTCGCGCGAACGTCTGATGCGGTTGGGGCTGAGCCTGGGGGCGGATGTGCCGGTGTTCGTGTTCGGCGAAAACGCCTTTGCCGAGGGAGTGGGCGAGCGCTTGCAGCCCTATCCTTTGCGCGACGCGTGGTATGTGGTGCTGTGCCCGCCGGTGCACGTCCCGACGGCACGTATCTTCACCCATCCGGAATTGACACGGAATACGATTTCGATGACAATGCGCGCCCTTCCGAAGGGGCAGGATTTTCGGGCAGGCCGGCAAGATGGCCTGGGCAACGATCTGCAAGCCGTCGCGTGCAAGTTGTATCCCGAGGTGGCCGAATATCTTGCATGGCTGGCGCACTTCGCACCCGCACTGATGACCGGCTCCGGCGCCTGTGTTTTCGCCGAGTTCGACACGGAAGCGGAGGCACAAGCGGTATTGCAGCAGTTGCCGCCGGATATGCGCGGGTTTGTCGCGCACGGCATGCAACAGCACCCGCTGAAAGATTTTGCAGCAGCAGAAACGCGTAACTGAACGTCGTCAGTAAAGAGTTTTGGGGAGTCGCCAAGTGGTAAGGCATCGGATTTTGATTCCGACATTCGTAGGTTCGATCCCTACCTCCCCAGCCAGATTTTCAATCCAGTAGTGATGGGCGTTCGCGCCCATTATAAATTTGCGAGGTACTCATGTCCGGCGACATGATGGTCTTCACCGGCAATGCCAATCCCAAGCTCGCGCAAGACGTGGCAAAGCTCCTGCACATCCATCTCGGACGCGCTACCGTCGGTCGTTTTTCCGATGGCGAAGTGATGGTCGAGATATTGGAACACGTGCGCGGCAAGGATGTGTTCGTGCTGCAATCCACCTGCGCGCCGACCAACGATACCCTGATGGAAGTGATGGTGATGGTGGATGCGCTGAAGCGCGCCTCTGCCGGTCGCATCACCGCTGCCATGCCGTATTTTGGCTATGCGCGCCAGGATCGCCGTCCGCGTTCGGCCCGTGTGGCGATCACCGCCAAGGTGGTAGCCGACATGCTGACCGGTGCCGGAGTCGACCGCTTGCTGACCATGGATCTGCACTCCGACCAGATACAGGGTTTCTTCGATATCCCGGTGGATAACATCTATGCCGCGCCCATCCTGTTGTCAGACGTGTGGAAACAGAACTACAAGGATCTGATCGTGGTTTCGCCGGACGTGGGTGGCGTGGTGCGCGCCCGTGCGCTGGCCAAGCGTCTGGAATCGGATCTGGCCATCATCGACAAACGCCGTCCCAAACCGAACGTGGCCAAGGTCATGAACATCATCGGTGATGTGGCGGGACGTACCTGCATCATCATGGACGACATGGTTGATACCGCCAATACTTTGTGCGAAGCAGCCAATGCATTGAAGGAAAAGGGCGCCGAACGCGTGATCGCCTACTGTACGCACGGCGTGCTGTCCGGCCCGGCGATCGAACGCCTGGAAAAGTCGGCCATCGACGAACTGGTCGTGACCGACACCATCCCGCTGCGCGAGGAAGCGCGCAACTGCAAGCGCATCCGCCAGCTGAGCGTGGCGGAACTGATGGCCGAGACCATGCGCCGCATCAATGCGGAAGAGTCGGTCAGTTCGCTGTTCATGGATTAGTTTTTCGCGTCAGTCATGTTGGCTGTCGCATAACCCGAAGCCTCTGGTCGCGGAGAGCTTCATTAGAAGTGGAGAAGTAAAATGGCTATTGAAATCGCAGCAACAACACGCAATGCGCAAGGAACGGGTGCGAGCCGCCGTCTGCGTAAAGCGAATCGCGTCCCCGGTATCGTTTACGGTTCTGGCGAAGCGACCATGATCGAACTCGATCACAACACACTGTATTACGCACTGCGCAACGAAGCGTTCCATGCATCGATCCTGTCGCTGGATCTGGACGGCAAGAAGCAATCCGTTCTGCTGCGCGACTTTCACATGCACCCGTTCCGCCAGCAAGTGCAGCATATCGATTTCCAACGCGTCGACGCGAAGAAGAAGATCCACATGCGAGTGCCTTTGCACTTCATCAACGCTGACATCGCTCCGGGCGTGAAGACCAGCGGCGGTATCGTCAGCCACGTGTTGAACGAACTGGAGATCACCTGCTTGCCGGCTGATCTGCCGACCGCTATCGAAGTGGATCTGATCACACTGGATCTGGGTCACTCCATCCACGTGTCCGATGTCAAATTGCCCAAGGGCGTTGAGGTGGCAGGCCATCACCACGCCAGCGATGCTGTTGCAACAGTACAAGTGCCGCGCGGTCACGTTGAAGCCGCAGCCGAGGCTGCCGCAGCGGCAGATGCTTCAGCTGCTTCAGCAGCCGCTGCCACACCGGCTGCTGCCGCACCCGCCGCAGTCAAGAAGTAAGCCGCATCCGGAACGACCCGCCATGACATCGAACGGTGCATGGCGGGTTTTTTCATTATGAGCGAACCAATCAAACTCATCGTCGGTTTGGGCAATCCCGGCAGGGAATACGAAGCCACGCGCCATAACGCCGGATTCTGGTGGGTGGATGAACTGGCACGTGCTCATGGTGCGAATTTCAAGACCGACAACAAGTTTCACGGGCTGGTCGCCCGCGCCACGGTACGCGGACATGAAGTCCATCTGCTCAAGCCGCAGACTTTCATGAATGTAAGCGGCCGTGCTGTGGTCGCATTGGCGCTGTTCTACAAGATATTGCCGGACCAGATTCTGGTAGTGCATGACGAGCTTGACCTGCCGCCGGGTAGCGCCAAACTGAAACTGGGCGGCGGGCACGGCGGTCACAACGGGCTGAAGGACATCATCGCGCATCTTGGAAGCAAGGATTTCTGGCGCCTGCGCATCGGCATCGGGCATCCAGGGGAGCGCGACCAGGTTGTCAATTACGTGCTGAATGCACCGCGCAAGGAAGAGCAGGGTTTGATCGAAGAAGCGATGCAGCATGCGCAAGAAGTTGCGCCGCTCATCATCGAAGGAAAACTGGAAGCGGCAATGTTGAAGCTGCATAGCAATTAACCAAGGAAACAACCATGAGTCTCAAATGCGGTATCGTCGGCCTCCCCAACGTGGGCAAATCCACACTGTTCAATGCGCTCACCAAAGCGGGTATCGCAGCGGAGAACTATCCGTTCTGCACCATCGAACCCAACGTCGGCATCGTCGAGGTGCCAGATCCGCGCATGGTTGAGCTGGCGAAGATCGTCAACCCGCAACGCATGCAACCCGCCATCGTCGAGTTCGTCGATATCGCCGGGCTGGTCGCGGGCGCCTCCAAGGGCGAAGGTTTGGGCAACCAGTTCCTTGCCAACATCCGCGAGACCGATGCCATCGTCAATGTCGTGCGCTGTTTCGATGACGAGAACGTGGTGCACGTGGCAGGCAAAGTTGATCCATTGTCGGACATCGAGGTCATCCTCACCGAATTGGCATTGGCCGACCTCGCCGTGGTCGAACGAACCATCCAGCGCGACGGCAAGAAAGCCAAGTCCGGCGACAAGGATACGCAGAAACTGGTTTCAATACTCGAGCGATTGCTGCCACACCTGAACGAAGGCAAGCCTGCACGCACGTTTGCATTGAGCGACGATGAAAAACAAATCGTAAAACCGCTGTGCCTGCTCACCATCAAACCGGCGATGTATGTCGGCAATGTGCTGGAAGACGGCTTCGAGAACAATCCGCACCTGGATAAATTGCGCGAGCATGCGGCGAAAGAGGGTGCGCCGGTGGTGGCGTTGTGCGCCAAGATCGAAGCAGAACTGGCCGATCTCGACGATGCAGACAAGCTGGAATTCCTCGCCGACCTCGGACTCGACGAACCCGGTTTGAACAAGCTGATCCGCACCGGTTACAACTTGCTTGGCCTGCAAACCTACTTCACTGCCGGAGTGAAAGAAGTGCGTGCCTGGACCATCCACAAGGGCGACACTGCGCCGCAAGCCGCAGGTGTCATCCACACCGACTTCGAAAAAGGCTTCATCCGCGCGCAGACTATCTCCTACGCCGACTTCATCGCCTGCAAGGGTGAGCACGGCGCGAAGGAGGCAGGCAAGATGCGCGTGGAAGGCAAGGAATACGTTGTGCAAGATGGCGACGTGATGAATTTCCTGTTCAACGTCTGAGCAAATAGGCGGGTCTGCTTTCTGGCGCAGAAATTACGAGCTATGACTTTCCAAAGCGGACAAAAGCCGCCAGTCGCATTCTTTGTCGTATATCGACGTTCGACGTCACATCTCATCTAATACGTCTATCTTTAGTGTAATTATGCCGAAACATTGGACACATATCATTGTGGCTCACTGAAGTAGTATTCTCCTCATAGAGCATTTCATCGAGTGATGCGGTAAATGTATTCCTCAACTTCGGCATCCAATAGGATGCCGCTTCTTTTAATAAAATGCCGCGTTAGCTCAGTTGGCAGAGCAACCGCCTTGTAAGCGGCAGGTCGCCAGTTTAAATCCGACAAGCGCACCAACCTACACAGAGTGTGCCTTTCAATTTTGATCTTTACGCTATGAAAACAATTATCAAACTTTTTGAAACCAGCGTTGCGAAATTTTCAAACAACATTTACCTGTGGGAAAAGCAAAACGGGAAATATGAGGGGATGACGTATAAACAAACTCATGATTTCGTCTATAGGTTCGGCGCGGGACTAATGGCGCTGGGTCTTCAGAAAGGCGATCGCGTTGGATTGATTTCAGAGGGCCGCAATGCGTGGATCATTTCAGAACTTGGAATTCTCCATGTCGGCGGCATTAATGTTCCGTTGTCAGTCAAGCTCGATTCGAGTAAAGAATTCCAATTCCGGCTGTTGCATTCAGGATGCAAAATGATCGTCGTTTCAAAAGGTCAGGCTGCAAAAGTTGAAGAAATCCGGAACCAGCTGCCGGATCTTGAAAAAGTGATCTACCTGGACGGAAAAGAAAATGCCGGTTCAAATGAATTTTCTTACGAGCAGGTTCTAGCTTTGGGTGATGAATTTTTGAAGATCAGCAAAGAAAAGTTCGAGGCCATCTGCCAAAATATCCAACCCAACGATCTTGCCAATATTTCATACACTTCAGGAACGACGGCAGATCCAAAAGGAATCATGCTTTCGCACCTGAATTATGTGGCGAACGTGTTGCAGGCAGACACCTTGTTGCGCGTTCAGGAAGACTGTAAAACACTGGCATTCCTTCCCTGGGATCACGCGTTTGCGCATACCACCTGTCTGTATTGCTTCATGTACAACGGAGCAAGTATCGCATCGCTAGAAATAGGCAAGACATCCGCGGAAACGTTGAAGAACATCCCAAAGAACATAAAGGAAATTCAGCCAGGTATCCTGATGAGCGTTCCGGCAGTTGCAAAGAACTTCAGAAAAGGTATTGAAGCCGAAATCAGGAAGAAAGGATCGGCTGTAGAAATGCTTTTCAAGCATGCTCTGCAAATAGCTTACAAATACAATGGGTCAGGATGGAACCGGGGCGCCGGTGCAGTGGCAGTCTATAAACCACTATTGTGGCTATACGACAAAATCCTGTTCAGCAAAATTCGCAACAGCTTTGGAAAAAAGCTCGAATTGTTTATTGGTGGCGGCGCGTTACTGGATATTGAATTACAGCGGTTTTTCTATGCTATCGGAATTCCGATGTGCCAAGGTTATGGCTTATCCGAAGCTGCTCCATGTATTTCATCCAACGTGCCCGGTGCGATCAAATTCGGCACGTCAGGGCGACTCGTCAAATTTCTTGACCTGAAAATCTGCGATACGGATAACAACGAACTACCGCCTGGCGAAATAGGAGAAATCGTAGTTAGAGGCGACAACGTGATGCTTGGCTACTGGAACAATCCAAAATCGACAGCCGAAACACTGAGGGACGGGTGGCTATACACCGGCGACAGAGGTTTTATGGACAGCGATGGTTTTCTGCATGTTCTTGGCCGGTTTAAAAGTTTGCTGATAGGAAGCGACGGCGAAAAATACAGTCCTGAGGGGATCGAAGAAGCCTTGATTGAACAATCGCCACATATAGACCAATGCATGCTTTTCAATAACCAGAATGCATACACCGCCGGAATGATTGTGCCCAACATGCCTTCAATTAATCGTGAAATCGAAAAGCGCGGCTTGAAACCGGGAACTGATGAAGCCTCGAATGAGGCGTTAAAGATAATTCAGCATGAAGTGGATGCCTATAAATCCGGCGGTAAGTTTGCAGATTCATTTCCCGAGCGCTGGCTTCCATCCAGCATCGTCATTTTGCCTGAAGCATTCACCGAGCAAAATCAGTTGCTCAATTCGACCATGAAAATGGTACGCGGGAAAATTGCCGAATACTTTAAGGCTGAGCTGGAATTTTTATACACTGCTGAAGCAAAAAGCATTATTAACAAAATGAATTTGGAAGCTTTGAAGAAATGGCATGCGCAAGAGAATGGCTAAAGCGCAATAGTTGAAAGCTTGAATAGCGGACCTTTCATCAGGCCCGTCCGAAATCCTTTTTTGATTAGTCTTGCGCTCCCATTATTCTGTTACACTGCGCGCCGCAACATCGTTTCAGTCTAGTTGTTGCCGCCGATTCCGGTACGTAATACCCACCTCATTCAGCCTCAGACTGGCGCTCATACAGGGCGACAGGCCGTTTGTAACAAGAAAGAAAAATCAAATGTCATTTGCATCTCTCGGCTTGTCCGAAGAACTTGTTCGCGCCGTTACCGAGCGCGGTTACACTGAACCAACTCCCATCCAGGCGCAGGCCATCCCCGTTATTTTGAAAGGCGGTGACCTGATGGGCGGCGCGCAGACCGGCACCGGCAAGACCGCTGGTTTTACATTGCCGTTGTTGCAACGCCTGATGGCCAAGCCTGTTGCGGGCAAGGCTCACATCCGAGCATTGGTCCTCACACCGACGCGCGAACTCGCTGCCCAAGTGGAAGAAAGCGTGCGCATGTACGGCAAGCATCTGCCGCTCAAATCCATGATGATGTTCGGCGGTGTCAACATCAACCCGCAGATCAAGCAGCTGCATGGCCGCGTGGACATTCTGGTTGCGACGCCCGGACGTCTGCTCGACCACTTGCAACAGAAGACGGTGGACTTGTCGCATGTCGAGATACTGGTACTGGACGAAGCCGATCGTATGCTGGATATGGGCTTTATCCGCGATATCAAGCGCGTGCTCGCCGTGCTGCCCAAGCAACGCCAGAACCTGCTGTTCTCCGCCACCTTCTCCGACGAGATCAAGCTGCTGGCCGATGGCTTGCTGAACAATCCGGCATTGATCGAAGTGGCGCGCCGCAACCAGACAGCCGAGCTGATCGAACAGCGCGTTTATCCGGTGGACCGCGAACGCAAGCGTGCGCTACTCACCAAGCTGATCAAAGACAACAACTGGTTCCAGGTGCTGGTATTCACGCGCACCAAGCACGGTGCCAACAATCTGGCCGATCACCTGAACAAGGAAGATATCCCAGCGATGGCGATCCACGGCAACAAGAGCCAGGCGGCGCGTACACGGGCATTGGCCGAATTCAAGACCGCCAAGCTGCAAGTGCTTGTTGCGACCGACATCGCCGCGCGCGGCATAGACATCATCGAATTGCCGCATGTGGTGAACTACGAACTGCCGAACGTGCCGGAAGATTACGTGCACCGCATCGGCCGTACCGGCCGAGCAGGCAGCAATGGCGAGGCGAGCTCGCTGGTGTGTATCGACGAGCATAAATTGCTGCACGACATCGAGCGTCTTATCAAGCGCGAGATCACCGTGGTGCAAGTACCCGGTTTTGAGCCGGATCCGCGTATCAAGGCCGAGCCGATCCTGAACGGGCAGAACCGCGGTCAGGGCGGGCGCGGACAAGGTCGTGGTCAATCCGCACCGCGCTCCGGTGGCGGGCCTCGCAGTGGCGGCGGCAAGCCGGCGGGCGGGGGGGCGAGTCGTGGCGGTGTTCCGGCTTCAGCGCAACACCGCTCCGGCGGTCGTGGCCGTTAATGAGCACCACCGTAACCAACGACGAAGCCATCGCTGCCACCAAGTTGTGGCTGGAGAAGGCGGTGATCGGCCTGAACTTGTGCCCGTTCGCCAAGGGCGTACACGTCAAGGGGCAGATACGCTACTTTGTGAGTGCCGCACAATCGCCGGAAGAGTTGATGAAAGATGTGCTGAGCGAGCTGGAGGTGCTGGCGGAAGCAAGTCGCGAAAAGATCGACACCACGCTGCTCATACATCCGCATGTGCTGACCGACTTCCTCGACTACAACGATTTCCTGGAAGTGGTGGATGCTGCGCTGGATGAGGTCGATCTTGGCGGTGAGTTGCAAGTGGCCAGCATGCATCCGCAGTATCAGTTCGCCGATACCGAGCTGGACGACATCACCAATTTCACAAACCGCTCGCCTTATCCCACGCTGCATCTGATTCGCGAGGTCAGCATCGACGAGGCAGTGGCTGCGTTCCCTGAGGCCGAGATGATCTTCGAGAAGAATATCGAGACCATGCGCAAACTGGGTCATGAAGGGTGGAATGCATTGGGCCTCGCGGAAGTGCAACAATATAAAAAATGAAGTAGGGTGTTGGGTATGACGACATCAGACTATTCGTTGCTGACACCCGATTGCGTACTCAACGCGCTGGAAAGCATCGGCCTGCGCTGCGACGGCCGTTTGCTGGCGCTCAACAGCTACGAGAACCGCGTGTATCAGGTTGGTCTGGACGAAGGCGCACCTTTGGTCGCCAAGTTTTACCGCCCACTGCGCTGGACTGATGCGGCCATTCTGGAAGAGCATGCCTTTGTGCAGGAACTGGTCGAGCGCGAGATCCCAGTCGTGCCCGCGCTGAAGATCGAAGGCAAAACCCTGCACTTGTTCGATGGCTTCCGTTTTTCGGTGTTCGCCAAACATGGCGGACGCGCACCGGAACTGGAGAACCGTGACACGCTTGAATGGCTGGGGCGTTTCCTCGGGCGCATCCACGCT
>Ga0265314_10000819_pt1 | contig 36997 bp, 26 predicted proteins | sample 4126metaG_FD_203106 | JGI IMG/M metagenome (GOLD analysis project Ga0265314, IMG submission 203106) | Rhizosphere microbial communities from Carex aquatilis grown in University of Washington, Seatle, WA, United States - 4-1-26 metaG | ecosystem: Host-associated > Plants > Roots > Rhizosphere >...
GTGTACCAACATTACGTGCAATCCGCGAAACACCTCCAGTACAGCCGCGACGCGTTTGACGCCATGTGTCTTGAGTCCTCGCAGGTCCGCCAAGGTGACTTCGGTGTAGGCGCCAAGCGGCGTGTTCCACAACACGCGAGGCAATTGTCGCAAACTCGGCGCAAAACGTCCTAGTAGCTCCCCGTCCAATGCATGTTCGCGTGCCGTTGCGCGCCATTGCTCCCAGAGGGCTTCCGATACGATCTCGGCCGCCTCGGACGATGACAACGTAAGTGAACTTTCGAGCGGAGGCGGCGGTGGGGTGATGGCCCCCGGTGGTTGAGGTTGGCAGGCGCGTCCCAACAACATGACCAAAGTGCGTATCTTCTTGGGGCCGATTCCGGCGGTCGAATACAACTCGGCAAACGGCGTGGCCAACAATTCCCGCAGGGTCCGGTGCATCAGCACCAGGGGTAGCTGACGATCCGTAGGCAATGCCCAGTAGCCTAGGGGCTTGTCGAGCCGATCCGCAAACTCCTCTAACAGCAGGGTTTCTCGCTGGCGGTCGAAACCAGCCACTACGTCAAAATCCAGCGCATGCGTCGATTTGGTAACTCTCATCCGCAATGGGTCCTCTTCTCGGTTCGTCCGCGGTGTTCCGGTACCACCACGGATCTCGCGCCGCGAGGTCGTTGGGCTGTTCCAACCCGTACACCGCTTCGGCTTGTCCGGATTATATCAGAATCCTCCCAGGTGAGCACGAGGGGCGCGCGTTTTCGCACACCACCACAAATTAGGGGGTTAGCGGGCCTTGTCGGTTACAGTTTCTTGGCAAGATTTTCCTGCCAAATGCCGATAACAGGGCCGCAGGAACCGCGTATCGCGAAACTCTCTTTGAAAATACCGAGCGTAGCGGTTATTATCTCGCGCCGTGCCGTGCGTGAAACCGACGCCGAGCCAGGGAATCACGACCAAATGCTTGCGAGCCACCGCCGACGAATTCTCGACGCCGGTTGGTTTCTGGCCTGTCTTGTGGCCTCGTCTGTCTGGTGTCTGACTGCGGCTCATGAGCTGGGAGCCACCTTCGACGAACCACTCTACTTGACCCGAGGTCTGGAGACCTGGAGAAGCGGCAGTCACGCTGGCTTGATGAAGCTGGGCACAATGCCTCTGCCGGTGGACTGGGACACTCTCCCGTTGTACGTTTGGGAGCGGTGGCGGGAGAAGCCTTTTGACGTTGCTGCCGACCTCGACCGCATATTGCCGGTAGCCCGCGCTGGCACACTGGCATTTTGGTGGCTGCTTTTGGCCTACGGCTGGTTGGCGGCGCGTCGATTGGCCGGTCCCTGGGGTGGACGCCTGGCGGTCGCCTGGTTAGCCGCGGAACCAAACCTTTTGGCACACGCCAGTCTTGCGACAACCGACATCGCTATCAGCGCTTGTCTGGTGGCGCTAATCTATCACTGGCAAATCGGCCGCGATCGAACATGGCCGTGGCGCGTGGGCTGGCCAGCGCTCTGGTTCGCCGCGGCCGTTGGGGCGAAGGCGTCGGGTATAGTCTTTGGCCCGCTATGCATGTTCGTCGTCGAACTGGAGCGATTGTTTCGAGCCCGATCGACAAGTTTCAGAGAGTTTAAAAACATTCGAAGCCTGTGGCAGCTCGAAAACCTGCCCGTCATTTACCGAAGCTTCGGGCCATTTCGGCGCGACGCCAGCCACGTGATGGCCATTGGCTTCGTGCTGGTCTTCATGTATTGCGGGTGCGATTGGAGACCCGAGCCGTCGTTCGTCGCCTGGGCACACAAACTGCCCGACTCACCGGTTGCTCGCTCGATGGTCTGGCTTTCGGAGCACTTGACGATCTTCAGCAACGCGGGCGAAGGCCTGGTCCGCCAGATCAAGCACAACATGAAGGGGCACCACGGCGCCTACTTGCTGGGCACGAACTACCCACGCGCAGTCTGGTACTATTTTCCATTGGCGTTGTGCATCAAGCTGACGATACCGCTCTTAATGGTGATTCCAGCGATGGCCTTTTGGCGCCGAAATGGTTTGGTCAATTGGGCGATGTTGTCGGCGGGTGCGCTACTGGTGTTCAGCGTCACTTGCCGGGTACAGATCGGGATCAGGCTGGTGTTGCCGCTGGTGGTGATGCTCATCATCGGGGTGGCGGCGGCGCTGGTTCGCGCCGCGAGCGAGTCGGGAACCGGCTGGCAAAGGCGGGTCGTAGCGATTGGCGTCGTGGCCGGCGTCACTTGGACCGCGGTCTCGTCGTCACAGGCGTGGCCCAATGGCTTGTGCTACATCAATGAATTCTGGGGTGGCTCCGAGCGCGGATATCTGTGTTTGAGCGACTCGAACTACGACTGGGGACAGGGAGTGAGGGAACTGGCTCAATGGCGGCGAGACCGGGGTCTTGAACAACTCGACGTCTGGTACTTCGGCACCGATCCGGCCATCAACTGGCCGCCGCTACGAAATGTGCCGCTGCACACGCTGCCGCTTGCGCGTGCTGACGACGTACCGGCATTCATCCAGGGGCGCTACGTCGCTGTCGGCACGTCGCTGTTGTTCGGCACGGGCGATTGCGGCCCGGCCTGCCCACAAGCCACCGAGTTCTTTCGCCATCGCAAACCATTCGCCCGCACGACGACATTTTTGATTTACGACCTTTCTCCATCCAGTACCGATGGTCCGGTGACAGTGGCCGAAAAGACAGCACCTCGTAGCAGGAACCGGCCATGACGATTGACCAAACGGATGAACGTTTCGGGGTATGGCGCCGCTGGGCCGCAAGCCACCAGCGAGGTTTGCGAATGGCGCTGATCTTGATGGCGCTGGTGGTGGTCGTCACTCAATGGGGCCGGGCGGCGGCACGCTTGGAGGACGGCGATTTCTACTTGCACTGGCAATTCGCCAACCGATTCGTCCACCATCGGTTTCTGTACGCCGACGGGATGCACCTTCCTTATCCCCCGTTTTGGGCCATGGCCTGGTCGCCCATCGCGGCGCTTTCGTTGCGGGCCGCGAAAATTGTTTGTTATCCAATCAGCCTGGTGGCGTTGGGCGGGTTGCTGTTTTTGCTCGATCGTCTCACGCGCCGTCACTTGCCGTTGGGCCGCGCGCCGCGATTCTGGGCCACGGCGGCGGCGCTGGCCCTGGCCAGCCGGTTCCTGGTGCGCGAGTTGCCCGAATGCGGACCAAACCTGGCACTGGTGGCATTGACCTGGTTGGCGATTTATTTCTGGACGCAGGGACGTGATGCGACCGGCGGAGTTTGCTTGGGTCTGGCCACGGCGCTGAAATGCACACCCGGCCTGTTCGTGCTCTATTTCGCCTGGAAGCGGCAATGGAAGCTGGCCCTAGTCGCCCTGGTCACGGCCGGGGGGTGTACGCTCGCCCCGGCACTCTGGCAAGGACCTCGCGATTACGTCTGCCAGGCTGGAATCTGGCTGACGAACCTCCGCACCGCCGCGAACCAACCCGACCCGTCGTTGGGCATCCTCGGGCAAGAGGAACTCAAGAACCTTTCTCTCAAGCCAGCGGTAGCCCGCTACCTGATGCGCCTTACTCCCGGCCACATGAGTCGCTTGGAACATCCCTGGTACATTGAGTTTCTCGACCTCTCGCCGACCGCCGCCGGCTATGGCGTGAAATTTGCCTTGCTGGCCCTCTTGGCCGCAACGGCATGGTCTGTGCATGGACCGATCGTGCATCGCGACGACCTGGCAGTGATCTGGCAGTGCGCCGCCGTTTCCACGCTCATGTTATTGCTCTCACCGATCACATGGTATCAGCACGCGGTGTCCCTGGTGCCGGCGTTCTACCTTTTGGCTCGCACGGCGGCCACCCGCGGCGCGTTGCCACGGGCCACGGTAATCGTATTGGGGGCGTTCATCGTCATCAACCTGGTGCTTTCGCGTGGTTTGATCGGCCGCGAGGCATCGCAGTTGCTGGCCAGTTACCACCCCAACACGTTCTTGTTCTTGGCCTTGTTGGTGACGACATTATCCGCCGCCCGGCGTGAGATTCGAAGCGCTGAGCAGGAAATAAGGGCCACCGCATTCACTTCCGCCGAATGCCGGCGGAAGGCGGCATGAATGAAGCACTCGCTGTAAACCAAAGCGGAACTCGTGAAAGTCTCGAGCCCAAGAGGAGTCGATCGAATTCTCACGGTCACCCTAAATCGTATTCGAGGTGCATCGCGGATTTTTCCACCTTCGACGATTGCAATTCGCCCTGTCGAGGTTCTGACGAGTTCCGTTACTGGAATCGGCCTATTGGTCATCTTTGGCCTGGCATTGCGGTTGTACCACTACTTACGCGGACCGTCGCTCTGGCACGACGAAGCGGCGCTGGTCATTAATGTCGTCCAAAAGGGCTTCGGCGAGCTTCTCGGTCCACTACTCTTCTCCGAGGCAGCTCCGCCACTCTTTCTGTGGTTGGAGCGGGCTGTGGTGCTCTTGCTGGGCGATGGAGTCAATGCTCTGCGTCTCGTGCCGCTGGCAGCCAGTTGCCTGGGTCTTTTATTGCTGGTACCGCTGGCAAGGCACTGTCTGGCTCCGGCCTCGGTCGGTTGGGCCATTCTGCTTTTCGGGTGTTCCGACCGCTTGCTTTGGCATGCCTGCGAAGCCAAGCAGTATTCGGTCGAAGCTTGCCTGGCCGTGGCGCAGTTGGTGTTGTACTTTCAGACGGCTGCCTGGCCACTGGCACGGCGCCTGGTATTGTTCGCGTTCTTGGCGCCGGCGACGCTCTGGCTTGCGTACCCCGGTTGCTTTCTTTACGGCGCCCTCTTGCTCGTCTACTTGACCGAGGTCCGCAAGGCGCGAAGTCCGGCGGCTTGGATGGCTTACGGCTTGTTGATCGCGGCGGTGTTCGGCTCGTTCGCGATGCTCGTCGCCGGTCCGATGCAGGCCCAGTGCGACCAGACGATCGTTGATTGCTGGCAAGGAATGCGACAGTTTCCAGATTGGCGGCGCCCGGCGAGCGTGCCGCTATGGACGTTGCAATCGACGTTCGATCTCGTCGGTTACGTGTGTAAGCCGGTCGGCAAAGTCCTGGCACCGTTGGCTGTCGTCGGCATTATCGCGTTGTGGCGGCGCGGCGCACGCGATGTATTGCTTCTGCTTCTGGTACCGATTGGGCTGGCATATGTCGCGTCGTGCTTCCATAGCTATCCCTATGGCGGCATGCGGGTAATGGTCTATGCCTCACCGGCCATCGTGATGCTGGTGGCTGCCGGTGTCCCGCCGTCGCTCGACTGGCTAAAGGCGAAGCGACCCATCGCCGCCATAGCCCTGACCGTTCTACTTCTGGTTCCGCTCGCGCGTGCTGCTTACTACGTCGTGGTCCCCTGGCCGCGGGCCAATTGCGCGGCCGCGGCCGATTACGTGACGCTGGCCCGGCTCCCCAGCGACCCGGTGGTCTCGAATCATTGGGAGTACGTCTACTACTTCCGCGGACTCGGTGCGGCTCATTTGCCGATGGAAACTCACGCGCCACTGACCGAAGGCCGTGTGTGGGTGGTCGTTACCGGAGCCACACCGGCCGAACGAAAGCCTTGCCTCGACCTTTATCAAGCCGGCGACTGGCAAACTCGCGAACGTCGCGAGTTCGAGCGGACCACGGTACTGTTGGTCGAGAAACAGCCAAGCACGATGCTTCGCTAGGACCTCAGAAACCGCCCGCCGTTGATATCCAGGATTGCGCCTGTGATGAAGCTGGCGGCGTCGCTGGCCAGGAAATGAATGGCCTGGGCCACCTCGCCGGCGTTGCCGTTGCGAGCAAGTGGCGTTTCGCGCCGGTACTCGGCCATTCGTTCCGGCGTGGTGAAAACCTCGTGGTGTCGAGTCTCGATGACGCCTGGCATGACTCCGTTGACGCGTACCGACGGGGCCAGTTCGCGAGCCAAAGTGCGAGTGAGGACTTCCAGGGCGCCTTTGGCCGCGGCATAGGGTCCGGCACCACCCGCCCCGCCCGTTTGAATCGAAAGCGACAGATTGTTCACAATGCTGCCGCGGCCGCTAGCGCGGAGGTGCTTGATCGCGCGTCGGCAAATGAAGAAAGCGTGGGTGACGTTGACATCGAATACCCGCCGCCAAAGCTCGGTGGAACAATCTTCGATGCGCGATCGTTCAAGCGGCGAGCCGGCGTTGTTGACGACAACGTCAAGTCGGCCGGTCGCGGCTACGAGCCGGTCGACCACCGCATCGGCCTGAGTCTCCTGCGTCAGGTCAGCCGCCAGCAGCAGGCCATCTCCCCCACCGCGGCGGATGGTGGCCAATGTTTCCTTGGCTTCCGCTTCGCTTGAATGATAGTGGATCCCCACAAAGGCCCCCGCACCGGCGAGTTGGAGCGCGACGGCCCGGCCGATGCCCACGCCCGCTCCTGTCACGAGCGCCACGCGGCCGGTCTGGTCAAGCGACGTGGCCTTAAAGAGGTTGGATGTCATGAGGGTACTTCTGAGGCCATGGAGAATTTAGCTGCGAAACATCGGAGGTCGAATGCTAGCATTGTAATGCGGGAGCGGTGAACGGTCGATAATAAGCCCGCTCAGGAGCTTCGTGGGACGAACTCGGGTGGCGACACCGCGGAACCCCCTTGAAGAATCGTAGGCGCCCGGTCAGTCGGGGCTGGCCAGACCAGACTTGCGTGACCGGAGAGTTCCGAGTACAAGGACTCGCCAATTTGGGTAACTCGCGATTCACGCCGCCTCATCAGGACTAAAGGGCATCTAGCGATGGAACTGACCATGCGTACGGGCAACGATGTCTTCGTTCCCGCAGGAGGCTATCGCAGTCTCGAAGCCACTCTAGCGCAACACCGTGATGATCTGGCCGAGCTGCCCGTGGTCGTCCTTTCCTGTTTTGATACCAGCACCCGCTTGCTGCCCTTCGTTTTTTACGACCATCAGATCTTTCCCGCGGGGGCGCGCGCCATCGCCGGAGCGGTTGCGAAGGCCGGCTTTACGCGCACGCGAGCCGTCTTCGAACTCTGGAACAAGAACTTCCGGCCCAGCCAGGCCAAGATCGACGGCAAGCCGGTGCAGATGCTGCTGGTTTCCTCGATGCAGATTCACTCGGCCCGGGCCTTCGCCGCCATCAATGACGCTTGGACGATGGGCGACGACCGTCCGCTGATCATTGCCGGTGGGCCAAAGGCCGTCTACGAACCATACCATTACTGGAAGCCGGCGGGAGCGGACCATCCCACGGCCCCCGACGCCGTGGTCACCGGCGAAGTTTACGTTCTGCTCGATTTGTTGAATGTGGTGCTGCAACATCGAGGCCGCAACGAATCGCTCCGCACGGCATTTGAACGCGCTCGGCGTGAGGGAGCATTGAAGAGCGTGCCCGGCCTGGTTTACCTCGATCCGCAGGCGACACTCCATGAACCAAAGTTGGTCGATACCGGCTTGCAACGGCTGGTCCAGCACCTCGATGAAATGCCCGACGAGGTTGTTGGGCTGCGGCTGATGGAACCGCCGCATCGCCGCCAAGGCCTGTCTCCCGCCCCCATTCCAGACAACCAGGTGGGTAAGCGCACTCGATTCGTCAGCGTCTTGTTAACGCAGGGCTGTAAGTTCAACTGCTCGTACTGCCCAATCCCGGCGATGAACCAACGGAGCTGGCGGTTCCGAAGCCCAGAGGGGATCGCGCGGCAGTTGCGGAGCGTACACGAAGCCTTCGGCACTCGGTACTTTTTTGGCACGGACGACAACTTCTTCAATCGCCGAGAAACGGCCGAGGCGATCTTCTCCGCGCTTGCCAAGACCAGACTCGCCGATGGCGAGCGGCTGGGCAGGAAAGTGCGCTGGGCCACGGAAGCGACGCAATTCGACACCTACAAGAACCGCGACCTGCTCCCTTTGGCACGTGCAGGCGGCTTGACGGGAATTTGGTTCGGTATCGAAGACCTTACCGCCGAACTGGTCAACAAGGGTCAAAAGCCGGAAGTCACAATCGAATTGTTCCGGGAATTGCACGCCAACAGCATCATGCCGATGGCGATGATGATGTACCACGAAGGACAGCCGTTTCATTCTCGCGACTCACTCTATGGCCTGCGCAACCAGGTCGCGTTCCTGCGCCGGGCAGGCGCGATTTCGGTGCAACTCACCGTGCACACGCCGGCGGTCGGCACCCGGGAATATGAAAACACCTACCGTTCCGGCAAGGTGCTCGAATCCCTCGGCGACCGGGCACTCCCAGATTCGGCATTTGATGGCAATCATGTGATCGTCGCCGGCCGCGAGCCTATGTGGACACGGCAACTCAAATTGCTGCTCGGCTACGCCACCTTCTACAATCCTTTGAACTTCGTGCGTGCGTTTCGCCGCGATGGTTCGCCGCTACGCGACAAGCGGGTTGTCTACCAGGTCTTCGGTTCGATCGGAGTCTTGTGGACGGCCGCCAGTGTCGTACCTTACTTGCTGAGGCTCATGCTACACCGACCAAGATTTCATGCCGGCCCTCCGCTGCAAAGTTCCGTGCCCGTCGGCAAGAGCGCCGGTTCGTTCTCGCGGTTACCCGTCGGCGTCGAGCCAGATGTGCTCGTCCCGCTGGAACTGCCCAAAAAGGCGGCGTAACGGCAGTCGAAGCGCGTGCCCCACGGTTAGGTCGACTCGACCGATGCGAAGAAGCCCTCGGCGGCCCAGTCGCGAAACCACCTCCGCAGCTTTCCCGACAATCGGTCGACGTCCACCCCGGTCGTCTCGATGGCCCGGCCGATCGCCTGGCCGACCGAATCTCCGGCCAGCAATGCACTGAGAACCTGGTAGGCCGGGAACGAAAGCTCGTAGTGGCGAACGACAAAGTGTTTTCGCGTGACTGCAAGGTAGGTATCAGCCGGGTCCGGAGGGGCCGGATCTTGTTTGCGCCGGACCGCGGTGAAGTAACCGTGAACGGGATAGCGCAGCGTGAGCAACCGCAAACAGGTCACGCCCACCAGACGCGCGTCGAGCAGTCGCTCGGGCCCCAACAGCGCGAGTCGATCGGCATCAAGCAAGCGATCTCCCTCCACACCTGGTCCGTCGAAGACCTCGTTGAACGTGCGCTCCAGGGTCGCCAGTTCGATGAGAAATTCAGGCCAGTCGGCCGGCAGACCCTCGACGTCGCTTTCCTTGGGGCGGGTCTCGGCGAGAAACTGCGGGAAATTGGCTCCGAGTTGCGACAACGTGTAACTTCGCGACGGGTACATCCGCAGATAATCGATCGCAAAGGCGTCGAACACTTCATCGCCCAAAGCGTGCCGCAGCACCGGATACTCCTCACGCAAGCACTCGACGAGCCGAGCTCGATAGGCATAGCCGTAAATCGCCAGCCGCTCCAGCGCCGTTTGCGCTTGCGACCGCGTCACTACCTGCTCGACCTCGTCCAGCCCCACGTCGATGTGGCGCCGGGCATCGGCCGCCGCGATTCCCTCCACAACGCTCGCCGGGTGCATGATCGCGGCTTGCATCCAGCGCTGGATTTGCTCCAGGTCGTGGACGGGCTTGTTAGGTGTCGTCATGAGCTCAGGGTCATTGTCAAAAGACGCCCGCGACGTCGGCATCGCCCCCCTGCACGTCGGCAACGATGAACGATAAGGGGTTCGAAACGGCGCTCGATTCGCTCACCGCGGCAGTCTGCGGAGTACCCAGGGGTGACAGCGCCGCGCTCATGTAATGGCGGGCCTTGAGCACTTCGGCGTGGACGACTGGGAATGGCGGGATCTTCGCGTCCCATTCCAACAAGGTCGAGGCCCCGCCGGTCAATTGGTGAGCCAACCGGTATAGTTCCCACACCGGGTCGGTCACGTGGTTGTCATGCGTATCGATCAAGTGTGTGCGACAGTTCGTGTGCCCTGCCAGGTGAAATTGCGCGACCCTATGGTGCGGGACCGAGCGAAGGTACTCGGCGGGATCGAAATCGTGGTTGACGCTGGAGACGTAGACGTTGTTCACGTCCAGCAGCAGTCCACAGTCGGTTTCATCTGCCATGCGGTTGATGAATTCCCATTCGCTCATCGTCGAGTCTGCAAAGGTCACGTACGTGCTGGGGTTTTCCAACACCAGTGGACGCTCAAGAAACTCTTGCACCATTCGCACGCGGTCGTTTACGTGCTTGAGAGTTTCTTCATTGAGCGGAATGGGTAACAGGTCGTGGGCGTTCAAGCCTGCCACCCCAGTCCAGCACAAATGGTCCGACACCCAGCGCGCGGAGACCGCGTTGGCCAGGCGTTTGAGCTTGCCAAGATATTCGAAATCAAGCGGGTCGGTACTGCCAATCGACAGCGAGACACCGTGCATGACGATCGGGTAACGCTCGGCAATCTGTTCAAGGATGTAGCGGGGACGGCCCCGTGAATCCATGAAATTCTCGGTAATCACCTCGAACCAGTCGACGGGCGGATGGTGTTCGAGGATATACGGGAAATGCACCGTTCGCAGGCCAAGGCCCAAACCCAGGTTGTCGAGTCCGAGGCGCGGCGGTGGCATGCTACTTTCCAGGACGATCGTCATGGATCAAACGACGGCGACAACCCACGGCTACTTCTTCTTCTTTTTCTTGGGGGCGGCTCCGAATTCCTTTTTGGCTTTCTTCATGGCCGCTTCGAAGTTTTTTCGCGCCTTTGCCCAAGCACCGTCGTTGAGCGGGACATGGCAGTCTCCCATGCCCTTGCACTTGTTCTCGCCCGGCGTTTCGCCGCAACCGCCCAGGCCGGCGCACTCGTTTTCACCTCCGCAACTATGGGCCGCGGCGGTGGCACACTGCGATTGGCCCGCGCAGTCGTTCTTTTCGCCTCCGACTTCGCCTTTGCATGAGGCGTTCAGACCGCGGCAAACGTGCGGGTCTTGCAGAAGCAAGGGCTTTTTCAGGTCCTTCTTCTTGGGCTTCTCGTCATCGTCGTCGGCGCGCGCCAAATTCGTGCCGGCCATCAGCCCGCCGAGGGCGGCCGCTGATAGCAGTTGAAATTCCCTGCGGTTGAGTTCCGATTTCTCCATGTCAGATTCTCCTTGTTGGTACAACCTTCGATTCGACACGAAAAGCGCCTCCTGCGATGCCGCGACTTCGACAAACTTCGCCGGAAGTTACGTCAACCAGCTTACACGCTGGCCACCGGTGTGCAAGCGCCCAGAGTCTTCCCCGAGTGCGGCATCGAGCTCCGGCGGGGGCGCCCTGGAGGACCACAATCCTCACGAATTCGGCTACGAAGTCAGGGCCTTGCCGGCCAATTGGCCGGCCACTGGCCGATGGACGTAGAGTGCTTCCACGTTCGGCTCGCCGCCTGCTGGAGGTAAACGCATTTCATAGTGGACCCGTCGCTGATGGTCGGCCAATTGCCGCTGGTGATTGTAGACCGAGTTGAATTTCCAGAGCATCCGTACAAAATTGGTCTGCCCTTGGGCCAGCAGCCGCGCCGAAAGGAAGAACGTGTGCCGCAGGGCCGCGAAGCCGAGGTGCTTGCGGTTGAGTACTTGTTGCGTCCTCACCAGTTCCTCATAAAACCTGGCCAATGGCAGCCCGGTCGGCAGCACCGCGTGCTGAACGTCGAACAGCCGGTAGTCACGGGTGGCGAACCGCCGCGATTCCGTGTGCCAGGTCTCGGTGCCGGGGTAAGGGGTATTGACCGTGACGTGGACGATTTCGGGCACCGACATGGCCCACTCGCGCAGCACCGCAAACCGCCTCTCGTCCCAGCTTGGATCGGCGATGATGTTTACCGCCACGACGATCCCGAGCGAGCGGGCGAATTCCAAAGCTTCGAAATTCTTCCCCAGCGAGACCCGCTTACGGAACTTTTTCAACCCCTCGTCGTCAACCGCCTCCAGCCCCAAGAACATGTACTTCAGCCCCAACCGCCGCCATCGCTGGAACACCTCCTTGTTGCGCAACAGCACGTCGCCGCGAGTCTCCAGGTAAAACTCCTTGCGGATGCCGCGGCGCCCGATTTCGTCGGCCAAGGCGTGACCATGTTCAGGGTGGATGAAGGCCACGTCGTCGACGATGAACACGCCAGGCTCGCGTACGCGGGCCAGGTCGTCGGCCGCCCGCTCGGCCGTGAGCTTTCGGTAACTACGGCCGTAGAAGGTCCAGGCACTGCAAAAAGTGCAGTCCCAGGGGCAGCCTCGCGAGAACTCGATTGAAGCGCACGGGTCAAGGCAGCCGATGAAATAGCCCTTCCGCCGCCGCAAGAGGTCGCGTGCCGGCTGCACTTCGTCGAGATCACTGACGAAGACGGGCGGCGGGCCGGCGCCCGCGGGCGTGACGACTCCCGGCAGTGTGGCGATCGCATCGCGGTCATCTCGCGCGGCCTCGAGCAGTCGGGGCGTGATCTCCTCGCCTTCGCCGCGCACGACGCAATCGAGCGCTCCCCGCGCATGTTCCAGGATTTCCGTCGCGGTGAAGCTGGCGCTGTGACCGCCGGCGAAGAGAAAACATCGCGGGGAGCGGCGACGGGTCTCGACAGTAAGGTCGACGACCTCTGGAATGTTGGCCAAATAATTGAGCGAAAAGCCGATCGCCTCCGGCCGCCATTCATCGAGCTGCTTGAAGTAATCCCGCTGACCAACGCTTTGCAAATCCAAGAGCCGCACTTCGTGCCCTGCGCGACGAGTCGCTTCAGCAACCAGCTCCAGCCCCAGCGGCTCCAGCCGGAGGTAGACCTCGGAATACATCAGGGCGCTGGGGTGAACGTAAAGCACTTTCATGCGATGCTCTCCCAATGCCCGCTCGCGTCCGAACGCCGCAAGGCCTCGATCACGCGCATGTTGGCCACCGCGTCGGTAATCGGTGTGGGGACTGGCCTGTCGTCGAGGATGGCGCGCGAGAACAAGTCGCCTTGGATGGTGTACTGATCGGTGGTGGGCAGCGTGATCTGCTCGATTCCCTCGGCTGTCTGGTGCCACATCCGGCAGGGCCGATCGGGCGGGGCGTTGAAGGGGATTTCGATTTCGATGCGTTCCTCGGCGCCGACAATTTGCACGCGTTGGTAGGATGCCAATTGCGTACCACAGGTAAACGTGGCGCGACCATTGCCGAAATCCAAGACGCCCGAGGTCAGCCGGTCGGTGCGGAACTCCGGGTCATATTCGATTTGCCCAAAAACTCGCGTTGGCTCGCGATCGAAGAGGAACCGCGAGAGCGAAATCGGGTAGCAGCCGATGTCCATCAGTCCGCCGCCGCCAATTGCAACCTGATTGCGGACGTCGGCGGGGTTGCGATTGAAATACGAAAAAAAACTTTGCACCGTTTTCAATGGACCGAACTTGGCATCGGTCACCAGCCGTTTGGCCGTGACCCACTGCGGATGGTGCCGGTACATGAAGGCTTCCATCAGCTTCAGTTTCGGCTGTTGTCGCCCCACCGCCGCCAGCGCCTCGGCCTCGGCGACGCTCAGGCCGATCGGTTTCTCGCAGAGCACATGTTTTCCGGCCTCAAGGCTCTTGATCGCCCACGGAACGTGCAAGTGATTGGGCAATGGGATGTAGACGGCGTCGATCGCCGCATCGGCGAGAAGTTGCTCGTACGAGCCGAAAGCCTTCGGAATGCCGAGCCGGTGCGCCGCTTCGCGAGCGCGGTCCATCGAGCGCGACGCGATCGCGACCATGTCGCAGTATTCGCCGCGCTGCATAGCGGGAATAACCTTCATGGTGGCGATATTCGCCACGCCCAGCACGCCCCAACGGACCTTATTCATGGTGGCAGGATGAAGGATGACGGATATGGGACGAGCAACAAATTACCACACGCGGAGCTAGACTGGAACCAGCGGAAAAATTTCGACGTCGACCCCGTCGCAAAACGCGAGGTGATCTGGTGCATCGGCCCGTTCGAGACCGTTGGCCGCCAGGAGCGATTCGTCACACTGTAACAATTGCGCGGAACGTACCACGTAGGGAGCATGGTGAACCTGCCCGCGGCGCAGAGTCCCGCCCTGCATCCCGGCATAGAGCAAATAGCGTTCGATCAAGAAGTGCTCCAAGCTACGCTCTTCAGACACTCCCGCCGCGATCGCGCGGCCGACCTGGCCGGCTCCCAACGTCAGGCCGACTTCGGCCATAATCCGAGTCATCGCGCCTGGCTCGCCGGGCCAAAGCCGCCGGCTGGCGTAGTAAACGCGGTTTCCGTGGCGTCGGACTTCCATCCGGGCAAAATGGTAATTCAATCGCCATCTCCAGCGGGCCACACGCACCGCCAGTGAATTGGCCGCTTCGAGGCTGAAGAACCAGACGCCCGGATCGCGCCCCCGGTAATGAACGTAGGTCCGAACGTTGGTTTCGTGAAATGCGAATCCAAACGGCCACCATGCCGGCCTCACACCTGTCATGTGAAACGGCACCAGCCCCACCCAGGCATCGCCTTCCCAAGTGTCGAGCGTCAGCCCAGGCGGCAGTAGTGCCGCGACAAGGTCTGCCGGAAAGCGCCAATGCACAAACAGTAAATCCCTCCAGCGGTGGTATCCGATCGCGCGGCCCGGCGGCCGTCGCGTGGGTGCGAGGCGGTCGATTTCGAGAGTGCTGGTAGGCGGTATCACAAGTAGCTGCTAAAGAACGGAATTGAGAGTACGGAAGGAACCACGGATAACCGCCCGGAAGAACGACCGCAACAGAGCGGCGATCTTAACTGACCGCTCAGAATGGCGTTTCGTCAAATTCCATGAGCTCGACGACGGCGCCGTCAGCGGCATGGTAGAACCCAACTCGCAGACCGGCCAAAGGCTCGAACGGTTCAATCAGCGTTTTCATTCCATAGGCGGCCTTTGCAATTGATTCGACGCGGTAGGCCACGTGCGGCTGGTTCCGCACCGGACCGGTGACGGGGCTGTCGGGCTCGAATCGCAACCACTCGACATGGTACGGGTGCGTAACGAAGTCGGTGATCCAAACCCGCGTCGCTTCGACAAACACCTCGCCCTCGTGTGGTTCGTCGGTCACCATGCCGACGTGTGAAAACTCCATGGTGACTCTCCAATTGCTCTCTCGTTCCGGCATCGCTTCAATACGGATTGGGTACGAATTTCCCGCCACGGCACTCTTTGAGATAGTGCAGGGCATGAACCTGCCCAGTCATTTCCAGCTCGTCACGGTAGACCGGGTCGTGCCAGCCTTCGATGTCGATTGCACCGCGGTAACCACCCATTCGCAAGGTGCTGATCACATCGGTCCAATTCGTGTCGCCAAAACCCGGTGTGCGGTGGTGGATGTATTGCCGGCCGCCGCGAATGCCGTACGTTCGAATCACGTCCCACATCACCGTGGCGTCTTTGCCATGGACGTGGAACACTTTGTCGATCCAGCGGCGAAGTTGCGGCAACGGATCGACCAGGCTGACCAGTTGATGGCACGGCTCCCATTCCAACCCCAACGCGCGACTGGGCACCTCGTGGAACATCATTTCCCAAGCCGATGGGGCGTGGGCGATGTTCCAATCGCCCCAGTCCCAATGGCCATGCATGTCGCAATTCTCGAAAGCGATCCGCACTCCAAGATCTTCCGCGCGCGCGGCCAGCGGAGCAAACACCCGCTTGAACGCCGGCAGCGATTCGGGCACCGGCCGGTTGACGATCCGGCCCGTGAACCCGCACACGAGCTTTGTGCCAAAACGTGGTGCCGCGTCGATCAGCGCCGCGAAACCATCTGCGGTGTTTTCATCGATCAGCGGGTTGCCGTAGATTCCCACGGCGCTGACGACCGCAGCGTTTCCATGAGCTTCGAGCACACACTGCACCTCGTCGGCGATGCGGCCGAGGTCGAGTCCATCGATCCGGCCCGGAAACGTCAACTGGAAGCTCTCGAAGCCGTGCGGCAGAATCTGGCGGATGGTCTCCGCTGGGCGGCTTTCGGCCTTGACCAGTGTACCGATGCGGATGTCGTCGTGAGGCATGATATGACCGGCCCTCAACCCAGTTTTTTTCTTAGCGTAGCCCGGTGGATCCCCAGCACGTTGGCCGCAGCGACTCGGTTCTGGCCGGTGCGCTTGAGTACGGCGTCGAGCAGCGGCGGCTCGACGAGGTCGAGCAACTGCTGGTATAGATTCTCCGGCGGCACCTCGTCCGCCAACCGCGCCAAGGCCCACTCGCGGACTGCCGTGTCGACATCCGATTCGCCGCCCGGAAGCGATGCGACGATGGACGGTAAGTGCTCAGGCAGAATAGGTCCGGTACGAGCCAAGAGCGCCGCATGTTCGATCGCGTTGCGCAGCTCACGCGCATTTCCGGGCCACGGGCGCCGGCGCAGCTCGTCGAGCGCCGCCTCACTGAAGGTGACGGTGGGCGCAACCCCCGGATGAATCTGCCGCAAGAAGCGCTCGGCGAGCGCCGGAATGTCTTCGACCCGTTCACGGAGCGGTGGTAGCTGGATTTCGAACACCGCCAGCCGGAAATAGAGGTCCTCGCGAAACTTGCCGTCGCACACCTCACGACGTAAGTCACGATGAGTCGCGGCGACGACACGAAACTCCGTCGGCCGGGCCTTCACACCGCCCACGGGCGTCGTCTCTTGCTGCTCCAGCGCACGCAACAGCTTGACCTGCACCGGCAGCGGGATATCACCTGCTTCGTCAAAGAACACCGTCCCGCCGTGGGCCAATTCGAGCAGCCCTTTGCGCTCGAAATCGGCCCCGGTGAACGCGCCGCGGACGTGGCCGAACAATTCGCTCTCGACCAAGGTCGGACTCAATGCCGCCAAATTCACCGGCACCAGTGGCCCGGCTTCACGTGGCGAATGCCGGTGGATCGCTTGCGCTACCAGTTCTTTGCCCGTGCCGCTCTCCCCGGTGATCAGTACGCTTGCCCTCGACGGCGCCGCCAAAGCGATCCGCTTGAATACTTCCTGCATCGCAGGACTGGTGCCTACGAGCTCGTCGCTCGAGTCGGATTGCTGCAACGGACCGGTGGGATGATCGGCGAGGGAACGCTGGGCTAGTGCACGCTGAGCCAGGGCGCGTCGGATCACGGCCAACGCCTGTTCCAGATCGAAGGGCTTGGTCAAGTAGTCGAAGGCCCCATTGCGGACCGCCTCGACCGCCGTTGCCAGACTACCGAAGGCGGTAATCACCACGACCGGGGTGCCGGGTAGGAGTTGCCGAAAGTGGGCCATTGCCGTCAGGCCATCCATGCCGGGCAAGCGGATGTCGAGCACCACCAGGTCGCAGCCCTTGCGGCCGGCCAATTCCAACGCGTCCTCGGCCGACGAGGCGACGCTGACCTCGTGCCCGTCCTCGAGCGCGCATCGCCGCAAGGCCCAGCAAATGCTCTCTTCGTCGTCGACGATCAAGACGTGACTCATACGATGACCGCTTGGGTCTGAAGGGTTGCTTCTTGCGGCGTGGGAGAAAGGGGCAATGTCAGCTCGAAGCAAGTGGCCGCGTCAAGGCGGCGATAAACAAGAGTCCCACCATGCGACTCGGCCACTTGCCGTGCGACAGCGAGACCGAGGCCGACTCCCTCTGGCTTAGTTGTCGAGAACGGCTCGAACAGACGCTCGGTGAACTCCGCCGGTGGGCCAGGGCCGCTGTCGAGCACGCGTACGCGGGCGCCGTGGTCGTCGTCGTGGCACGACTCAAGGCGCACCCAGCCCCCGCAACCTGCCGCTTCGACCGCGTTGAGCACAAGGTTCATCAGCAGATGCCGCAACTGGTCGGGGTCGGCTTCGAGCGTGCTCGCGCTGCCTGGTCCTGCCACCACTTGCAGGTCCACCTTACGGTGCCGGCACGAAGGTTCGACCAGTCGGGCGACCTGACTGACGATCGACTCCATCTCGCAAGGGACCCTCCGCGGCTCTTGCGGCTGGCCCGCGGCGAGAAATCGCTGCAAGTGCTCCTCAGTCAAAGCGAGTTGCCGCAGGGCCACGTCGAGACTCTCCTGATCACGCGCGCGGCACGCGCGCTGGTGCAATTGAACTGCCATTCGCGCGCCGGTCACGTCGTTGCGCAAGTGATGGGCCAATCCACCCGCGAGTTGACCCAGAAGCGCAAGTCGCTCGGTGCGGCGAATCACTCGCCGCATTTCGTCGAGTTGTTCCGCTAGTTGGTTGACGCCGCTGGCCAGATCGCGCAGTTCGTCGTCGCGCTCCGGCAATGGCACGGTGTGAAAATCGCCTTCGGCAAGACGATTCACCTGACGCCGGAGCCTCCCGATCGGCTGGCTCAGACGGCCAGCTACCAACGCAGCCACCAATGCCGACAGCGCCAGCGCGGCGCAGCCGACGGCGAGCGGCGGCCAGGCCGCCGCGCGCCGGCTGGCGCGCCAGTGTCCTTCGGGATAAAGGATGTGCAGCACCAAGGGACCTGAGTGAGATCCTCGTCCACTCGTCCGCGGCTCCTTCATCTTCAGCGCGGCGACGAAATAGCGCGTTCCGTCAATCTCATGGGGCGGGCCGAGCCGCAATTCCCGTACCGAGCCGACCGGCACGATCGGCGGAATCTTTGCGGTCCAGGAGCGGCTTGCTGCCACTCGCCCTTTTTCATTGGTCAAGAAGAACTCGGCACCGCTCAGCCCGCGCATGTCCGCCAACACGGCGTCGGTCAATGGAAAATTCGAATCCAACAGTGTGCCCGCCACGCCGCGCACTTGCTCGTCGATTCGCTCTTCCGCGTGACGCGTGGCTAGAAAGGCGTTCAACAGGCTGACGCCCGCCACTGCCACAAGCATCATCCCGGCGAATGGAAGCAGAATCTGATGGCGGATCGGCCAACGCATTGGGGAGGTTCGGCAAGGGGACCACCGGAGTACCAGACTCCATAATAGGCTGGGACGAGGAATGAAGGAAGAAGGAGGGGTGGCTCACGGAGGTGGCCCGATTTGCCAGGGCGTCCGCAGCACATTGAGCTGCATGAACAGCTCGTAATTGAAGGGCTGCGGCGAACTCACAGGCGCCACGGCGGCGAACGTCATCGTCGTGCGACGATTAAAGACCAAGGTGGCGCCCGAGGTGATGTTGACCGTATTGGAATACTGAACGCTGCCCAGCATGTTGGTCAATCCTGTCAGCGCGGCCAGGGTCGGTGTCGCGGTCAAACCCTGGGTGCGGTTGCCCATCGGTGTATTCACGTGGCACTCGACCGTGGGCACGATGCCCGTCAGCCCGCGTTTGGTGCCGCGGTTGAAATAGTAGCCGAGCCCCAAGTCGTTGTACCAGAACGTCGTGTCGTTCGCGGAAAACGCGGCGTCGATCGCGGAAAATCCATGCACGAACAGGCCGTCGAACGCCGGCCCAATTGAGCGATAGAAGCCCATCCAAGGCTGGATACTGCCGCTGTGAGTGACGCCGTTTAGCGTGTAAAGCGGCGTCACGCCCGCCAGCGTGGCCGGACCCGTCGGCGTGGTCACGGCGACTCCGGCGGAAAGCACGTTGCCGCTAGTCGGTTGAAAAATCAGCGCGCGCTTAAAAAGGAATGTCAGGTCGCCAATGTAACCGGTGGTCCCCGTCCCTGCGCCGAAAGTGCCGATCTGGCTGCCTGGCATTAAGGGATTTGGCACCACGCCCGGATCGACCGTAAAGAACGGGATGCGCATTCCGAATGAAGAGCGGCCGCCTCCGAATGTCCGCTCGAAGCCCATCATCTGCCGCGTGATTCCGGTCGAGTCGCCGACATGGTCGAAATAGTTCGAAGTGAAGAAAATGCGGTTACGCGGCCACGGGCTTTCGTTGTCGGCGATCTTGAATGTATGCAGGTTGAACGGCGCCGCCAGTCGTCCTCCGTAGGGGACCGTGACGTTCACGACTTTCCCCGGGATCGTTTCGCCGTTGGGCAGGTTGATGGGAGGCGTGGTGACTGTGCCGTTCAAGAAAAGTTGGGCGCCGAATGCGCCTCCAGGAATCGAGTCGCCCATCATGAACGAGCCGGCCGATTGTGGCGCGGAAGCACCCCCGTACGCACCGGAAATGGAGCCAAAATCGGGCGCCGCGTCGTTTTGCGCTCCGCGTTGGGTCGCGGGTTCGCGCGGTTCTTCGCCCGTTGAAGGCTCGGTTTCGGGCTTTGGCTTTGTTTCGCTGGGCTTTGGAGCAGGCTTACTTTTGGGGTATTGGCGCTTCGGGCGAGCGCCAGGCGGCCTGCTTGGCCGAAAGCCAACGGTCGACGCTGGTGCCGACAGCTCGTCGTTGGCAAATTCGGCCGATTGGGCAAGAGCTGCCGAGGCACACGCGAAGGTGAGCACCACGACGACGGCACGCGGGCAGAATCCGTTCATCGGCGCTTTGATCGTCCCGTGGGCATTGGACGGGAGAATGCGGCCCCCCAAGCCGGTAAGTCTCCTTATGGTTGTACTCGGCCTTCCACGGGAAGCGGTTTTAACTTTTTTGCCGACTTTGCCGGCAAATCCGCCGCGGCACGGCCGGCCAGCCTTAAGGAAATGAAGGGGAGCAGGTCATCGGGCGCCGCGGTAGGGTTTTGGCGGCCATCGGTCAGCTTGGGAACCCGCGCTTTGACATAGGCAATCAGTTCGTCAAGTGAAACGGCGCCGTCCGCCGAGCTATCGGCCTCGCCGGCAAGTCCGTCGAGCAGGGTTTTGGTAAAGGCACCGTGTTGCCAGGCCGCTTTCTCCTCCGAACGTTCGTCGCCGGCCGAGGCCGCGACGGAAAGGATCACATCTTCTTGCAAGGCGCGGATCGCGGCCTTGAGGTCGCGGGTGCGTAAGGGCTGAATCGCCCCACTGTGGCACGTGTCAAGTAATGCCAGCTTGCGGCAGGGGACGTCAGCCAATGGTTCGAAGTCGCTCCAGGAGATCGAACCGTCATAGACACCGTTGACGACATTCTCGGCTGTAACATCGAAACTCGCAAAGTGGTATTGCTCGTTCGCCGTATCGACGAAACCGTGGCCTGCCATGAAAATCAACAGCAGGTCGTCGGGCTGGGTATCGGCACGCAACTGATCGCTGATTTCTGCCAGCGCCGCTTTCCAACCGGCCTGCGTCACCTCGTCGTCGACTCGCAACGTCGAGCGGGCCAGCGTGAAGAACCCGGCCACCTGGCGCTGGACGAAATCGGCCACACTCCGCGCGTCGGCCGCCGCAAAAGCCAGCGGCTGGATGGCCGGGTCCTTGTACCTATCGACCCCCACCGCCAACAAGTAAAGGCGAGGCGGCCGGGCCGGCGCGTCGACGACCTGGCGCCGCTCGATCGTGACCGTGTCGAACGAGGCCGTCTTGGCTGCGGTGCCGGCGACGACTTGAATCAGAATTCGTTCATCGGAGGTCAGTCCGGCTTCCCATTCGTAAACGCGTTGCATGCGCCCTTCGACTTCCCGCTCCTCGACAAGTTTTTGGCCTTGGGCTATGACACCGTTTGCGAAGGCTTTGGCCTGTTCCAACTCACCTCGCTCCGGCACTTCGATCATGGCCCGCACGGTAATCGAATTCTTCGCCACATCCTCGCCCGGCCGGGGCGACAGAATCCGCACCCGCGGCGCCACTCGAATCTGCTGGGCGACAACCTGGTCGGGCTCGGCCGGCGGCTGCAAACCGGCTTGCCGCAGCGATGCATCGAGGTTGCCCGTCGGCAACAATCGTTCGAGCACGTCGGGCCGCTCCAGGTTCTTGCGGAACTGGTCGGCGCGGTAGAAATCGGGCTTCGCATCGAGACCTTCGAGCCCGCGATTGACTTGCCAGCCGAACAACATGTGCCCGTTGGCGGAGGCGTCGTAGAACCCTTCAGGAGTCCAGAAGGCCCATTCGCGGCCATCGCTGACGAACAGATTTGCCAGCGGCTGCCAGGCAGGCAGGAGTTGAAATGGAGGCCGGTCGGCGCCGTTGCGGCTGAACTCGAACCTGAGCATGGCATGCCACGGTAATTCCACGAGTCGCCGAAGGATTTCGGCGGGTTCGTTCTCAAACGTCAGGTCGTCAAGTTGCTTCTCATCGAACCAACCGACGCGCGTGAGAACGTCACCGTCTCGCACACCCCGGAAGAACAAGGGGCCGGCCGGATCGACCGTCGTGACGACGAGCTTCCCCTTTTCAATAACGAACTCGCCTCCCCAACGGCCCTTCGTCGCTTCGCCCTCCTGGCAACCCGACAAACTCCAAATTCGCAGCGTGCCGTCGGTTGAACCGGAGACGAGGTAGCGTGCGTCACCCGACACGCCCACCGAGGTGATGGCATCGAAATGGCCGCGAAAGTGCCGCAAGATCGGGCACACGCCATCGGCGGCCAGTCGGCAGACATAAACACTGTTTTGCAGGTCGGTACCCACGGCGATCGCGACGGGCTTGCCGTTGGCATCGGGGAGCCAACAGTAACAGCGGGTATTACCACCGAGTCTGCCCGGAAAACTGACGATCCCTCGTTTTTCATCGCCCTGGTTTAGTTGCAAAATGGTAAGGCCATCGCGCATCTCGGGCTTTGCGCTCCAATCGCCTTGCGCCCATTCGACGCTTAACCAGTCGTCATCTTTGACGGCGCCGGAGCCGGAAAGCGCCAGGGCCTTGGGATCGAAACTGGTGTCGAGCGGGCCGTAGTCGTTGAAGCCGACCGACAGGTGCTCTGTTCCCAGTGCAACTCGGTAGATCGGCGGTTCCTTGGCAAAGGCCACTTTGACAACCTGCCGCGCGTTACCGCGGAGTGCGGCGGACTGCGGAAGCGACGCGGTCGCGCCGACGAAAACCGCGTGGTTTGCGCCGCCGCAGTACGCCAACTGGCTCCCGTCGGGGCTCACCGCGCAAGCAGTTACGTGGTCGGCCAGCGCGCGCCGCAACCTAATCTTCCCCGCCGGAACGTCCCAGAGTTGCAGTTCGCTCTTACCGTTGGCAAACGCCGTTCCCGCCGCCAATGCCGTACCGTCGGGTGTGAAACCGAGCGACAGCACCACGCGCTCTGGCTGGAGCCGTTGGACCTGGACCTTGGGGGCCAGTTCCCAAACGAAGAGATTGCGCGCATCGTCGGCCGACGCCAGACGGCGGCCGTCGGCGCTGGCCGCCAGCGCGGTCACCATGCCGACGTGTACCGTATCGAACGTCTTTACGTCCTTGCGGTTGGCCAGGTTGATCTGCTGCAGTTTCCAGCGCGGCCGCCCCTCTTTCGTACGATCGATGTATACCGGAATAATCACGTGCCCCGTGGCTAGCATCGCCAGCGGCCTGATTTTCGGTTGTCGCGCGATCAAAGCCGCGTTGTCCTTCCCATAGACCTTGATGTCGTCGTCGTACAAAATCACCGGTTTCCAGTCGCCTCGCTGCCGGAGGATCGTGCGGCCGGAAAAATCGGTTGAACCGAGCCACGCTCCATCAGTTGAGAATGCCAAAGATCCAACCGAGTCGCGGTGCCCGTGGAGGAGCTTGATGAGCGCGCCATCGAGGGGATCGACCAGCCAAATCTCACCCGCTTCGTTCGAAGCACCGTACCCTGCGACCGCCAGCAAGCCGTCGCTAGGAGCAACGGCCAAGGCGTTGATGCTACCTCGTAATCCGCGGTTCACCGGCCAGCGGATCGATCGCTCGAGTAATCGTGTGCGTCGCAGGTCTCGAGTGACATCCGATGTGTTCCAGACCTGTACGACCTTGTCGAGGCCGGCTGAATAGAGTCGCTTGGAATCGGGCGTGAACGCCAGAGCGTGGACCGCCGCCGTATGGCCGGACGAGTTGATTGCCAGCCAGGGGCGAATTTCGCCAGGGCGGACTCGCACCAGATCGCGCTGCCGCGACTCCTGCGCTGCAAGATTACCGCTGGCGGCCAGCGGCAGGGCCAAAACGACCAACGCGATTTGCCGCATGCCGAACTGCATGGTTCTTCGTCCGGATGTAGCGCAATTCGTGAGACTTCCGACCGTCAGGCGAGCAAATTGGAGATCTCACGCTTTTCCGCGACGATTCCCTAAGGGGCGGATTTCAAGGGAATCGACACGAACAATTCGCCAGCGCCCTTTCTCCTTGTCGAGACCGACATGCTGAAAGTGCTTCTCTGCTTGCCGTGCGGCGGCTCCTCCAGCACGCGCGTGGATTCTTCGTCCTTCAACTCGCCACCGATCCTGGTCAACACGTCGTCGTTGAACATGCCGCGGAACTTGGTGCCTTGCGTTTGCTGTTCGCGGATCGACTTGAGCGTCTTCTGCGTGCGGGCTTTGAGCTTCTTTTGGATCGCAAGCTCCTCGGCGGAGAGTTTTTCCTCGGGCTTCTTGAATACTAGCGCCGACAGAACTTTGAGGTCGACCAGCTCCTCGGTGGCGACAACAATGAGCCGCTCATCGCCTGCGGGCTTTTCGAACTGGAAGAAGCCCCCGTCGTTGGGAAGCTTCAGAACTTCATCGCGCTTCGCCAAGGGGGCCGTTTCATCGTCGGCCGGCAAGAGGCAGCTCCGCTGGCCGCTGGACCCTTCGTGAAAGATAAAGATGTAGAGATCGCTCAGTGGCTGCACCTGGACTCGAATCTGGTCGCCCAGTTGAAACTGATGCTGGTGCGGATCAATCGCTTCTTCCTCGTCGCCTTTGCGCAAGAGCACGGTGTACTCCAGCGCCACCACCTTGCGGATGTTCCCCGGCAATGCCTCCGCCCCGGTGGCCACCACGGCGCCGTTAGGATGGTTTTGCACGTACTTGCGAACCAGGTCGCGGACACTGGGTTCGTCGGCGTCTCCACGAGCGGCCGGTGCGAGGCAGGCCACAGCGACGAATAATATCGCGAGCCAATGGTTGTGAGCGACATTCATGATTGGTCTCTCCGACGCGCCCCGGAACAAACGCCCCATGCGCAGTCTCGCTCTGGCCGCCCATGCATCATATCAGCTTATGTTCCGCAGGGCAAAGAAAGCGACCGCTACGGAAATTATAGGTCAGGCATTCCAGCCTGAAGGAGCACCTGCCAACCTGAAAAGGCTAAGCGTACGGCGATCAACGTATGCCGACGGCCGGCTCCGCGCCCATGGCCCCTTCGGTCATTTCGCCTCGTGGCGCGCGACCGGTATTGGCGGAACCGATTTCGTCCGCCTCGGCGTCGTGGATCAGTTCGACGACTTCACGCCGGCTGGCCAGATAGTAACCGACGCCGACCATCGCGATCAGCAGGGTGATCGCCCGGTAGCCCACGCAAACCGCCAGCCCGCGGCCAACGTTGACCGGAAAATTGACCGGCACGTGTCGATAAAGGAAATCCACGACCCCTTCGAAGGCCCCCAAGCCATTCATCGGCAAGGGCAACACGCCCGTGACCATGGCCAAGGGCACGATCACGAAGTGGTCGGCCATTGGCGGCACCTCGCCCGGCAACCCCTGGGCGACCAGGTAAATACCCAGTGAGCTGAGGCTGTGGACGCCCAGGCTGAGGAGCGCCGCGAGTAACAGTCGGTCGAGTCGTTGGCGGTAGAGTCGGATTGCCCCCAGTAGCCGGCCGAAAAGTGGTCCCACGCGCGGCACCCGCTCCAGGAAGCCTGAAAAACCGCCCTGCGTGATGCCCGGAATCAGCAATATGAGGATGGCCACGAACCCCATCCCAGTCGCCAATAGCGTCCCTTGGCAGATGATTCGGATCTGTTCGAGTTGAGTGTTCCATAGTCCGGTGGCGATGATCGCGGCACTGGCGAGCACGAAAAGCATGTAAAGTCCGATCACACGGTCGAGAACGACGGTCGCCACCGCTTCAGCGCGCCGGCCGGGCTGTTCGCGTGCGATGAAAACGGCCTTGAATAGGTCGCCGCCGACGTTTCCCAGCGAGACGAAGTTCAGCAAATAACCCAGGAAACCAAGACGAAACGCGTCCTTCATTGAGAAGGGCAAATCGAGTGCCCGCACGAGGATGTACCAACGAACGAATGTCAACATCACCGCGCTCAGGCACGCCAACCATGCCAAGGCCAAAGTAGCCCAATCCTTGGGCTGGCCCGCCAGCTTGGTAAACGCCTCGCGGTTATCGGGGTCGGCGACAAGATAGGCGATCAGGCCGAATGAAATGCCGAACTTGGCAAGGTTCAGAAGTGTCTTGTTCACAGTCGAAAACGCCCGTGTTACCACGGGTCACAGGGTAGCAATCGGTCGCCAAGCGCCGCGGTCCAGCATATCCGATGTCGCTTGACAGGGGCGAGTGAGAGTGATAAGTTTTTTGGTTCGCGATGGCAAGCCCAGTCTGCGACTGGAGTTGCATGGATGAGGCCAGATATTTCGACCTGGCGGAACGCCGCTTTGGCGCAGTCATTTGAATTCCAAAGCGGACGAGCGCCTTTTCGGCGTACAGTATAGCCGTGGAAACCGGATAGCGGCGGATACCGATGGGGGATTAGCTCAGTTGGGAGAGCGTCTGGCTGGCAGCCAGAAGGTCAGGGGTTCAAGTCCCCTATCCTCCACTTCATCAAGGACTTGCGAAAACCGCAAGTCCTTTTTTTATCGACTCTTGCGAAAGGGCATCGCGAAGATAAGAATCTGCTAGCCCAAATGCCCGATCGGACAAGTCGATTTTTCCGATCATTCGCCGCAAACGCAAGGTGTTCGCAATGACCTCGGTCCGTGCCCGGCTGTCGATAATGATGTTCCTCCAGTATTTCGTCTGGGGTTCATGGGGGGTCGAGATCGGCGGATACATGGGGAGCGAGCTTGGTTTCAGCGGCGTCCAGATCGGGTCGGTCTATTCATCGACGGCGATCGCGGCGATGATCACGCCGTTGTTCATGGGCTACCTCGCCGACCGGCTGTTTTCGACCGAAAAAATCCTCGCCCTGCTGCACCTGGTAGGGGCGGGCCTATTGGGCTGCGCCGCCTGCACGAAGCAAATCGTCGAGTCGTACCCGGCGATCGACGGTCAATTCAACGTGCTCTACCCGGTGATGGTCGCCTACGCCCTGTTCTACATGCCGACGCTCGCGCTGACGAATTCGATCAGCTTCGAGAACATCAAAGATCCGGAAAAGGAGTTTCCGATCATCCGCGTGTTCGGCACGTTGGGATGGATCGTGGCCGGCCTGGTCGTCGGGTTCATTCTCAAAGCCAAGCCCGGCGGTGAGCTCCATAAGCTGATCACATCGGTCATACCCGGCGACAGTGGGTTCTTCCAGGCAAACAATTTCATCGTGATGGCGGCGCTTTCGTCGGCCATTTTGGGCCTGTTCTGCTTCACGCTCCCCTACACTCCACCCAAGAAGGCAGGTGCCGAAACGGGGCATAGCGAATCCGGCCGGCAGCGACAACGAAAAAGCATTCTCCATCTACTGGCGAATCGTTCGTTCCTGGTGTTCACGGTCGCTTCATTCTTGATTTGTATTCCCTTGGCGTTTTACTACAACCTCGCCAATTTATTCTTGAGTGAAACCAAGGCCCCTTGGCCGCCAACGGCGTTGCAAACGACGGGCCAGATGTCGGAAGTCTTCTTCATGGCGGCCATGCCGTTTTTCATCGCCTCGCTGGGCGTCAAGCGGATGTTGGCCGTTGGAATGCTGGCCTGGGTGCTGCGATATTTTTGCTTCGGCAGCTTGAGCTTTCCGTTGGCCGTCGTGGGATTGCTGTTGCACGGCATCTGTTACGATTTCTTCTTCGTCGCTAGCCAGATTTACGTCGACAACAAAGCGGATGAAACACAGCGAGCCAGCGCGCAGAGTTTTATCGCCTTCGTCACACTGGGCTTGGGCATGTTCGTCGGCGCCTACGCTGCGGGCCTTACGCGCGACTACTACGCCCCGATCAAGGTCGCGACTGTCGACGACAATGGGCGACCGGTTCTGGATAAGGACGGCAATCCTGTTACGACGCTGCTTCCCGATTGGGACCCGACAGGTGCCAGCGGCCTGGCAAAGCTCCTTGGGCTCAAGGCGGACGAACACTTGCCGATTGATGACCGTGCCATGGAAGTACGCTTTCCTGAGCTGTACGCCGATGCCGAACGTAAGGCAACATACTCGATGGCCGACTTGGAAGTGGCCTTGAGAAAAGCCGACACCGATCACGATTCACGCGTCTCGCGAGCAGAGTGGCTCCAGGCCCAGTCGTACGATTGGTACCACATTTGGCTCTGGCCGGCGATCGCCGCCGCCGTCACCCTGGTGCTTTTCTGGCTCGGCTTCCGTGACGAATCGACACCGCCTGAACTCGATCGCATGGCCCACGAAGCTCCGCTGGGCGCCGGCGAGGGTCCGGAACCGCAGGTTGGGTGACCACATTCAAGCTCCATGACCGCTGAATTCATCTACGAGAAGGCCCCCTTTCCCAGTTGCCATGCTTCGACGATCGTCGAGGCAGAACCGGGCCGGTTTCTAGCGGCCTGGTTCGGCGGCTCACGAGAAGGCGCCGACGACGTCGCGATTTGGCTTTCGCGGTATGACGGCCGCTGGACGGTACCTGAAAAAATCGCCGACGAGCCGGGAAAGCCCTGCTGGAACCCCGTGCTGTTTCGCCAGCGCAAGAGCGGCGAGATCCAGCTTTATTTTAAGGCCGGCCCCAGCCCCGACACCTGGTCGGGCTTTGTTCGCACGAGTGCCGACGGCGGCTGGACGTTTGGCGAGACGCGCATTTTGCCCGCCGGCTTGCTGGGACCAATCAAAAACAAGCCCGTCGAGCTCGACGACGGCACCATTCTATCCCCCACGTCGGTCGAGTCGTACCGCGCCTGGGCTTGCTGGGTCGAACGCAGCACTGACGATGGTAAAACCTGGACCAAGCACGGGCCGATCTTTCACCCCCAGCACGCCGAGGGGATCATCCAGCCGTCGATCCTCCGCCGCGCCGACGGCTCGCTTTTCATGCTTGCCCGCAGCACGCGCCGCATCGGCCAAATTTGCCGTTCTATCAGTGTCGACGCGGGGTGTACCTGGTCGCCGGCCGAAGCGATCGAGGACCTGCCTAACCCGAACTCGGGAATCGACGCCGTCACGCTGGCCGACGGCCGGCACGCCCTGGTCTTTAATCCCACGCACATCGGCCGCACACCGCTGGTCTTGGCACTGAGTGCCGACGACGGCGAGACTTGGAAGACCATCCACGTTCTGGAGGACGCCGCGGGCGAGTATTCGTACCCCGCCGTGATCCAAGCCGCCGATGGCGCACTACACATCACCTACACGTGGAAGCGACAGAAGATTCGACACGTGTGGTTTTCACTCAAGGAGTTGGAGTAGATGAAAACCATTCACAAGCTGCTGGTCGCCAACCGCGGCGAAATCGCAACCCGCGTGTTCCGCACGGCGCACGAACAGGGCATCCGCACGGTCGCCATTTATTCCTACGAGGACCGCTTCGCTCTGCACCGGTTCAAGGCTGACGAAGCCTACCTCGTCGGCCGCGCAGGCGAGCCGATCAGGGCCTATCTCGACATCGAGGGCATCGTCGAACTGGCGCTGCGCCACGGAGTCGACGCGATCCATCCTGGCTACGGCTTTCTGTCGGAGAACCCCGATTTCGCCCGGGCCTGCGAGGCGGCGGGAATTATCTTCTGCGGACCGCCGCCCGCGGTTCTCGAACAACTGGGCGACAAGCTCGTCGCGCGCAGAATTGCCCAGGAGGTCGGCGTGCCCGTCCTGGCGGGCAGCGGCCAGCCGATCAGCAGTCCAAAGGCCGCCAACCAACTTGCGGAAAAGCTTGGTTACCCGGTGTTGTTGAAGGCCGCCAAGGGGGGCGGCGGACGCGGGATGCGGGTGGTCAACCGTCAGGAAGACCTGGCCGCCTCGCTGGAACAGGCCCAGCGCGAGGCCAACGCCGCCTTCGGCAGCCCCGACGTGTTTCTGGAAAAGTTCATCTCCCGGCCACGTCACATCGAAGTGCAATTGATGGGCGACAAGCAAGGGCACCTCGTCCATCTCTTCGAACGTGACTGCTCCGTGCAGCGGAGGCACCAGAAGGTGGTCGAGATCGCCCCGGCGCTGAACCTCGATGCCGCCCTTCGAGCCGAAATCTGCGAAGCCGCGCTCACCATTGGCCGCGCCGTGCGCTACGAAAGCGCCGGCACGGTCGAGTTCCTGGTCGATTCCCAGACCGGCAAGTTTTACTTCATCGAGGTCAACCCTCGGATTCAGGTCGAACACACTTGCACCGAGCAGGTCACCGGTATCGACCTGGTGAAGTGCCAGTTGCTCGTCGCCCAGGGACGGTCCTTGGACGATGCCGACATTGGGCTCGGCTCGCAAGACGCGGTGCGCACGGAAGGCTACGCAATCCAGTGCCGGATTACCACCGAGGACCCGCTGAACCATTTCCGGCCCGACTACGGCCGCGTGGCCCACTACCGCTCGACGGGCGGTCCGGGAGTGCGTCTCGACGCCGGCACGGCGTTCTCCGGAGCGATGGTCACACCCTATTACGATTCACTGTTGGTCAAGGTCATCACTTCGGGCAAGCGCTTCAGCGAGGCCGCTCGGCGAATGGAACGCTGCCTGCAAGAGTTCCGCATTCGCGGTGTGAAAACGAACATTCCTTTCCTGATCAACCTGGTCACGCACCCCAAGTTCATCGCCGGCGGCTGCACGACGCGGTTTCTCGACGAGACGCCGGAGCTGTTTCAGTTCGTCGCCCGCCGCGACCGTGCGACGAAGGTGTTTCTGTACCTGGCCGACGTTCTGGTGAACGGCCACGCGCTGGTCAAAAGCCGGCCCGCCCGCATTCGCCGCGATCCGGCGCCCGTGCCCGCGCTCGAAGCCGACCGGCGCGCCCCGCTGCCCGAGGGCACGCGGCAGCGGCTCAAGCGGCTTGGCGCGGAAGGTTTCAGCCAGTGGGTTTTGAAGCAAAAACCACTTCTGCTGACCGATACCACGTTGCGCGACGCCCACCAATCGCTGCTGGCCACGCGGTTGCGAACGCACGATATGCTGGCCATCGCCGAAACGTATGCGCGGCGGCACGCCGAACTGTTTTCGCTGGAAATGTGGGGTGGTGCCACGTTCGACACGGCGATGCGGTTCCTCAAGGAGTGCCCTTGGCAGCGGTTGGCCGACCTGCGGACTAAGATTCCCAACATCCTTTTTCAGATGCTGCTGCGGGCCTCCAACGCCCTGGGATACGCGAATTACCCCGACAACCTGGTCAAGGCCTTCGTCGAAGAGTCGGCTGATGCCGGAATCGACCTGTTTCGCATCTTCGACTCGCTCAACTGGCTGCCCAACATGAAGGTCGCCATGGAGGCCGTGCAAAAAACCGGCGCGATATGTGAAGCGGCCATCTGCTATACGGGCGACATCCTCGACCCGAACCGAACCAAGTACGACCTGAAGTACTATGTCGAGCTGGCCAAAGAATTGGAGCGGATGGGGGCTCACATCCTGGCCATCAAGGACATGGCCGGCCTATGCAAGCCCTATGCCGCTGAAAAGCTGGTCCGCGCGCTGAAGCAGGAGTTGGGCATTCCAATCCACTTCCACACCCACGATACCAGCGGAGTACAAGCCGCCGCGATCCTCAAGGCCGCCGAAGCCCAATTGGATATCGCCGACGCGGCCTTCGCCCCAATGTCGGGCCTCACGTCGCAGCCCAACCTGAACTCGGTGGTCGAATCGTTGCGCTTCATGCCTCGCGACACAGGCCTGGCCCCCGAGCCATTGCAGGATACGGCCAATTACTGGGAAGCGGTCCGCGAATTCTACGCTCCGTTCGAGACGGGCATGATGGCCAGCACCGCCGACGTCTACCAGAATGAAATGCCCGGCGGACAGTACACCAATCTCTACGAACAGGCCAAGGCCGTCGGCATGGGGCAACGCTGGCACGATATTTGCAAAATGTACGCCGACGTGAACCAGCTCTTTGGCGACATCGTCAAGGTCACCCCTTCATCGAAGGCGGTGGGCGACATGGCCTTGTTCCTGATCGCCAACGAGTTGACGGTGGACGACGTGCTCGACTCCGAGCGCGATTTATCGTTCCCCGAGTCGGTCGTCGACCTGATGGCGGGCCGCATGGGGCGTCCGCCCGGCGGCTTTCCGGCGAAAGTGCAGAAGCGGATCCTGCGCGGACAAAAGCCGTTGCGTGGACGGCCCGGGGCGAGCCTTCCTGCGGCCGACCTCAAAGCGGCGGCCGCGGAACTTGAAAAAAGCACCGGACGCCCCGCCTCGCGCCGCGACGCTGTCTCATACCTGATCTACCCGCGCGTCGTGACCGAGTTCCTGGCGCACGGTGAGATGTATGGCGAAACCAGCATTCTCCCCACGCCGGCCTTTTTGTACGGCCCTTTGCCTAATGAGGAAATTTCAGTCGAGATCGAACCCGGTAAGACGCTGGTGATCAAGTTCCTCACGGTCGGCGATCCACAACCCGATGGTTGCCGCACCGTGTTCTTCGAGCTCAACGGCCAGCCCCGCGACGTAACCGTCCGCGACGCGGCGTTGGAGCCCGACGTCGGCCGCCGCCCCAAGGCCGATCCCGCCAAGGTCAAGGAAGTCGGCGCGCCGATGCCCGGCATGGTGGTCAGTGTGCCTGTTCGCCCCGGCGACACGGTCTCGAAGGGGCAGAAACTCTTGACGATGGAAGCCATGAAGATGGAGACCACGCTCTACGCCGAGCGCGACGGCCAGATCGCGGAGGTGCTCGTCGCGCCTGGCAACCAGGTCGCGACGGGCGATTTGGTGGTGCGGTGGGAGTAATATCAACGACCCGCCAAAAGTGCAGAATGATCCCGTGGGGCAGGTTTCCAACCTGCCAGAAAACCTATGTGGCAGGTTGGAGACCTGCCCCACGACGAGGCCGTCCGTCAATATCCTTGGCTTTTGGCGGGTCGTTGAATAATTTCGCACTCGGCCTTGCTGCAAGACGGAGTCTCAGTCGATATTAATATCCAACCTGCGCGACAAGCGCTGCGGGGCAACCGGTCCCGACCAGAAACTCGCGAAACTCCGCGTCGATGTGTTCGTCGCAGCGGTGAACGAGGAACTCTGCATCTTGAATCACCTTGAGGACTGTCCCACCGAGATTCAGTGCCTGCGGGGAAACCTTGGGACGGTCGCAATTGTGGATGCAATCGTGCCGACACGCTGAATTAGGTCGCGGTACCGTTCTTCCATCTGGTCTTGGGCGTCCTCGATCGCCTTCGCCCTATGATTGGCACCAATCGCATTGAAGGCCGCGCGGGTAATCCCGAAGAGTCGCTTCTTGGCGTCTGGATGAACGATCCAGTCGGCCATTCGGTCACGAAAGAACTTGTGCCCTCTGCGGAAAAACTTGTTGAAGAGCGTTTGGACCGTCGGCAGGCTCAGCACATCCATCATCTTTCGCGCGGCCATTCGCCACCGCCAGTTTTCGTTATTTGCGTATGGCTCAAGGATGGCGCGGACGGGGAACCTGATGTCGTAGAAGAAGTCGGGAAGGTTGGCCGCCGGGTGTCGGCTCTTCGAGATGATGGTGGCGGCCACGATGTCAGTGTATGCGTCGCAGAAGTACGCATCCATCGCTCCCACCGCGAACATCCAGGCGCTTCGCAGAAGGTCGGAGCGCAGCAACTGCTCTGCCGCGTTGCTTCGTGGGAGTCGATCTGCATGGGCACAAATGGCATGAGCCCTTGCAATGTCTTGGTTGAAGTGGTTCAACGCTGTGGTCGGCACGGTCCACTCCTTGGCGGAACGGATGACTTTCGGGGCCGCAGCGCCACGCTGAACCGCGAAGGTTCATCTAATCCGCCTGGCCCACCGGCTCGATCGTCTCATCGTAATGGATCACACCTTCGTCTTCATCGAACCAGACCCCGCGGTGCTTCGGGAAGACGACGTTCCAGAGATCGAGGATTTCCTCCACCTCGAGGCCGCGGTCGATATGCGCGACGATCTTCTCGACAAGAGCAGTCGGATCCTGGTTGGCCACGCCCTCGTTCGTCGGTTGTTCCGGGAAAAGCTCGTTATGGATCTCGACGAGATCGTCGGGATGGGCTTCTCCGACGGCTCGGGTAAGACCGTCGACAGCTTGCTGCCTCGTGATCGTTGCCATGTTGGGTCCTCCGGTGTCAGTTCCTCGGCTGGAGGAAACGCGACGATTAATTGTACCACGAAAGGACTTCTTGGGCAGAAGTTAGTGGGACACTCTTCGCGTCCCATGCCAGCGAACTCACTCCACCTCTTGCTTCACCCCCGTCTCCGCCGCGCGGTAGCAGGCGAAGATGGTCTTCAGCACGTGCAGCCCCTCCTTGCCGGTGACCGGCGGCCCTTCCAGCCCGGCGGCGAACCGGGCACAGGCGCGGACGAAGGGCGGATAACCGCGGTCCCCCTTGGGGTACTCGAATCGTTCGATCTTCGCCTGCGCCGCATCTTTGGTACTGTACCACTCGAGCGGGTCTTCTTCGAAGCTTGCCAGCTTTAGCCAGCCGTGCTCTCCCCAAATCTGGATGTGCGAGTGATAGCCCTTATCGAGATAGAAGCCGGAAGTGAGTGTGCCCAAGCCGCCGTTGTCGAACACCAGCGACATGGCGGCGGCGTCCTCGACGTCGATCGGTTGGCCGCCCACCACGGTGGTAAAGCCCGCCACCTGCGCTACGGAAAGGCCGGTGATATGCAATGCCAGGTCGAGCCAATGGATGCCCAGCCAGATCAGGTGTCCGCCGCCGGCCCGCGCTTTGTGCGCGAACCAGTCCTGGCGATATGCCGGCGACTTGAGCCGCGTCTGATCGGCGACCAGGTGCATCTCGACGGCGTAGATCTTGCCGAACTTGTCGGCCGCCATCAGCCGCCGCGCTTCCCGTACTGGGGCGTGCAGCCGATTGGCGAAAGCCAGCATGATCTCCAGGTGCTTGCTTTCGGCCTTGGCCACCAGCGCGGCGAAATCGGCCGCGCGCACGCAGGCCGGCTTTTCAGCCAACACGTGGCAGCCCGCCTCCAGCGCCGCGTCGATCGCGGCGGGCGCCAGGGCCGCCTCCATCGTGACCAGGGCCATTTCCGGCTTCAGCTCGCGGAGCATTTTAGCCGTGTCGCGATAGGCGCTAGTGAATTTGCCCCCCAGCTCCTTGCGGGCAAGAGCTTCCGTCTCGCCGGTCGGGTCGGCCAGCGCGACCTGGGCCACCTCATCGGCCTGGGCTAGCGAGCCAAAATAAGCCCCCAAGTGCGCACCTTGCGGGTGCGTGATTACACCGACGCGAATAGGAGCGGGCATAGCAACCTCTTCCAGGCAGTTGATCCGTTCCGACGCAGGGCGTGGGAACAAGCCGAGCTGTAACTCGTCTACGAAGGTAGTCCCTCAGCGAACGGCCAGTCGACCGGTTCGTAACGAATATCGAGCTGGGGCGTCTCCAAGCGCTTTTGCCCGGCAGCCAGGCTGTGCAACGCGGCGTCGAGCACGCCGGTGGTCAACAGCGTCCGCTCAACCGGATACGGCGAGCGGCCGGTATGTACCAACTCGTCGATCGCCCGCAACAAGTGGGCGAAATGCCCGAACGGCTTGGTTTCTTGCATTCGAAACCAGATCACCAGCGGTTCGGGCTTTCCTTTCATCGCGCCGGCGAACACGAACTGGTCGGCCACTCCGTTGGCCATCGCCAACGTGGCCTTCAACCCGTCGCGGTAGGTAATCAAATAAAACGCCGCATCGGCGCTCATCAACTCTTCGGGCTTCCCTTGGCGATAGGGGGGGACGCTTGCCAACGCGGCATCGAACAATTTGCGGTTCCAGCGCCCGGCGCGCTCGGCCTCCCAGATGGCCGGCCCTTGCACCGACTCGACGCTCGCCACGCCCGTCTCGCCCCCTTTTCGCCTTTCGGCAATGCACTGCATCGTTTCCAGGGCATGGAAAGCGTAGCCTTCGAGCGGCCCGTAGCCCAATGCCAGGACTTCGTCGAATTCGCAGCCCAAGGGGGCCGTGACCGAAGGCACTCGCCAGGCGACCGGCGCCGACGAGCCGGCCATCAGCTGAATCGACATGGCACGGGCCGTGTCGTAGATGTGCTTGGCGTCGGCCCACTGGTAGGCCAGGTGCTTGTCGCTGAACACCGGTACGACCTGTTTCGCGCGGCGAAAACAGGCAACCGTTTCGTCGAAGAACCGCCGCCGCGGGTACATGACCTGGTGCGTGTCGGAGGTCTCGGCGTACTTGCCGTGTTCGCCGACGATCACCACGCCGGCCACCGCCAGGCGGTCGGTGCCCAGCGTGAGGGCTTCGTCGATCGATTTGGCCAGACGGAAGCCATGTTTTTGAGCCAACCCGCGGCTCAGGTCGTTTTCCGGCGTCTGGTCGACATAAAGCGACACCAGCCGCAGGTCGGGGCCAGGGCCGCCGTCCTGGGCGAAGCCCTCCAGGATTTTTCCCAGGATCACGTCGGCGTGCGAATTCTCGTGGTAGACGGTTGCAACGCCGGCCACCGGCAGCTTTGGCCGCGCGGCCGGCTCCGCGGCGCCGATTGGCCAGGAATACGCGCTCAAGGCGCCAGCGGCGGCCAACGACCCCGACACGAACTGGCGACGACTAAGGGTCTTCATCGGTGGAGTGACCTCGCGGGTGGGAATGAGACTTCGATTTACCGATTCGCTGGCGAGCGGGGGGCGTGAGCCCCCTGTTTTGTTTCGTGTTGTTTGTAGGTTGGCGGATCGTGGGAAAGCTCGAGACTTCAGTTTGCCGATTCAATGGCGAACGGGGGCGTCAGCCCCCTGTTTTGTTCCGCGTTGTTTGTAGGTTGGCGGATCGGGGGAAAGCTCGAGACTTCAGTTTGCCGATTCGCTGGCGAGCGGGGGGCGTAAGCCCCCTGTTTTGTTCCGCGTTGCCAGGGCAGGGTTTTGGAACCATGATAACCCTTGCCGATGCAACAGGCCAGCCAACGCCGACAACAACCAAGTACGTCGTCCTTGGGGCAATATCTGGTCGCGTTAGGTATAACCATGGGCAGGTATAACTTCGAAAAAAAAGCGCATCACTTTCGCACAAAGCGCCCGCTTTTGATGCGCTTTTGCATTCATGCCAGCGAAACAGGCGAGCCGACCCGCCGACCCACTTCTCGGGTACCCCGAGGTGCCCCGGCGTAAGCCCCTCATTGTTCTACACAAGTCATGATGGACGCACCGCCCCGTTCACGGGGCCTTCCGCGAAGCGGTCATAGACCTGGCATTCATGCCTTAGGGTTACCGGGATCGAGAGCTGATTTTTCGCGGTTGTCCGCGTGGCTCATCGCCGGTGTCGGCGTCGGCAACCCATTACCTTAGTTGATTTTCCATTTACGATGCTTGATCCATCGGCACGCG
>Ga0265314_10000821_pt1 | contig 36981 bp, 24 predicted proteins | sample 4126metaG_FD_203106 | JGI IMG/M metagenome (GOLD analysis project Ga0265314, IMG submission 203106) | Rhizosphere microbial communities from Carex aquatilis grown in University of Washington, Seatle, WA, United States - 4-1-26 metaG | ecosystem: Host-associated > Plants > Roots > Rhizosphere >...
CGACAACCTCAAGGATCTACAACCCAACGCACCTTCGACGCGCCTCAGCGACAGCCTCAAGCAGTTGAGTGAGGAAACGTCCGATCTGCCCATTGGAGCCGTGGTGTTGCTCAGCGACGGCGACGACAACGCCGGGGGCATCAGCACTGACACGATCAATGCGCTACGCGCGCGCCACATTCCAGTTCACACCGTGGGTTTCGGACGAGAACGTGCGGCGCACGATGTAGAACTGGATGACGTCACCGTTGCTCCGCGGGCCTTAGCCGGTTCCCGTCTCGCCACGAAGATCACGTTTCACCAGCGCGGATACGCCGGCTCCAAGATCAACCTGACGGTGCGCGATATCAGCACCGGCCAAGCAAAGGTCCTCGCCACCCGTACCTTCAACTTAGGAGCGGACGGCAACCTCCAAACCGAGACATTGATGTTCGATATAGGCGGCGCCGGCGCACGCACCTTGCAAATTGCCGCGGCTCCGCTAATGGGTGAGGAGAACATCGCCAACAACGCGCTCACTCGCGTGGTGAATGTCAGCTCCGAGCCACGCCGCATCCTGTATGTAGAAGGCGAGCCGCGTTGGGAGTACAAATTCATCCGCCAAGCCGAAGAGGACGATCGCATGGTGCAGATCGTCTCCATGGTGCGCACGAGCGAAAATAAGATCTATCGCCAAGGGATTGCCGATCCCAAAGAACTGGCGGCGGGCTTCCCTTCGCGTCCCGAGGATCTGTTCGCCTACCACGGGCTGATTATCGGCTCAGTAGAAGCTGGCTATTTCAATCCCACGCAGCAGGAATTAATCCATGAGTTCGTCGATCGCCGCGGCGGCGGTCTTCTGCTGCTGGGAGGTCAATTCGCCATGGCGGATGGCGGCTGGAATGCCTCCAAGTTGCCCGACCTTTTCCCAACGACGTTACCCTCCCAAGCAGGCGCTTTTCATCGCGAGGCTGATCCGAAGACCGGCGTCACCCACACTACCGCCGAACTAGCGCCCGCGGGCGTCGATAACATTGTCACCCGCCTGGTTGACGATCCCGCCGCGAACGCCGCCAAATGGAAGCAGTTGCCCTACCTGATGGACTATGAAGATCCGGGCATTCCCAAGCCAGGCGCCGCCGTACTCGCCAACATGATTACGCCCGAGGGCCGCAAGTTGCCCTTGCTGATCACCGAAAACTTCGGCCGAGGGCGCACCGCGATCATGGCTACTGGAGGCAGTTGGCGCTGGCAGATGAGTTCCCCGCTTGGCGACACCGCTCACGATTTGTTCTGGCAACAGCTCCTGCGCTGGGTGGCTTCCGATACTCCCGGTCATGTGGCTGCATCGGTCCCCGCGCAGATGCTGCTCGATAATGGAGCCGTAACCATCTCAGCTGACGTCCGCGATCCCCAATACAACCCCGCCGCGGATGCCAAAGTCGAGGCTCATATTCTCGGCCCGAGCGGAGTCAGCGCGCTGGTCGAGATGACTCCCCTGCCCGATAATCCCGGCCAGTTTCAAGCTGTGTGGTCGGCTCCGAAGACCGGCGCGTACTTGACCGAGGTCACCGCTCAACGCGCCGATGCCTCGAGCGGCACCGTCAAAGAATTAGGCCGTGACGTAATCACGTTTCAACGGATGGACGGTGTGGCGGAGAACTTCCACACGGAACAAAACCGCGCCTTGCTGGAACGCTTGGCCACACAAACCGGTGGACAATACTGGACGCCGGCTGAGCTGAATAAACTCGCTAGCAGCATTCCCTTTTCGGAGGCCGGCGTGACCATGCGGGAGACCAAAGATTTGTGGAACCTACCATTGGTCTTTCTGGTGCTGATACTGCTGCGCTTCTCCGAATGGTGGCTGCGGCGAAAATGGGGGATCGTTTAGATGGGCCTGTTCGCCCCCTGGTTCCTAGCCGCGGCGGCCGGAGTCTCGCTTCCGCTCTATCTGCATTTGCTCAAGAAGCACAATCGGCCGCCCAAGCCGGTTCCGTCGCTGATGCTTTATGAATCGCGCGTGGTCAGTTCGACGAAGCATAGACGGCTCGATCATATTCTGCTACTCTCGCTGCGGCTTTTATTGTTGCTGTTCTTGATTCTCGCCTTCGCCAATCCCTTCATCAACCGCGACTCGGCCGCACTGGCGAGCAACCGTCTGGTCCTGCTGGTGATCGACAATTCCTTTAGCATGCGCGCCGGAACCCGCCTGGCCGACGCCAAAGATGCAGCCATGAGCGTACTCGCCGGGAAGGGCGCTGCGCGCTCACAGGTTGCTACGTTCGGCTCGCAACTGCGGTTAATGACGCAGCCCATCGAGGATCAATCAGCATTGCGTGCCGCGGTGCAATCCATTCAACCGGGCGACGGCCACGGCACCTTTGGGGAACTGGCGCGCGCCGTGCGAGCCACGGCCGCAGCCGTCCACACTCCCATCGAACTTCACGTGTTCAGCGATATGCAGCGCGGCGACTTGGCTGCAACGTTCTCAGACATGGCGCTTCCAGGCAACGTAAAAGTGGTGACGCACGCCGTGGTCAGCAAGGCTCAGCCGAATTGGACAGTAGAATCCGTGGACGCTCCCGGAGAGGTGTGGGGTAAGGACGCCAAGCCAGTTCACGTGCAAGCCGTAATCGCCGGCTACGGCACCGCCGCCGCGCAACGTAACGTATCACTAGTCGTGAACGGCAAGACAACCGCGAGCAAGAGTGTGGGTGTCCCCGCCAACGGACGCGCCACGGTCGACTTCCCCGCTCTCGAAGTGCCCTATGGTTTCAGCCGCTGCGAAGTCAAGATTGACTCGGCCGACGGTTTCTCAGCAGACGACCAGCGCCGCTTCGCCGTGGAGCGATCCGATCCGCAAAAAGTCTTGCTGATCCATAGTTACGGCGATAATCGTTCGCCCCTCTACATTGGGGCTGCGCTCTCGGCCGCCGCGCAATCAGCGTTCCTTCTCGAATCGATCAACGTCAACGAGGCCGCCGACCGTCAGCCGTCCAACTACGCCTTTATCATTCTTTCCGATCTCAATTCCCTGCCCTCGCTCCTGGAGAATTCCCTCACGCAATACGTACGTTCCGGAGGCAGCCTTTTGATCGCGGCGGGCACCGCAGCCGGCGCCCGCTCGCAAATTCCGATTTTCGGCGCCCGCATCGCACAAACTCGCGACTACAGCCGCGTGCCCGATCGCTACATGGCAGTCGGATCGAGCGATTCTTCCTATCCCGCAGTGGCCAAGGCCAGCGGTTGGCCCGGCGTCAAGTTCTTCTACGCCCTGGATGTGGATCCTGGAGATTCCCGCGTAATTGTCCGCCTGGGAGACCAAACCCCGCTGCTGCTAGAAAAACGCATAGGCGAAGGCCGCGTCATCCTTTTGACTTCCGGACTCGATAATCTCACCAACGACTTCCCGCTGGCGCCGACCTTCGTGCCCTTCATCGAGCAGACCGCACGCTACCTCGCCGGCAGCGAACGCCAAGGCAGCGCGCGACCGGTGGATGCTTTCCTCGAACTCCGCAACGCCAAGGAACAAGCCCAAGGCGTCGAAGTCACCGACCCCGAAGGAAAGCGTCCGCTCACTCTGGGAGAAGCCGCCTCCGCGCAATCGTTCCAACTCACCGAAGCCGGCTACTACCAGCTCCGTCTGGCCAACGGACGGCAGAACGAAGTCGGTGTCAACCCGGACCCCAAAGAATCGAACCTCGACGTTATACCCGAAGATGTCTTGTCCCTATGGCAAGGCAACGGCAACCCTTCTTCGCAAGATGCGTCGGCGCCGAATCAGTCACCGCCGAACAATACACAACAAGGCCTTTGGTGGTACGTGATGCTTTTCGTACTCGCCGCCGCGCTCGCCGAATCTACCCTCGCGAGCCGCTACCTAGGGACACAGCGCGAGGAAGACGTGTTGCCGAGATCGACCTAACGAAAGCCGCCAAGCTCTTCAATGACAGCGAGTCCGCCGCCTCCGCCAGTGCGATATGCTTTAGATGTTCAAGTGGCCACGCCGTTGGAGGTTCCATGAGTCTCCGCCAACAACTTCACGCATATATTGCGCAACTGGAAGAACGTCTGCGCTGGAACACTTGGCTGCGCGGCCTGGCCATCTTCACCAGCAGCGCCTTGGTGGCGACGTTGGTGCTGGTAACCATCGCCAACGCGCTCGCGTTTTCTCACGGCAGCGTAACGGCAGCGCGCTTCGGGTTGCTCCTGATTCTGGCAATCGCCGCGGCCGCCGGATTGGCGCTGCCCTTGCGCCGCCTCACCCGCCGCCGCACGGTCGGCACCGCCGAAGCGGTTTTCCCGCAATTCGAACAGCGGCTCACCACCTTCGCGGAGCGCGACGGTCAAGACCCCTTTATTGAGCTATTGGCAGCGGACACCTTGAACGTCGCGCAGTCTGCTGAACCTAAGCTTCTAGTGACCGACCGGCGCCTTCAATTCTCACTGGGAACAGCAGTCGCTGCCGTCGTAGTCCTGGTCTGGATCATCGCTGCTGGACCCGGTTTTATGGGGTACGGCGCCTCCTTATTGTGGACCGGCCCGCATTCCGATAAGCCTGCTCTCTACGATCTGCGGGTGACTCCGGGGGACGCGGTTGTGCGCCGCCACGCCGATCAATTGATTTCGGCGCTGCCCATTGGCCTGAACTCACCGAGCGTGAAATTGTATGCGCGCTTTCAAAGTTCTTCCAAGTGGGAAGAGATCGCGATGCAGGCGCAGGCCGCCGGAAGTTTCGCTGGTGGCTATCAATTTGTTTTTGCCGGGCTGCCGGAGAACGTCGAATACTACGTCACCGCCGGGGCGATGACGTCCAAGCACTTCAACATTCGCGTCTCCGATCTACCCTCGGTGAAACAGATCCGCGTCACTTATCATTACCCTGCTTGGACTGGAATGCCCTCCGATATCGAAGAGCGCGGCGGCGATCTGCGCGCCGTCATCGGCACCGAGGCCGAACTCGATGTTTCGACTGACCGGCCTCTCGCGGGCAGCCAACTCCAACTCGACAGCGGACAGCAGATCCAGCTCAGCGGCGGCCAGAACAACGTCTATCACGGCACCGTCAAGATGGATCGCGACGGCGTTTATCATGTCGCCGGCGTCGACAAGGGCCAGCCGGTTCGCATCAGCGAGGATTTTTTCATCGAGGCCCGCAAAGCTGATCCGCCGCAGATTTCGATGACCCGTCCCAGCCGCGGCGACTATCGCGCCAGTCCGATTGAAGAGGTAACTCTTGCCGCCAAAGCCGTCGGCGAGTACGGCCTCAACGGCGTCACGTTGCATTATTCAGTCAACGGCGGACCCGAGACCACGGTAGATGTACTCAAACAAAAAGGCGCGAAGCAAGCCGATGGATCGACCACGCTTTCGCTCGAAAATTTCAAACTCGTCCCTGGGGATCTGGTCAGCGTTTACGCCACCGCCAAAGACGGCAATGCCGAAGCGCATACTGACATGGTATTTATTCAGGCCGAACCGTTTGAGCGCGAGTTCTCTCAATCGCAGCAGTCGGGCGGTGGTGGAGGAGGCGGCGGAGGTGGTGGCGATCCCTCTGAGCAAATCTCGCAGCGCGAGAAGGAAATCATCGCCGCCACGTTCAAACAGCAGGGTGACAAACACGCTACCGCGCAGCAGGCGACCGACATCGCCAAGCTGCTGTACCAATCGCAATCCACTTTGCACGATCAGGCAGTCACGCTTTCCGGACGCCTCGAAGCCCGTGAATTGACCAGCGAAGTGCAGGCCATCAGCGACTTTCAGAAAGACATGCTCGCAGCCTCCGCTTCAATGGAGCCAGCCGCGCAGCAATTGCAGCAGCAGAAATGGAAGGATGCGATTCCCAATGAGCAGAAGGCCCTGCAATTCCTGCTGCGCGCCGAAGCCACCTTCCGGCAAATCCAGATTGCGTTTGGCGCGGCCGGTGGTGGAGGAGGAGGCGGCGGGGGAGCGGCGCGTGACTTAGCGAGCCTGTTCGATCTCGAACTCGATACCGAGAAAAATCAATACGAAACACGGCAGCCTCCGGCGACTACCGCGGAACAGAGAGCGCAGGAAATCGACGACGCGCTAAAGAAGCTCGACGAACTCGCCAGGCGCGAAGAGGATCTCGCCCAGCAGCAGCGTAACGGCACCCAAACCGCTGAACAAAAGTGGCAGCAGGAGATGTTGCAGCGCGAGGCGGAGCAACTCCAGCGGCAAATGGAACAACAACAAGGGAAACAGGGACAGCAAAGCGGTCAATCTGGGCAATCTGGACAGGCGAGCGGTTCATCTGCTGGTCAAGGCGGTCAATCTGGCAGCCAGAGCAGCCAGCAGGCAGCCGGTGACCGTCAACAAGCCGCTCAACAGGCGCTCGACCGCTTACGCCAAGCCAACGAAGACATGCGCCGCGCCGCCTCACAGAATGCCAGCGCAGCTGACTCCCGCCGCGCCGCCGAGCGTTTGCGCGAAGCGACCGACCTGCTCGGCCACACCCAGCAGCAGGACGCCGCCGGACGTCTCAACTCCCTGGCCCAAACTGCCGATCAGTTGGCGGCTCAGCAAAAACAACAAGCCGATCACGTACGCGATCTAGTAGCGCAACAAAATGCCGCCCGCACCACCGGCAAACAGCCCAACAATCCTTCCACGCGCGAGATCGACAAGATGGTGAACGATCGCCAGCAAGTAGCCGACGACCTGGCGCGGCTCACGCAGCAGTTGCGCGGCACGGCGCGCGAGCTCTCAACCACGCAACCGGCTGCTTCGACCAAGCTGCGCGGCGCCCTCAGCGGCATGGACGAAACCGACCTTAACACCCGTATGCAACGCAGCTCCGATTGGCTCCGCGGGGGCAACTTCTCCGATCCGGCCGAAACTGCCCTCACCAATGACCTGCAAAAGATAGGCCAACAAGTCAGGGAGGCAGCTCGTGCGTTAGGCAACGGCCAGCCCACTTCGAAGGATGCGTCGATCAACCGTGCGATGGATGATCTAGCGCGTTTGCGTGATCAACTCTCCGGACTCGGCGAAGGCTCCAACTCGCAAGGCAAACCGGGGCAGCCCGGTCAAGGCGGACAATCTGGTCAGGGTGGCCAACAGCCGGGTCAGTCCCCGCAAGCCGGTCAAGCTGGCGGAGCCCAGGCAGGTCAGGGTCAAGTAGGCAACCGTGCCGCCGGTGGCGGCGGCGCCAATCGTGAGGGCAACGTAGTCGGGGGCGTTGACACCGGCAACACTCGCATCACCGGACGCGCCGTCGCTCCCCAGCAAGGTCCCAACCCCGCCGACACCCAACGTCAAATCGACCAAGGACTGAATCTGCTCAACCAGGTTCGCGCGGCCGTACAAGATAGCCCAGAGGCGCGCCAGCAGTTGCAAGCCCTGATCGAGCAAATGCGCAATCTAGACCCCAGCCGTTTCCCCGGGAACCCGGCACTGGTCGAACAGATGCACCAGCAGCTAGTCAGCGAAGTCGACATGCTGGAACTACAGCTGCGCCATCAGCTCGATGAAAACCGCGGTGGCACCATCCGTAACACGGATCCAACCAGGATTCCCGCCGGCTATCAGGACTCGGTCGCTGAGTATTACCGCAAGCTCTCCGGCGGCGGCCATTAGCCGATCTCGCCACGCTGATCTTAATTTTTCGGAGAACCTGAAGTCTTGCCAACGTCCTGGCACTGCTTATTGTTCAGGAAGATGTCGCTCGAGGAAATCCGGTGCATCTTCACCTGCTTCTTGCCGTCCGGACGGTTCACCCAGATATGCTTGTCGTCGTAGCTAAGGGGCACTGTCCCGCCGGGTGCGTCCCACACCTGCCAGGACTTATGGACGCGGGTTAGGTAGTTCTTCGACTTGTCTTCGTAATTCAAGACCTGGGTTCTTTGATACCCGAGCAGAATCTTGTTGTCGACCGCGAAACAGTAATAGTAATAACTCGGCCCGAAAAAGCAGTTGTCGCAAAGCGCTTCGGCATGATCGAGCAACTGTGCTTGCGCTTGCTGCCTTTCTGCGGCAGCACCGAAAAGCGCCGGCGAGGCCACCGCGGATATCAGGATAAGAGTGCGAAAACCAAAATGCGCCTTCATCGTCCAATCTTACAACGTGGCTGTTCTAGCCGAACGGCATAGAGGAGGCTAATCGCGGATGCTTGTACAATCCAATTCCCTCATATCAATCGAGTTAGGACTGTACCATGGCATAAGCCGTTCGGAAGTACAATAAGTCGACGTGGTCTGTTACTATATGATACTTCCGTGGCTTCAGTAAGCCCGTCGGAGGCGTGCGTTTACGCCTTGGTCGGCAATGCTGATCCGATACTCTCTTAACGTGAAAGCGTTACCTGGAGGCCTTCGAATCAGTCATTTACAATAGGCCCTTTGAATGACGACAAAAACTAACCCATCTGACTTGAAAACGCTGCCGGAAGGGGAACGTATGGATTCTCCGGGCCAACATGGCGTAGCACCACCCAGCTCCCGAAAGCCCAAGAAACGCGGGCTAGTTTGGGTAGTTCTTCTATTAGTTGTTGCGGGCATCGCGGGCTACGCGGTGTGGCGCGCCGGCCATCCGATCGCTCCAGTTCGCGGCCAGGGCGGCGGGGGTGGTGGACGCGGCGGTGGTGGTGGGCGGGGTCCACTGGGTCCGGTGCCGGTGGTTTTAGCCAAGGTTGGACGATCCAGCATTCCAGTGTATCTGAACGGACTCGGCAACGTGACCGCCTTTTACACGGTTACCGTCAAGTCACGCGTCGACGGCCAGTTGATGAAAGTCGATTTCAATGAAGGCGACTTGGTGAAGGAAGGCCAGGTCCTCATCGAGATTGACCCGCGGCCTTACCAGGTTCAATTGGAACTGGCGCAAGGTACGCTCGCGCACGATCAGGCTCTCCTCGATAACGCCAAGGTCGACCTGGAACGTTATAAGATGCTGCTGGCAACTGACGCTATTCCCAAGCAGCAACTCGACACGCAGCAAGCATTAGTCGCGCAGTACGAGGGCAACATCAAGCAGGATACCGCCAACATCGACAACGCCAAGCTGCAATTGAATTACGCCAAGGTCACAGCTCCCATCACGGGTGTTGCCGGATTGCGCCTGGTTGACCCCGGCAATATTGTTCACGCCGCAGATGCCAACGGCATGGTGGTGCTCACCCAGCTCCAGCCCATTTCCGTGCTGTTTACCATTCCCGAGGACAGCCTTCCGCAGGTGGTTCAAAAGCTGCGAGCGGGCGCGCATCTGCCGGCCGACGCGTACAACCGCGATAATTCCAAAAAGCTAGCCTCTGGAACCCTGGTGACGCTGGATAACCAGATCGACAGCACCACCGGGACATCGAAGTTGAAAGCGGTTTTCCCCAATAAGGACAACTCGCTCTTCCCGCAGCAGTTCGTCAACATCCGACTCCTGGTAGATACGCTGGGGAATCAAATGGTGGTCCCCAATGTTGCGATTCAGAACGGGCAACAGGGCACCTTCGTTTACATCGTTGATGAGGACTCCAAAGTGCATCTCAAGCCGGTTCAAGTGGGCATTTCCACCGAAACCGTTTCGCAGATTCTCGGAGGGCTTACAGAAACCGACCGCGTTGTGGTGGATGGCACTGACCGCTTGATCGAAGGCGCTACAGTGCGCGTGCGCAAGGCTGGAGAGCTCGACAACCCGGCCGGCTTCGATCCCACCGCCGGCGGTGGCGGCGGCGGACGTGGCAAGGGTGGACGAGGCAAAGGCGGCCGCGGCGGTAAGCGCGGCGATGGCAGCTTCAAAAAAGGCCAAGGCGGCGGGGGTGATTCCCAGTGAGTCCCTCGCGGATTTTCATCCTGCGGCCGGTGGCCACCTCGCTGATGATGGCGGGGGTCGTGCTCGTCGGGTTCGTTGCTTTCCGGCAATTGCCTGTCTCGGCGTTGCCGCAGGTGGATTATCCCACTATCCAAATCCAAACCTTTTACCCCGGCGCGAGTCCGGAGGTGGTCACTTCGTCGATCACCGCACCGCTCGAAAAACAGTTCGGGCAGGTGCCTGGACTCACCCAGATGACGTCGATCAGCTCCTTTGGCAGTTCATTGATCACTCTCCAGTTCTCGCTGGACTTGAGCATCGATGTGGCGGAGCAGGAGGTGCAGGCCGCGATCAACGCCGCCACCACTTTTCTGCCTACAAACCTGCCGGTTCCACCCGTCTATAGTAAGACCAACCCCGCCGACGCGCCGATTCTAACGCTATCACTTACATCCACGACGGTCCCCTTACCCAAGGTGGAGGAGTTGGCCGAAACCCGCATGGCGCAGCGCATTTCGCAGCTTAAAGGCGTCGGTCTGGTAAGCATCAGCGGCGGGCAGCGGCCGGCCGTGCGCGTACAAGCCAATCCTACCGCGCTCGCGTCTTATGGACTCAGTCTCGAAACCCTGCGAACCGCGCTAGCCAGCGCCAACGTGAATCAGGCCAAAGGCAATTTCGACGGCCCCGATCAGGCCTGGACCATAAACGACAACGACCAGTTGCAGGCCGGCGCGCAGTATGGGCCCATCATCATCGCTTACCGCAACGGAGCCCCGGTGCGCATTTCCGACGTCGCCACCGTGATTGACGGCGCCGAAAACACCAAGCTCGCCGCGTGGGTGAACGCGGACCGCGCCATCGTCCTGAATATTCAGCGCCAGCCCGGAACCAACATCATTAGCGTCGTCGATACCGTGCAAGCGCTGCTTCCGCAGATCAAAGCGTCTCTGCCGCAGGGAATCGACGTCGAGATCATCAGTGACCGCACCACGACCATCCGCGCTTCGGTGGAGGATGTCGAATTCGAATTGATGCTGACCACGGCGCTGGTCGTGATGGTAATCTTCCTGTTCCTACGCAGCGCTTCGGCCACGATCATCCCCGGCATCGCGGTACCGCTGTCGCTGGTGGGAACGTTCGCCGTCATGTACCTGCTCGGGTACAGCCTGGACAACCTCTCCCTGATGGCGCTCACGATTTCAACCGGTTTCGTCGTCGATGACGCGATCGTGATGATCGAAAATATTTCGCGCTACATGGAGATGGGCGACACCGCGATGGAGGCTGCACTCAAGGGCTCGGCCGAAATCGGCTTCACCATCGTTTCGCTGACGGTTTCACTGATCGCCGTGCTGATTCCCTTGCTGTTCATGGCTGACATCGTCGGCCGCCTGTTCCGTGAATTCGCGGTGACGCTGGCCGTCACCATCATCTTCTCGGCGTTCGTTTCGCTGACGCTGACACCGATGATGGCGGCGCGCATTCTGAAGCACAAGCCGGAATCGGAACAAGGCAAACTCTACCGCTGGTCTGAATGGTGCTTCGTCAAAACCATCGAAGGTTACGGCAAGATGGTGCGCGTGGTCCTACGTCATCAGCCGCTGACGCTATTGGTGGCCGTCGCCACTCTGGGCCTGACGGTATATCTGTATATCATCGTGCCCAAAGGGTTTTTCCCGGTCCAGGATACCGGCGCTATCCTGGCGATCTCGCAGGCGCCTGAAACGGTATCGTTTCCGGCTATGTCTAAATTACAGCAGGATCTAGTCCGGGTGATCCGCCAGGATCCGGCTGTCGAGAATCTAACTTCCTTCATCGGGGCCGATGGGGTGAACACCACCATGAATAGCGGCCGCATTCAAATCACGCTGAAACCGCTAGAACAGCGCGCGGGCGTTTCCGCCGTGGATGTAATTCGCCGGCTGGAGCCGAAGGTGCAGCAAGTGCCCGGCATTGAGCTCTTCATGCAGCCCATCCAGGATTTGACGGTCGAGGACCGCATCAGCAAGACGCAATACCAGTACTCACTCGATGCGCCGGATAAGGCGCTGCTCGACGAGTGGGCGCCCAAGCTGGTTGAGAAAATGAAGCAGCTACCTGAGCTGCGTGACGTCGCTAGCGATCAGCAGAACAACGGCCTGGGGCTGCAAGTGAATATCGATCGCGATACTGCGGGCCGCCTCGGCATCACCCCGCAGAACATCGACGATGCGCTTTACGATTCCTTCGGGCAGCGCCAGGTATCGACGATTTATACCCAGACCAATCAGTTCCATGTAATTCTCGAAGTGGCGCCGCAATACCAGCAGAATGCCTCGGCTCTGCAAGACATGTACGTGCCCATCGGATCGGCGTCCGCCAATCTCGCATCCACCATTGCTTTGGCCGGAACCAATACCGCTCTCACTGGCGCGGCGGCGCTCCCTCCGGCTCCGCTGCGGAGCCTTGTGACCGCCTCCTCCATTCCCTCCCCGATCACCATTAACCACCAAAGCCAATTCCCAGTGGTCACACTTTCCTTCAATCTGGCTCCAGGAGCCTCGCTTGGCGCGGCCGTGGAGCACATCAAGCAGGTTACCCAGCAACTCGGCATGCCGGCCAGCATCGAGCCCAGCTTCCAGGGAACCGCACACGCCTTCGAATCGTCGCTCGCCAACGAGTCGATGTTGATCCTAGCAGCCATAGTCACGGTTTACATCGTGCTGGGCGTGCTGTATGAGAGTTTCATCCATCCCATTACCATTCTTTCCACGCTGCCGTCGGCCGGAGTCGGAGCGATCCTGGCACTGGTCGTGTTCCACATGGATCTGGATGTCATCGCGCTCATCGGCATTATCCTGCTCATCGGTATTGTGAAAAAGAACGCCATCATGATGATCGACTTTGCGCTTGAAGCCGAGCGCGTGGAAGGGAAACCGCCGGAGGAAGCCATCTATCAGGCCTGCTTGCTGCGCTTCCGTCCCATCATGATGACCACCATGGCGGCGCTGCTGGGTGCGGTCCCGCTGGCCTTCGGATCCGGGGTGGGCTCCGAATTGCGCCGGCCGCTCGGCATCTGCATCATCGGCGGATTACTGGTGAGCCAGGTGCTGACGCTGTTCACCACACCGGTGATTTATTTGTTCTTCGGAAGGATCGCGGCCTGGGTCGGGTCGCGTAGTTCTGAGAAAGACCAACGATTGGTTGGCGTACCGGACCTAACCTAAGGCGACTCTATGAGCATCTCTCAACCATTCATTCAGAGACCGGTCGCCACCACGCTGCTGCTGATCGCCATGACGCTCGCCGGCAGCATCGCCTATACGCTCTTGCCAGTCTCCGCTCTGCCTGAAGTCGACTTCCCCACCATCGCGGTGTTCGCGAACCTGCCCGGCGCCAGTCCCGACGTAATGGCCGCGGCAGTGGCAACTCCGCTTGAGAAGCAGTTCACGCGTATCGCCGGGATCACGGAAATGACTTCGCGCAGCTCGGTCGGGTCCGCGCAGGTCATTCTGCAGTTCGATTTGACTCGCGATATCAACGCGGCCGCGCGCGAAGTGCAAGCGGCTATTAACTCCTCGGCGGGATTTCTTCCATCGAATCTTCCCTCGCTCCCCAAGTACCGGAAAATCAATCCGGCGGACCAACCTATCCTGCTGATGACCCTCGAGTCGGACGTGGTGCCCCGTCCGCAGCTCTACGACATCGCGTCTTCGGTGTTCGCACAAAAGCTCTCGCAGGTGAACGGAGTGGGCCAAGTGCAGGTGGGTGGCAGTTCGCTGCCCGCGGTTCGTGTGGAAGTGAATCCGCAGCCGCTCTCCCGCTACAACGTGGGGCTCGATCAGATCGGAACATTTTTACAAAGCGCCAACGCCAACCGGCCCAAGGGTTCGCTTGCCAACGGGCAGGTTCAGCTTCCCATCTACGCCACAGATCAGCTTTTCCTGGCCAAAGAGTATAAAGACCTGGTAGTGGTTTACCGCAACGGCGCACCGGTGCGCCTCTCCGACCTGGGCCGCGTCATCGACGGCAATGAAGACGTGCGCAACCTCGGCATCGTGAACGGCAATCCGATGGTGCAGATCCAGATCAACCGCCAGCCCAACGCCAACGTGGTCGAAACCGTCGCGCGTATCAAAGCTTTGATGCCGCAATTTCAAGCGCAGCTTCCCCCAACCGTACGCTTCAAGATTGCCCAAGACCGCACTATCACCACTCGCGATTCGATTCACGACGCCCAGCGCAATATGATCATTTCGATCGGCCTGGTGATTTTCGTGGTGTTCGTTTTCCTGCGCAGCGGCTGGTCGACGTTCATTCCCAGCATATCGGTGCCGGTTTCCATCATCGCCACCTTCGGCGCCATGTATCTGATCGGCTATACGCTGGACAACCTCTCGTTGATGGCGCTTACGATCGCTACGGGATTCGTCGTGGACGATGCCATCGTGGTCATCGAAAATATCACGCGGCATCTCGAAAGCGGCATGAAGCCCATGCAGGCCGCGCTCAAGGGGGCCGAAGAAATCGGCTTCACCGTTGTCTCGATGAGCATCTCGCTGATTGCTGTGTTTATTCCCATCCTGATGATGGGTGGCATTGTGGGCCGCTTGTTCCGCGAGTTCGCGGTCATCCTGTCAGTCGCGATTGCGATCTCGATGGTAATTTCGCTTACGGTCACGCCCATGATGTGCGCCTGGCTGCTCAAGGAGCACCGCGATCACGGTTACCTCTACAATCTGACGGAGCGCTTCTACCAATGGATTATTTCAACCTACGCGTCGGCGCTCGACGTGGTGCTCACCCGCCCGGCCCCGATATTGCTGCTGGTATTCCTGACCATGGGTGTCAACGTGTATCTCTACATCAAGGTGCCCAAGGGATTCTTCCCGCAGCAGGATACCGGACGTTTGAACGGAGCGATTGTCGGCCAACAGCATATTTCCTATCAAGCGCTAGTGGAAAAAGCCAAATGGTTCGAGGAGCAGGTTCGCGTCGATCCCGATGTCGAAACCGTGACCATGGTCGCTGGCACCAGCGGTGGCGGCTTCGGCGGGAACAACGCCAATATCAACGTTCAGTTGAAACCGGTGGGGCAACGGAAATCCACCTCGGATCAGGTAATAGCCCGTCTGCGCCGCAAGACCTCAGGTGTACCCGGGGCGACCATGTTCCTGCAAAATTCCCAGGACGTGCGCATTGGCGGCCGTCAGGGGAACGCCCAATACCAATACACGCTGCAGGCGCCCGACTTCGCAACGCTCGCCCAGTGGGGACCCAAGGTCCTCGACCAACTCTCGGGACTTACCGAGATTGCCGACGTCAGCTCAGACCAGCAGAATTCCGGTTTGTCATCGAACGTGATCATTGATCGCGATACCGCGTCGCGCTTGGGTCTAACGGCGCAGGCGGTCGATTCCGCGCTGTACGACGCTTTCGGCCAGCGCCAAGTGTCGGTGATGTACAAGTCCATTAACCAATATCACGTGGTGCTGGCGCTGCAGCAGCAATGGTGGGAGAGTCCGGATTTCCTCAAAACCATCTACGTGCAGACCCCGCGCGGCACCGATGTGCCCTTGTCCACCTTCACTCACTTCACCCAGGGGATCACACCAATTTCCCTGCCCCATCAAGGCCAATTCCCAGCCACAACCTATTCGTTTAACTTGACCGAGGGTACCGCGCTGAGCGACGCCGTGACCGCCATCAATCGTGCAGAAGTGGAGATGGGGCTGCCTGCTAACATCACCGGAAAATTCGCCGGCACCGCCCAAGCCTATCAGGATTCGCTCAGCAATCAGCCTATTCTCATTGGGACCGCGCTTCTCGCCGTCTATATCGTGCTGGGTATGCTCTACGAGAGCCTGATCCACCCGCTCACCATCATCTCGACGCTGCCTTCGGCGGGTGTGGGAGCGTTGGTGGCCATGGTCCTGTTCAAGAGCAACCTGGATATTATCGGCATGATCGGAATTATTTTGCTGATCGGCATCGTCAAGAAGAACGCGATCATGATGATTGACTTCGCGCTGGCAGCCGAACGCAATGAAGGCCTCACTACGCGCGAAGCCATCTATAAAGCCTGTCTGCTGCGCTTCCGGCCCATCATGATGACCACCATGTGCGCGCTGTTGGGCGGTATGCCCATGGCTCTCGGCTGGGGCGCCGGAGCTGAACTACGCAAACCCCTCGGAATTGCAATTGTGGGCGGACTAGTGGTCAGTCAAATGCTCACTTTATTTACGACGCCCGTGATTTATCTGTATCTAGACCGTCTCAGCAAGCGCTTCGCGCGACGGCAGCCGAGTTACCAAAACCGTCCCGGTTTCCTGGTTCCGGGCGGACTGATGGAGAGTGGGGATTGATGACTCGACTCCGGACCAGCGTGTCCAGCGCACTGCTGGCCTCGCTTCTGTGTTCTTCCTGCATGGTAGGCCCGAAATATCAGCGGCCCACGGCCCCGCTACCGGTAGCCCTCAAGGAAATCGCCGGCAATGATCAGTGGAAGATGGCCACCCCCAACGACGCCCTGCTCAAGGGCAAGTGGTGGGAGATGTTTGGCGATCCTGCGCTAAACCGGCTAGAGGAATTGGTCAACGTCAGTAACCAGAACGTGAAGCAAGCTGAAGCGCAGTTCCGCGAAGCCCGCGCCGTCATAGCCGGGAATCGCGCAAACTATTTCCCCACCATTGGGTCGAACCCTGCCATCACGCAAACCGACACCGGTTCGAATAGCGGAAGGTCTGGTGGCACCAGCCAAACCTTCTCATTACCCGTCGTCGCCAGTTGGGAGCCGGATTTGTGGGGGCGCGTTCGTTTGTCGGTCGAAAATGCCGTCAACAACGCCCAAGTGAGCGCCGCCGATCTCGAGAATGTCCGCCTCAGCGCGCAGGCGCTGCTGGCTTCCGATTACTTTTTGCTGGCCGCACAAGACATGCAGCTTGCGATTTTGAAGGACACCATCGACGCTTACCAGAAGAACCTGGAACTGACCACCAACCGCTTCAACGGCGGCGTTGCGTCCAGGAGCGATATCACTCTGGCGCAAACCCAGCTAGCCGGCGCCAAAGCCCAAGCCACCGAAACCCGTGTCGCACGCGCGACCTACGAGCATGCCATTGCCGTGTTGACCGGTCAGCCGCCCTCCGCGCTCGATGTCGCTTCCAGCAAGATTGACGCGCCGCCTCCGCCCATTCCTCTAGCGGTTCCTTCGCAACTTTTGGAGCGCCGTCCCGACATCGCAGCGAATGAGCGCCTAGTTGCTGCCGCAAACGCGAACGTCGGCATTGCCGAAACCGCCTACTATCCAACATTGACTCTCTCGGCGAGCGTCGGCCTGCTCTCCACGAACCTGGCCAACCTGTTCACTTACGCCAGCCGCAGTTGGTCGGCCGGACCCGCGCTCTCGCAGACCTTATTCGATTTCGGCCGCCGCGGCGCCCAACTCGAAGGTACGCGAGCCGCCTACGACAGCACTGTCGCAGCGTACCGGCAGACCGTGCTCTCGGCTTTTCAGGAGGTCGAAGACGACCTCTCGACATTGCGATATCTGGCCGAAGAAGCCGTGCAACAGCAGGAAGCCGTAGTAGCTTCGCAGCAGGCTCTAATGCTCGAAATCGACCGCTATAAGGCCGGCACGGATTCTTACCTCAACGTCATCACCACCCAAACCATCGCCCTGAGCGATCAGCAGACCGCCATCACCATTCTGCAGCGGCGCATGGGCGCGGCCGTTGATCTCATCAAAGCCCTCGGCGGCGGCTGGGATGCCTCCACTCTGCCGACGGCCGGCCAACTTCGTTCCACCGCGCTGGCCGATCCCAAGAACACTCCCAACGTAGCTCAGCCGTCCGTCAAGTAGGCGGTGCCGCGCGTGAGCCTGTCGTTCCGTGAGCCTAACCATCCGCCACCTACTCGCTTTCTTTCTGCAATACGGTGTCTTCGGACTGGTCCTTCTGGCCGTCGCCGACGACTCCTTCCTCTTCCTCCCCGTCGGTAGCGATCTGCTTACCGTGGTATTGGTCGCCCGAAATCACGAGCGACTCGCAATCTACGTGCTAGCCGCAGCCGCCGGATCCACCATCGGTGTGTTCCTCCTGGACTTGATCTGCCGAAACCTGGGCGAGGCGGGCCTCAAGCGGATTGTGAAACCCAAGCTCCTAGATTCTTTGAAGCGCCAGATGCAACGGCGCGCCGCGGCCGTGCTGGTGGTTTCCTGTCTGGCGCCGCCTCCCTTTCCCTTTGGCGCCGCCATCGCAGCCGCCAGCGCGTTGCAGTATCCCCGAGCGCGCTTGCTGATCGTAGTTTTTCTAGCGCGGCTCGCGCGCTTTGCCCTGGTGGGTTGGTCCGCGATTTACTTCGGACGCCGGATTATTCGCATTGCTAACTCCACTGAATTTCTTTGGTTTATGGGTATTTTTATCACGTTTTGCTTGATAGGAAGCGTGTTGTCGATCGTTCATTGGATTCGTGTCGGGCGCTCAGCTTAAGGCTATGTAGGTCATTCTCCCTACTGCCGATGGTTACTTTAACCCTAAGTCGGCCATACCCAATAGGAGAGTTCGCAGAGACATGATTCCAGTGATCGGTATCCTCGTAGTCTTCGGCTGTATCGCCGGCGGCTACCTTATGGAAAAAGGCAACATGCTGGTGCTGATGCAGCCGGCGGAGTTGCTGATTATCGGCGGCGCCGCGATGGGAACAGTCTTGATCGGCAATCCTCTGTACGTTTTGAAGGCCATCATCGGCGGGGTTCTGACAGTCTTCAAAGGAAGTCGTTATACCGCCGCTTGTTACCTGGATACCCTGAAGTTCTTGAACGATTTCTTCAACACCGCCCGCAAGGCCGGCCTATCGACGCTCGAACAGGACTTGGACGAACCTGAAAAGAGCGAGCTCTTCAAACGCCATCCCAACTTTGTCAAAGACAAAGAGGCGATGCATTTTTTCTGCGATACCATGCGAACTCAGGTGACCGGCGGCGTCGACACGCATGACCTGGATCAAATCATGGAAACCGACTTGGAGATCCTGCACCGCCAAGGCCGTCTCTCCGCCAGCGCACTGACTACGGTGGCCGACAGCCTACCAGGATTGGGAATCGTTGCCGCTGTGTTGGGCGTGGTCATCACCATGGGTTCGTTGGGCGGCCCCCCTGAAGAAATCGGACATAAAGTGGCCGCCGCTCTGGTAGGCACGTTTCTTGGCATTCTCTTGTGTTACGGCTTCCTCGGACCCGTGGCGGCTCACATCAAGAAGCACTCGGATGCCGAGGGTGAGTACTTGACCTGCCTGCGCATGGGCTTGCTGGCTAGTATCAAGGGTCTTTCCCCCATGCTCGCCCTCGAAGCAGCGCGGCGCGCGATTCCACATCACTTACGGCCCTCCTTTCAAGAGATGGATAAGGCTTGCCGCAAAACCGCGGAGGCCCCAGTCACTGAGGTTGCCGCTTGAGCGCCAAGAACGGTCCGACGATTATCATCGTGCGCAAGCACGCCGGTGATCACGATGAAGCGCACGGCGGAGCCTGGAAGGTGGCTTATGCCGACTTCGTCACCGCCATGATGGCGCTCTTCATAGTGCTATGGCTCTTGAGCGCCAGCGAAAAAGTACAAAAAGCAGTGGGGGGATATTTCCTCGATCCCTCGGGAAAAGGGCGGCAAACAGGCAGTACAAACTCGGGGTCTGGAGAAACGCTCACCATGAATCGCTCGGACCTGCAGAAACTGAAAGAAAAATTAGAACAGGTCCTGAAACAAATCCCAGCGTTTCAGCATCTGCAAAACCAAATTCGTATCACGCTGACTACCGAGGGCCTGCGTGTGGATCTGATCGAGACAGAAAAAGGCCTCTTCTTTGAAACTGGCGATCCCAAACCTACGGACGCCGGGATCGAGTTGCTCCAGGTCCTCAGCGGCGAATTGGTCAAGCTGCCAAATAAGATCGCCATTGAGGGACACACAGACGCGCGGCCCTACGGACGTCCTGATTATTCGAACTGGGAGTTGTCCGCCGATCGCGCCAACGCTGCTCGCCGGACCTTGGCCGAGTTCGGTATCGACGAAAGCCGCATTAGCCAAGTACGCGGATTTGCCGACCAGCGCTTGCTAAAAAAAGACGACCCCAACAATCCGTCCAACCGGCGTATATCGATTATCGTTCGCAACAACGGCCTGGATCAGCAGGAAGAATCCGTGGCGCAGAGTCCTCCGCCGGAGTCCGTCATCCACACCCCCGCAAAGTAAGGAAGGCGTTCTAGCCTAGCGAGCATTCGATTTGGTTGATCTGTACCACCAGCGAATCGAGCAAACTATGATTCGCCAGCAACGCTCCGATAGGAGCGCCCACCTCCGCCCCCGGATGCTCGGGACATCCGCAGCGCCCGAATCCGACGTGCTCCGCCGCGACACACCCCGTATGCACCGCCAGTGCCAGCCCTCTATCGTCGTCCGCGCCGTGATGTTTTGCCACAGCCTCGCAGAGTATTTCCGGTAAACCCCAGGACTCCAGAATCAAACCCGCCAGCGCGGCGTGATCCACCTGGAACATCGCGCGCTCGCATTCGAGCAAATCGAGCCCCTCACGATACGCCTGCTCGACAAGCTTCGGATAATCGTCAGCGGCATCTTCGAATAGTGCGAGCTGTCCGATGCCATGCAGCAAAGCGCCGGTGTAGGCATAGTCCGTGGCAAGGTCCAGCCCGCATTGCTGCGCGAGAAGCGCCGCGGCAATGCTATGCCGCCACCACTCGCGCACAAACGGAGCTGTGCGTCGCGGCAGCCCGCGCCATAACGCCGCGGTGATTGCCACTTGACTCAGCCGCCCCGTGCCCAACCGCGCAATCGCTTCGAGCAGCGAACTAACCCGCAGCCATCGTCCATAGAGTCCAGAGTTCGCCAGTCGCAATACTTCTCCGGCGAGAACTGGATCGAGCGCAATCAGCCCCGCGATTTCTTTGAAGGGTGCTCGCTCATCTGCGAGTACCGAAAGCAATTTCACCGCCACCGGAGAAAACGGGGGCAGGCGTGTAAGGAGTCGGCGGTCGGTGCTGTTGAGAGCAGGCATGGCTGGGGGCAGTATTCTCCCCAGTGACTGTATCGCAGAAAAGCCAGCTTTTTCGAGAGTTTTAAAGGTTGGCGAAACGGATTTACTTGAGGATGATGGTGGGTTCTGGAGCGGACACTAATCTCCGGTCGCTGGTGTGGCGCGATAGACGCTGCAGATCGCCCGCAGCCCCGAAGTTGGGATAATCGAACGCGCGCCGGACGTCGCCCAAACGCAGCATGTGCACCAGATCAGTAGCGCACACCGGTTGGCCGGCCAGGAATCCCTGGGCCTGGTCGCAGCTATGGGCGGCCAGGAAGGCTAACTGAGAGTTGTGCTCTACGCCTTCCGCTGTCACCGAAAGGTCGAGGTTATGCGCCAGCGTGATCACCCCTTTGGCCACAGCCGCGGCTTTGCCGTTCGTCGCAACATCCGACATGAAGCAACGGTCCATCTTTAGGGTGTGGAAATCGAACTGCCGCAAATAATTCAGCGATGAGTAGCCGACGCCAAAGTCGTCGATCGCGATGCGTATGCCTTGCGCACATAAGCGATCAAGCGAGGGCGACACCCGCTCGAGGTTATCCATCAAAGCGGTTTCCGTCAACTCCAGCTCCAACAGATTCGGGCGCAGTGAAGTCTCGTCGAGGATGCGAAGAACCTTCTCAGGAAAGTCTTTTTCCTGGAGCTGCCGTGGGGAAAGATTCACGGCCATGCGCACCGCCGGGATCCCCGCGCGCTGCCAGGCGACATTCTGCTCACAGGCGGAGCGCAGCACCCACTCGCCGATTTCCGAGATCAATCCGGTTTCCTCAGCGAGTGGAATGAAATCTGTGGGTAGCACAAATTCACTCTCCGACCGCTGCCAGCGAATGAGCGCTTCCACTCCCAAAATTTTTCCCGAATTGATGGAGAAAGTGGGCTGATAATGCAGCACAAATTGCCTGCGCGCCAAGGCTTGACGCAAGTCATTTTGCAGGTCGCAGAGCTTGGTGGCGTAGGAGCGCATGCCTTCGTTGAAAAGCTGCACCTGTCCTTTGCCGCCGCTCTTGGCGCGATACATCGCAATATCGGCATAGCGCAGAAGGTCATCGGTGTTGTCGATTTCCGGGCTGCTCAGAACGATTCCTATGCTCGCGCCGCTAACCACTTCACGGGAACCGATGTGGAACGGCGTGGCGAGAGCCCCCCGCATTCGATTGCCGAGCGCCAAGGCCTCGTCGGCGTCGCGAATGTGATCCAACAGAATGACAAATTCATCACCCCCGAAGCGCGCTACAACGTCCGCCGGGCGCGCGCAATTGCGCAATCTGCCGGCCACTGCCGCCAACAGCTCATCGCCCACCGGGTGGCCGAGGCTATCGTTGATCACCTTGAAACTATCCAGATCCAAGAAGATTACAGCGAAATGTTGATTATTATTGGTTCCGCACGCCTTTTGGCGCTCAATCTTCTTCTCCAGGCAGCTCATCAAATAATCGCGATTCGCCAGGTTCGTCAGTTTGTCTTGGAAGGAGTCTTTCAGTAAGCGGTTTTCGGCCTCGATCAGAGACGTGATGTCAGCATGAGAGCCGGCCAAGGCCACCGCCTCGCCCATTTGGTTTCGTACCGCGGTGCCGCGTGCCAGTACCCAAATATAGGATCCGTCTTTGCGCAGTAAACGATGTTCATTTCGAAATTGGGAGGACTGGCCATGCAAATGGGTGGACAATTGGTTGCTGACTTCGGCCAGATAACCGGGATGCACCCGGCTGAACCACTCGTCCACGTTGGTATCGAGCTCTCCCATTTCATACCCCAGCATCTCCGCCCAAGTCGTGGAATATTCAAAGACTTCGGACTTGAGATCCCAATACCATAGGCCATCGTCGGTTCCCTGCACGGCTAACTCGAAACGCTTCCGGTCGCTGTTCTCGGTCAGCTTCTCTTCCAGGTTTTGAGCGGCTTCTTCGAGCCTGGCCCTCTCGATCTTGGTGTGCTTAGCGCCCCGCCGGCGCACTACGATAATGGACGCGGCCAGGGACGAAAGCAGGACCACGGACCAGCACAGCAGAGGCTCCAGGGACAACTTCTGCACCGCCACCGCGATCCATCCCAGGACTGCGACCGAGGCCACGTATGTGAATCCGCGCCAGGCCAGCAGCGTAACCGCGCCTCCCAGCATAAAGGCCAGAATGAAAAAAACCTGGGCAATGTCCGAAGCGATCGCGAACGTGAGCAGGCTGCGCAGGAGGATCAAGCCTCCCAGCACCAGCGCCCCTAAGTGAACCCGCCGCGGCGGAATGCGCCCGCGCCGCAATAACGTCCACTCCACCAAAATGGCTGCGCCAATCACGTAGGTGAGCCAGTCCAATCCAGAATTACCATAGCCGGTTTGCAGGAAAAGACGCACCGCCGCGATCAAGAGATATACAGCAGCGATGGCCGGTAGGGTCTGCTGAAGGCGCGCGCTTACCTGATTGTCGAGCGCCAGCAGAACCTCAGCATCAGGGATGCTTACCGCAGCGGGCAGACGACTCGCGCGCCGAAATTCCATGCTTCCAGTGAATCATGAGGTCATTCCAGGAGCGATAGGAAACTGGGTTCATTTGTGGGGTGTCAAAAGTACGTATTTTTTTAGGGTTACTTACTTAGTTGCTGATGCGTAGCTCTTAGGGGAGTAGGCATCGCAACCCGGCGTCGGTGCACGCTGCCATCCCTAGGGGCAGGTCCATGATCCGGGGGGCGACAGCCTGCCAGTTCACGGGCAGCGGTCGTGTGACAAAAAATGTATGACAATCCTTGAAGGACGCCTGTGCCCCTCCGGGCAGCAACCTGACGATGCTCTTTCATCAGGCGCACCACACAACTCCGCAGCCCTCGAATCCGATAGACCCGAACGCTCTCTATCGATGCAGTACTACCATACGGTCCTATGCCTTGACAGGTCTATGGCCAAACCTTTACTCTGATCGAAACCGTTACGTAAAACGGTTCACTTGGAGGAAAACCAATGCAGAAAGTTTTGGGAATGATGCTCCTAATTGCTGGCGCATCGCAATTCGCGACGGCTTCGGCCGTGCCGGAAATCGGCGTGGGCTCCGCCGGAAGTGCCATCGCGCTGATCTCTGGCGCGATGCTGGTGATTCGCGGACACCGCAGGTAGTAGAAGATACGTAAAACTCAACAACCTTTCCAGAGCACCCCAAGGCCCTTGAGGGTGCTCTGGTCTTCTTTGTGCTCCCTCAACTTTCGATTCGCGAGTCAGCCGCGAACGATTCTTCGTTCGGTTTATTTCCACGCCTTCTCTCACTGACCATCCTCTTCGTCGTCGAATTGCTCCTGATTTCTGTCTGGTTGGATGATGCCGCCCTGATTTCGCGGGGCGGGTTCCTGGCGTTCGCCGGCCAGTGGGGCGCCTGGACCGTGCGCGGGATCGTCGGATACGCCGCTATTTTCTTCACTTTCGCTTATTTGAAAAGTAGGCCGGTTCTCACCCAGATTTCGAGTCTGGTCAGGCCCCTTCCGGTCAATCCGCGCCTGCTTGCTTCCCACGCGGCGGCAATGGCGATCTTCGGATTGGCCGCCTGGGCTTTATACGGAAATCACGTCGAGGGCTTCCCTGCGACTTCTGTAACGGCGATCTGGCTGCTCGCGGGATTTTTCGGAATCATACTCGGGGCCTTCGCTTTCGTTCCGCGCATGCTGTGGGCGCGGCTACTTCGCGATACCGGCTGGCTGTGGGCCTACACGTTGTTAGCTGTGATCTTCGCATGCATCGCGGGAGCATACAGCCGGGTTCTCTGGGTGCCATCCAGCCGCCTGACTTACACTCTCGTGAAGTCGCTGCTGAGTCTGTTTGTGACGGGGATCATCGCCAATCCCGTGACCATGCACCTTGGCACTGCCAAGTTTGCGGTGGAGATTGCGCCCGAGTGTTCCGGATACGAAGGTGCCGGATTAATTCTAGCCTTCGGAGTCGTCTGGCTGTGGTTCTTTCGCGATGAGTGCCGTTTCCCGCGGGCGCTAATTTTGATACCGGCCGGCGTGGTGCTCATGTATTTGCTGAATGCAGTCCGTATCACGAGTTTGATCCTCATTGGGGATGCCGGCGCCACCCGCATCGCGCTCGGTGGGTTCCATTCGCAAGCCGGATGGATCGCGTTCAACGTGGTCGCCCTGAGCTTCTCGCTTGCCGCCCGCCGCTTGCCTTGGTTAACCACGTCCGGCCACACCGGGACAAACGTAGCGGAGCCATTCGAGCAGTCGGCCGACAATCCGGCGGCAACCTATCTACTCCCGTTCTTGAGCATCCTCGCCGTGGGCATGGTAACCGGCGCAGTGAGTGGCGATTTTCAATGGCTGTATCCGTTGCGCTTCCTGGCTGCCGCCGGAGCGTTATGGTTCCTGCGCAGGCGCTACGCCGCTATCGACTGGTCCTTCGGTTGGTTCGGTCCTGCAATGGGGGTCTTCGCGTTCGTAATTTGGCTCGGCATGGACGCACTTCTCAATACTCCGACCCACGACGCCATGCCGGAGGCCTTGGCCGCCACCACGCCGGCCATCCGCACCACATGGATTGTCTTTCGGATTTTAGCCGCGGTGATTACCGTTCCCATCGCCGAAGAACTCGCGTTTCGCGGCTTCCTCATCCGCCGCTTCTTGTCGGGCGACATCGAAGCGCTGCGGCCGCAAAGCTTCACCTGGTTAGGCCTAGGTGTTTCATCGATCGCGTTCGGGATCCTGCACGGCAATCTCTGGTTCGCCGGTATCTTAGCTGGGCTTCTCTATGCATGGGCTCTCCTGCGGCGTGGCAAACTCGGCGAAGCGATCATTGCCCACGCCACCACTAATGCACTTCTAGCGGCCTATGTATTGTTGTTCCACAAATGGCATTTGTGGTAGTTCATCGGTCGTGACCGCTTGGCGTCACCTGACGAAATGCCGTCAATCATGTCCCGCCGGTCGCCATTCCCCGCCACCAAAATACGTGGCTAATGGCGTGCGTGTCTCCCCGTAGGAGATTCCAACGACATGAGACATTTTTCAATTCTCGGGGGGTTAATGTTAGCAGCCTGGCTGATCGCTCCAGTAGCGGCGGTGGCCGAAGATCATCGCGGCGAAGCCCGCTATTACGATCGCGACGGCCGCGATTACCACAACTGGAACGGCGAAGAAGATCGCAATTACCGTGCCTATCTGGTGGAACATCACCGGACCTACGTTCCCTTCGTCAAGGTGAGAGTACGCGAGCGCCAGGAATACTTCCGCTATCGCCACGAGCACGGTTTGAAGGTTGAAGTCCGCTAACGGCCAGCGCCCAAGTCTCGCCGTCACAAATGCAGCAGCTCCTCGACGAGGGGTAAGATTATTGAGAAAATTGAATGATGAGCTGGCCGGATCAGCGAATTCAAGAGTTACTGGGAATTCAGCTGCCCATCATTCAAGCACCCATGGCGGGAGCGAACTTGTCCACAATGGCGATTGCAGTCTCCCAAGCCGGAGGCCTCGGTTCCCTCCCCTGCGCCATGCTAAGCGCCGATCAGATGCGAGCCGAAATCGAAGCCATTCGTGGTCAAACGCCACATCCCCTCAACGTGAACTTTTTTTGTCACCAACCGCCGGCAGCCGACGCCGAGCGCGACCTCACCTGGAAAAAACTCCTGGCGAAGTATTACTTCGAATTAGGGCTCGACCCGCAAGCGCCACTGCCTAGCGCCAATCGCCGTCCGTTCGATGCAGAGGCTTGCGATCTAGTAGCTGATCTCAAACCCGAAGTCGTCAGTTTCCACTTCGGTCTTCCCGACTCCACGCTGCTGGCTCGTGTGAAAGCGTCCGGCGCGAAGATCTTATCGTCAGCAACTACGGTCGATGAAGCGATTTGGCTCGAACAAGCAGGCTGCGACGCCATCATCGCTCAAGGTTCCGAAGCCGGTGGACATCGCGGCATGTTTTTGACTAGCGACATTTCAAGGCAACTTGGCACCATGGCGCTAGTGCCGCAAATCGTCGATGCCGTGAACGTGCCCGTGATCGCCTCCGGCGGCATTGCCGACGCGCGCGGCATTGTCGCAGCCTTCACTCTCGGGGCCGCCGCAGTCCAGCTCGGTACCGCTTATTTACTGTGTCCAGAGGCAATTCTCAGCGCTGTCCACCGCCGAGCGCTGAAGAACCTGAAAGACGACGGCACGGCGCTCACCAACGTATTCAGCGGTCGCCCCGCGCGTGGAATCGTCAACCGCCTCATCCGCGAAATCGGCCCGATGTCACCGTTTGCCCCGGCCTTTCCGCTCGCCGGCAGCGCCATCGCGCCTCTGCGAAAACATTCGGAGGCCACTGGATCGGAGGATTTCGCGCAGATGTGGTCGGGGCAAGCCGGCCGCCTGTGCCGCGAACTCCCGGCGGGCGAACTCAGCAGGCAACTCGCCGCGGAAACACTGAGTATAATTGACGGCTGACAGGAGGTGTCATGTCGTACACACTCAGAGCTCTATTGCTGATCGCCACGGCCGCTATCGCGTCCGCCCAAGGAGTCGTCATGCAGCGTAACTTATCGCTGGGATTGGCCAAGACCATCGCTGAGGCGGCGCTGTCGGAGTGCCAGTCCAAGGGATACCACACCTCGGTCGTAGTGGTGGATCGCGCTGGACAAATGCTGGTGCTGCTGCGCGATGAACAAGCGGCGCCGCACACCACCGAAATGGCTCGCCGCAAGGCCTACACCGCGCGCATGTTCCGCGTCACGACGGCCGAGTTTCAAAAGCGCACCGCGGGCGATCAGCCGGCGTCGGCGCAGCGCGACATCACCGATATGCTCGCGCTCAGCGGAGGCGTACCCATCAAGGTCGGCGAAGAAACGATAGGAGCAGTCGGCAGTTCCGGCTCGAGTCTCGAAAGCGATGACGCGTGTGCCAAGGCCGGGATTGCAAAGGTCGCCGACCGCTTGAAGTAGCGTTAGTGCGTCATCGAATAGATGATGTAGTTGATGCCGTAACGGTAAGCCAGCGCTGTCATGGCCTCGGGATAATAAGGCACGTCGGCGAATTCCCAGGCGTCGCCGATGTCCGTATCGTAGTTGACCGACACCACCATATGTTTATGGTCGTCATAAATCCCGCGCCAGGCAGGATTCGACCCCGGCGGCTGCATCACCTCTACCGTGTCGCCGCGCCGCCACAGATGCCGCGACCCGGGGATAAACGTGCGGTCCTTCTCGCGGATGTCGTAGAGCACATGCATGACAGGATCGGACTCGTCCAGATCCGGAATCTCGCGCCCCGGCAGCACGCGCTGCATGGTGTCGCGAAACACTTCCCAGGCGTCCGCGCCCCACATGTCGTCGGTAACCAAGAAACCGCCGCGCAAAAGATATTCGCGCAGCCGCGCAATCTCCGCGTCGCTCAATCCCCACCAGCCAGTTTGCGTAGCATAGATCCAGGGATAATCAAAGATTCGATCATCGGTAAGACGCAAATGGCGCGGGTCGCCAACATCAATCTTCGTCAGCCGCTGAATGCCGCGAGTGAAATGATTGTCCGCGTCCGGCCAGTCGACTATCCACCAGCCAGTCCCTTGCCCGTCACGCGAGGCGAAGCCGAAGCCGCGGTGGTACTCGGGTAAGTCAGTGTACTCGACGCGAATGAAGTGGAACTCGGCCTCGCGCGCGGCAATAGCAGGCTCGTCGTCATCGCTGTTGTAAACACGGCCGCGCCCGCGCTGCGCCAGCGCGGCCGCAGTGAGCAGGCACATTGCGCCGCCCGAAACTAGAAGCGCCCGCCGCACTCGCGTCACAACCTACTGGTGCTCCAGCCGCTGAATCACTTCATACACCACGGTCCCAACAATCTCCATGCTCTGTGCGCTGAGTTTATCCATGGTGTCAGTGTCGTTATGCCATGGCGGATAATCGATGTCGATTAGATCGATCGCCGGCACCCCGGCTCGCACAAAAGGCATGTGGTCGTCGTCTTCGCCAATCTGCTGGTCGATAAAAAAAGCTTTGTATCCCAAGTCGGCCGCAGTGCTCCACACCAGTCTATTTAGCGCTGCATCGCCGTTGGTCTCCCGCGGAATATCCAGATTCTTATCGCCGATCATATCGACATTGATCAAGCCCTTCAGGCGCTGCAAGGTCCCATCCTGACGCCAACGCGCCGCCAGGTGCCGGCTGCCATAAAGACTGTCCGTATCCGACCATTCGCCAAACGCCTCCTCGCCATCGAAGAACGCCAGATAGACGTCGTCGATCCGCGGCTGATGTGCCAGCACCCGCGCCAGCTCCAGCAGCAGGCCGGTGGACGACCCCCCGTCGCTCGCGCCCACAAACTTCCGCCCCGGAAAGTATTTGGTGTCGAAATGCCCGGTAATGGCGATCGCGCGATGACCCGGACCCTTGCCCGGAAATTTCGCGATGATGTTCTTCATGGCGATCATTCTCTGGGGGGTCTTGGCCGTAAAAGCGTCTTCAATGATTTCGCAGCCATCCTTGCGCAGCTCGGCGAGGATGTAATTTTGGAGTGCGATATCCGCCGCGGAGCCCGGGGGCCGCGGTCCGAACGCTACCGCCCGCCGCGTGAATTCCAGCGCCGAAGCGCCCGAAACCCCTGCCGCAACCCCTGTTGCAGCCAGTCCCAGGACCAGGGACGCCATCCGTAACTTCTTCGAAAAAGACATTTCTTCCTTAAAGGTAGCCTAAAGTTTCCGCTTCTGGCGTCCGATTCCCGGGATCAGGTGAACGAAACTTGCCCAAAAACGCGTAAGCTATGTATGATAGTACTCCGGGCGGCAAGCCCCCGGTAGGATTTGGAAAAAGGACGCTGATCCATGACCTCCGTCGGTAGTATTCTTCGCGAGCAGAGGGAGAGCCAGGGGCGGGCGATTGCAGAGATCGCGGAGGAACTCTGCATCACACAACATTACCTGCGCGCCATTGAAGCCGATGACATTACCGGCGTGCCGGGTCTCTTCTTCTACAAGAATTTTGCGCGACAATACGCCTCAGTTCTGGGCATAGATCAGTCTCGAATACGCACTGCGCTCGACGCGCTCTCCGAGCCCGAAGACCCGCAGCCGCGCCCCGAGATTCGCGTTCCGAACCGGCTAGTACAAGCGACCAACCGGCGCCAGATTCCGGACGTACCGTTAAGCTGGTCCGTGGTTGGGTTGGTGGTCGTACTGCTCGGGTGCTCCGGCTTCTATGCCTGGTGGAAACGTGCTCCGGAACCTGTGCGCGCCGCAGCGCTACCGTCCGCGCCGGTAGTCGCCGTCAAAACGGCAGCAGCGCCCATCATGCAGCCTGATCAACCAACCGTCGAAGCGACCGGCGGAGTGGTCCTGAAACTATCAGCTACCGAACGCACTTGGTTATCGGTGAGCAGTGACGGAAAGGAAATCTTCGCCGGCATTCTGCAGCCCAGCGAGTCTAAGACGCTCACCGGCCTCGACCGCGCCACCATGAGGGTTGGCAACGCCGGAGGCATCGAAGTCCGCTGGAACGGCAAAGTCCTCGCGCCGCTAGGCACGCGCGGCCAAGTGCTCACCATCCGAATCACTCCTGAGGATTACGAAATCGTACCGCCGCCCGCGCCCAAGCAGGAGCTGTAGCTAATCTTCCACCGTAATATTAGGTCCGCTGGATTGCTCTTCCCCGCAGCGCTTTTCAATTCTGCGCGCTAATTCCATGAATGGCTCAGCTAACGGATCGCCAGCTTGACGCGTAGCCACCGGACGCCCCGTATCCCCGCCGATGCGGACTTCCGGTTGCAAAGCCAACTCACCCAAGTACGCTATCTTCATCGCTTCCGCTGTGCGCTTACCTCCGCCCTGCCCGAAGACATCGATGCGTTCGCCAGATCCGGGAGCGATCAGGTAACTCATGTTCTCGACCATCCCCAGAATCGGCACCCGCACCTGCGCAAACATGTTGACCGCCTTGCGCGCGTCCTCCAGCGACACATCCGACGGCGTCGTCACCACCACCGCGCCCGAAAGCGGAGCCGTCTGAATCAAGGACAAAGCCACATCGCCTGTGCCCGGCGGCAAATCGATAAGCAAGTAGTCGAGTTCGCCCCAGTCCACTTGACGGAGGAATTGTTGAATCACGCTATGCAGCATGGGACCGCGCCAGACCAACGGCTTGTCCCCCGGGTTCAGGAATCCCATGGACATCAGCTTCACACCGTAGCGTTCGATGGGACCGATACGGTCGCCCTGTCCGCGCGGAGTTTCCTGCACGCCCATCATTAGCGGCACATTCGGACCATAAACATCAGCGTCGAGCAGCCCAACCTTGCGCCCCAGTTTCGCCAGCGAAATCGCGAGGTTCACCGAGACAGTCGTCTTCCCCACGCCGCCTTTGCCGGAACCGACGGCGACAAGGTGGCGAACGCCGGGAATCGGCATCTTCGGGGGTGCTGCTGGAGGCTGTTGGGGACCCATCTCACTAGATGGTAGCAACCGCTCTCAAGCCAGCGCCAGATTTGCCTGCGCCCGCAGCGAAGAATCCCCAAATCCCCCGCGCGCGAATTTCGGAAATGCGGCGGCTGCGATCATGGCAGCATTGTCCGTAGCGAGACCGGGGGTGGGGAAAAAGATGGGATAGGGGAGCCGGGTGGCCGCTGCAGCCACCCGCAATCCGCTGTTACAAGCAACGCCTCCCGAGATCACCAGACTACGTGCCGCCATTACCTCCGCGGCCTTCACCGCTCGCCGCAGCAGTTCGCGAATCACCGTGTGCTGGAACGACGCCAACATATCCAACGTAGCCCGCGGCGTGACCGCCAGCCACTCATCGACGCCGGGCTGCGAGTTGCGTTGCAGCAACTCCCGCCGTGCGGACACTTCCTCCGCAAGATCGCGAGCCTCCGTCCAGCGCAGCACCGCCGTCTTCAATCCGCTAAAACTGAAATCCAGCGTGTTCCCTTTCATCTTCGCGAGTGTGAATGGCACGGCTTGCGCATTCCCATGCGGCGCCAGCATATCGATTACCGGCCCGCCTGGATAACTGAACCCCAACAGCTTGGCGACTTTGTCGAACGCCTCCCCCGCCGCATCGTCGCGCGTCTTCCCTAGCAACCGGTAGCGAAAACCCTCGCCGACTTCGTAAAGATGCGTGTGCCCCCCGCTAACCACTAGCGCCAGCGCCGGCAACTCGACCGGATTTTGACTCACCACCGCATGGATGTGGCCCTCAATGTGGTTCACCCCGATCAACGGCAGCCGCCGCACCAAGGCCAGTGCCTTAGCGTAAGTGAGCCCTACCAAAAGCGATCCGACCAACCCTGGACCCTGCGTGACAGCGATCGCTCCCAGCTCTTCGAGCCTTGTGGCGGATTGTTCCAGCGCCAACCGTACCACTGGAACGATCGCGCGCAAGTGCTCCCGCGATGCCAGTTCCGGCACGACACCGCCGTACCGCGCATGCGTGGAAATCTGCGACGCCACTACCGACGACAGAATGCGCGACCCATCCTCCACCACCGCCGCGGCAGTTTCATCGCAGGAAGATTCGATGCCTAAGATGCGCACTGTTCCCTAGTTTACAGTGGGAAACAGTGCTGCTTTCCGATTTCGACTACCATCTCCCCGAAGAGTTGATCGCACAAGAACCACTCGCAGACCGTGCCGCCTCCCGCATGTTAGTAGTCGACCGCAAGTCCGGGACTTGGCAGGACTGCAACTTCCGTGACCTCCCAACCTTCCTACATCCCGGCGATTGCCTGGTTCTTAACGACTCCCGCGTGTTCCCTTCCCGCCTCTACGGACACCGCGAGGGTCACACCGGAAAAGTGGAAGTGTTCTTGACCCAGCAAGAATCCCCCGACGCCCTTCGCTGGACGGCGCTCGTTCGCCCCGGCCGCAAAATGCGCAGCGGCGAACGCATCGTCATCTCCGACGACTTATCAGTCGAAATCCTCGGCCGCGGCGACTTCGGCGAACGCACCGTCCAACTTTTCCCCAAGGGCGATGTCTTCGATGCGCTCGAACGCGCCGGCCACGTCCCGCTGCCTCCCTACATCCATCGCCCCGACAGCGCCTCCGATCGCGAGCGCTACCAAACCGTCTTCGCGCGCGAACGTGGCTCGGTTGCCGCGCCCACAGCCGGGCTCCACTTCACTCCGGAGATCCTCGACGCCTGCCGCGCCGCTGGTGCAGCCAGCGCCCATGTCACACTGCACGTGGGTCTCGGCACCTTCCAGCCCTTGCACACCGACATTATCGAGGAAGTAAAGCTGCACTCAGAAAGCTTCCACGTGCCGCAAGAAACAGTAGCCGCAATGGACGCCGCATCCCGCGTAATAGCCGTGGGCACCACCGGCGTCCGTGCGATCGAGAGCGATCCAAGTAGCCCGCGCACCGAACTATTCATTTCCCCCGGTTTTCACTTCCACAGAACCGGAGCCATGCTTACCAACTTCCACCTCCCGAAATCGAGTCTCCTGGTGCTAGTCTGCGCCTTTGCTGGAACCGAGTTAACGCTAGCTGCGTACCGCCACGCCGTAGAGGCCCGCTATCGTTTCTTCTCCTACGGCGATTGCATGCTGATCGTGGGATAATCGTCTCGTTGGAGTTGCGCCGCTCACTTTCCGATCTGCTGGCGAAGGCCCGTACCCGCTCGTTCCAACACCTGCTCGTTCACCAGTTGACGCGAGCGGCAGCCGTCATCTTCGGCGGCGGCGTCATCATCCTTCTAGCCGGCACTGAATACCTGAGCGCCTTCTGGCTGATCGTGCTGGTGGTCCTAGCCGTCAGCGCCGCGGTCTACCTCGCCCTGCGTAAGCGCCCCTCAACCTACCGAGTGGCGCAAAGAATCGACGCGAAGTTGCAACTGCACGACACGCTCTCCACCGCCGCGCACTTCCTCGAAGCTCCCGGCACCGAGGACGCCGCCATTCGCGAGAGTCAGCGACTGCAGGCCGAACGCACCGCCCAATCGGTCGACTTGAAGCAAGCGTTGCCGCTCGGCCGCCCCCGCGCCCTGTACCCTGCCCTAGGCTTGGCGCTGGCGCTCGCCGCAGTCCTACTGCTGCGCTACGCCGTGCTCGGCTCCTTCGATCCGCACACGTCTCTAGTAGCCAGCGCCTACGATAACGTCTTTGGCGCAGTGAAGCAGCAAGCCAAACTTCCAGGATCTCCTGAAGGCGGCGATCAGCCCGGCGACGGCCGCGAAGAAAGCAAGGAAGCCCAAAAGAATAGCGATTTCGCGGGCGATCCCTCTGCGAATTTCGACCCCGCCACCCCCGAAAATCAGCAGGATCAAAACAAGCAGGACGCGTCCAATAAGGATCAAGGGGCCGACGGCGGCAAGAAAGAAGACTCGCCCGACAAGGACTCCTCCGCCGACGATCAGAAGCAAGGCGACAAGCAACAGGCCGACGGAAATCAGAACGCCAAATCCAACACCGAGCCCTCCCTCCTCAACAAAGTCAAAGAAGCCCTTAACGACATGTTGAACAAGATGAAGTCTTCGCCCAACGATCAAGGCAAGAATCAGAAGAGCGACCCCAGCGACAGCGAACAGCAACCCGGGCAAGACGGCCAGTCTCAGGAAAAGGGTGACAGCCAACAGGCGCAGAACGGCAAGCAATCGAGCGACGCGCAGGACGGCAGCAATAGCGCGCAAAATCAAAAGTCGCAGGAGCCGCAGAATGGCATCGGCAGTCAGGAAGGCGACAAGGCCGCCAAGCAAGCCGAAGCCCTGAAGGCCATGGGTAAGATTACCGAACTTCTGGGCAAACGCGCCGAAAACGTCAAAGGCGCGGTGATGGTCGAAGTCGGTTCTACCAAACAACAGCTAAAGACGCCCGTGGGCCAAAGCCAGTCCACCCACGCCGAGGCTGGCAGCGAAATCCATAGGGACGAAGTTCCGCCTATCTACGAGCAATTCGTCCAGCAGTACTACGAGAAAATCCGCAAAACACCTCCTTCTCCGGTTACTAAACAGCCGTAAGACGCTTATTTTCAGCGCACTACAATTTTACTCCGCAGATCTTAGCTCGAGCGACCGATAGGTAGTCATCCGCCTATGGGAGGCTTCAGATGACCAGATACAGATCGCTATTGCCGCTCGTTGTCCTGTTGGTATTTGCCGCTGCGAACAAACTAAACGCCCAAGCTGCCGACGGGAACCTGGTAGGTACCGTCATCGATCAAACCGGCGCATCCATTCCCGGCGCGGACGTCGAGATCACCCACACTGCCACCGGCGTCAAGTCGTCCACTACCAGCGGCATGGACGGTGGGTACCGCTTCAACAACGTTCTGGTCGGAACTTACGATATCAAGATTTCGCGAGCGGGTTTTGCGGCTGTCATTCTCCGCAACACAGCGATCACGCTAAACACCACCTCGACCGCCAACGCCACGCTCACAGTCGGAGATGTGGCCACGGCGGTCGAAGTCACTGACGCGGCGACGCTCATCGATACCACCACCGCCCAAGTGGGTTCCACTTTCGGACCGCGTCAAGCCATCGACGTTCCGGCAGCGTCGCTCGCACTGGGAGCCCTCAATCTTTCCCTGCTCAACGCCGGCGTAGCTAGTTCCGGCGGCATCGGCGCTGGCGAAGGCCCCTCGGTTGGCGGACTGCGCCCGCGCTCTAACAATTTCACTGTCGAAGGCGTCGACAACAATAGCAAATACGTAACCGGCCACATAATAGATATCCCTAACGAAGCAGTGCAGGAATTCAGCGCGTTGCAAAATACTTTCTCCGCTGAATTCGGAAACGGCGGGGGCGGCCAGTTCAATCAGGTCTTGCGCAACGGCGGCAATCAGTTCCACGGAGCCGCCTTCGAATATCTCGAGAACCGCAACTTGAACGCCGTCGACCAGGACTTCGCCCGCATCGGAGTCCTATCGAACCCGCGTTTTGATTCCAATCTTTTTGGCGGCTCCGTCGGCGGTCCGATCCTGAAGAACAAGCTGTTCTTCTACGGACTCTATCAATACAATCCCACCGGCCAAGCCACCACGCCGTCTCCGGTCGAATCGCCTACTGCCGCCGGATACAGCGCTCTGAGCGCGATCCCAGGACTCTCCCAAACGAATCTAGGAGTCCTGCAAAAATACCTGCCGGCCGCGCCCACTGCGAACCAATCGACGACCGTGAATGGTGTGTCGATCCCCCTCGGAATCCTGCCCATCGTGGCGCCCAGCTATACCAATGAAGCTATCTGGCTGCTGAACATTGACTATGACATCTCGGCCATCGATCAATTGCGTGTACGCGAGGTGAACCAGTCGACCTCCGGATTCAGTTCCAATACCCTGCCCGAACTAGTCGCATTTTTCCAAGGCCGCAACATCGAGCGCAACTTATTCATGTTGGAGGAATTGCACACCTTCTCGCCCACGCTGCTGAATGAAGTGCGGCTTGGCTACACTCGTTCGAACGACCACATTCCTGCGGGCAACTACACCTACCCAGGTCTCTCCGCGTTCCCGAATATCGTGATCCAAGATGACTTGGGCGTGCAGATCGGCCCTGCTCCGGCGTCTCCGCAAGCAACGGTACTCAACACCTACCAACTGATCGACAACTTTACCTGGACCAACGGCCGCCACACATTCAAGTTCGGCGCCGAAGGTCGCAAGTACATCAGCGCCATCACGTTCACCGGAAATCTCCGCGGAGACTACGAATATTCCAACCTCCAGCGCTTCCTGTTGGATCAGAGCCCCGACGTGTTCAATCAGCGCGCCGGCGACGCCGGACCCTTCTCGGGAAACTCCATCAGCTCCTCTTTCTTCGTCGACGATCAATACAGAATGCGCCCGAACTTCACCGTCAACCTAGGTTTGCGCTACGACTACCAGGGAATCTCGGCGGGCGATAAACTGCAAACTCTGAACGCCATCGCCAGCGTCCCCGGCCTGATCTCGTTCCAAGCGCCCACGCCGCAATTAGACGGCTTCGCGCCCCGCGTCGGACTGGCCTATTCGCCCGGCAACAGCGGCCGCACGTCCATCCGCGGCGGCTTCGGCTTGAGCTACGACAAATCGTTTGACAATCTGAGCGTGAACTTGCCGCCTCCCGAATTGTCCAACGTCATCACCGGCTCCTTGAAAACTCTGGTCCCCCATTTCCTGGCCAACGGCGGCCTTCAGCCTACCACCGGCTTGACCACCTTCTCGACTGCCGCTGCCGCCCAGAACGCGACCGCGAACTACAAACAAGATCAATACCTGATGCCCTACGCGCTCAACTGGAACGTCGGCGTTCAGCATGTGTTTCAC
>Ga0265314_10000822_pt1 | contig 36961 bp, 34 predicted proteins | sample 4126metaG_FD_203106 | JGI IMG/M metagenome (GOLD analysis project Ga0265314, IMG submission 203106) | Rhizosphere microbial communities from Carex aquatilis grown in University of Washington, Seatle, WA, United States - 4-1-26 metaG | ecosystem: Host-associated > Plants > Roots > Rhizosphere >...
TCGGCAATCTGCTCGCCCACGGTGAGAACCGGGTTGAGCGAGGTCATCGGCTCCTGGAAGATGAAGCCGATCTCCCTGGCGCGGATGTCATCCATGTCGCTGCTGCTTAGCGGCACGAGGTCGCGGCCGGCAAAGATGATCTCGCCTGCGACGATGCGGCCGGGCGGCATGGCGATGAGCTTGAGAATCGACATCGCCGTCACCGTCTTGCCGCAGCCGGATTCGCCGACCACGCAGAGCGTCTCGCCCTTGTTGATGGTGATGTCGACGCCGTCGACGGCCTGAACGATGCCGTCATCGGTGGCGAAGTGGGTCCGCAAGCCCCTGATTTCGAGCAAGGGCGTCATCAGATCACCCGTCGCGCATCGAGCGCGTCGCGCAATCCGTCGCCGATGAAGTTGATGGCGACGACCGCGATGAAGATGGCGCCGCCCGGAAACAACGCCCAGTGCGCGGCGATATCGAGATAGTCCTTGGCGTCGTACAGCAGCCGGCCCCAGGTCGGGGTATCCGGCGGAAAGCCGAGGCCGAGAAAAGACAGCGTCGATTCCGCGATGATGGCGGCGGCCACGTCGATCGTTCCGGCAATGATCACCGGCCCCAGCGCATTGGGCAGGATGTGGCGCACGATCTGCCGCATCGGGCTGGCGCCAAGCGCGCGCGCGGCCTCGACAAACTCTTTTTCGCGTAGCGAAAGAAATTGCGCGCGCACCAGACGGGCGACCGGCATCCAGCGCAATCCGCCGATCACGACCACGATCAGGATGAAAATGCCGACCTCGGGGCCGAACACGGCCTTGAGCCCGTCGCGGAACAGATAGATCAGCAGCAGCAGCAGCGGCAATTGCGGCAGCGACAGGAACAGGTCGGTCAGCCACATCAGCGCGTGCCCCAGCGCTCCACGCGACATGCCGGCCAGCGCCCCAATCAGCGTTCCGACAACCACGGAAACCGTCATTGCGGCCAGGCCGACGGCCAGCGAGATGCGTCCGCCGTAGATCATGCGCGCGAGAATGTCCTGCCCGAGATCGTCGGTGCCGAACGGATGCGACCATGTGGGGCCCTGCAGGCGCGCGGTAAAATCGATGTCGTTGATGGAGACGCGCCAGACAAACGGACCGGCAACCACAGCCACGATCAGAACGGCGAACAGCACCGTGCTGACCACGGCGAGCCTGTGGCGGCGAAAGCGCCGCCAGCCCTCGTGCCAGGGCGAATAGCCGCGCCGCTCAACGGAGCGAGATGCGAGGGTCAAGCCATCCATACAGCACATCCGCGATGAGGTTGAAGAAGACCACGAGACAGGCGAACACGAAGGTCACGGCCATCACCACCGGCGTGTCGTTGGCGAGAATCGACGTGATCAGCAGCGAGCCGATACCGGGAATGCGGAAGATCTGCTCGGTGACGATGGCGCCGCCGAACACGGCGGGGATCTGCAGCGCGATCAAGGTGACCACCGGGATCATCGCGTTGCGCATCACATGCTTGATCATCACCCGGGCCTGTCCGATGCCCTTGGCGCGGGCGGTGGTGATGTAATCGAGACGAATGACGTCGAGCATCGCCGAACGCACGAAGCGGGTCATGGAGGCGGCCTGGAACAGGCCGAGCACCATGATGGGCATGATGGCCTGGCGCAGTTCTTCAAGCAGCCAGCGCGCGCCCGACGCCTTGATGTCGGTCGTATAGACAAAGGGCAGCCAGTCCAGCCTGATCGAAAAGATCAGGATGAACAGGATGCCGGTGAAGAATGTCGGCAACGAAAAGCCGATGAAGGCGAAGGTGTTGGCGATCTGGTCGAAAATCGAATACGGCCTTGTTGCGGCATAGACGCCGACCGGGATCGCGATCAGCAGCGCCAGCAACTGCGACGAGCCGATCACGTAGAGCGTGGTCGGCAGGCGCTGCAGGATCAGCGTGTCGACGTTCACCCGGCTGACAAAGGAAAAGCCCCAGTCGCCCTGCGCCATCGCGACGAGCCAGTGCAGGTAACGCAGATAGATCGGATCGTCGAGGCCGAACTTGGCCCGCAGCGCGAGACCGACTTCGGGCGGCACGTTCGGATTGGTCGCCAGATCCGAGAACGGATCGCCGGGCGCAAGCGCCAGCACGATGAACAGAATGAGCGAGATGCCGAGCAGGCTCGGAACGGCGATCAGGACGCGGCGCAGCAGATACTGACCCATGAGGGAACGATCCTTCCCGCTTCTGTCGTCACACCTCCCGATACCAGTCCTGCAGGTTGTCCGTGTCGTTGGCCCAGCCGCTGATCACTGGATGCAGTGTGCTGGAGATGGCGCCCACCTTGAGGCGGTGCAGCACGGGGATCACCACCGTGTCCTGCCACATGATGTCATTGCACTTGATGTAGAGCGCCGCGCGCTTGAGCGGGTCGGTTTCATTCTCCCCCGCGTCGACCGCCGTGTCGAAGTCCTTGTTGACCCAGCGCGGGAAATTCGTCCCCTGCCACTTGTTCTCCTTGGTGGCGACGGCACGCGAGTGATAGCGCCTCATGTGCTGGGCCGGGTCAGGTTGAGTCATCGGGATCTGGAATTCCTCGATGTCGGAATAGAAATGAGCATAGGTGTCGGGATTGGCTACGTCGGAGGAGAAAAACACCGAAGCGACGACCGATTTCAATTCCACGTCGATCCCGGCCTTCTGGCAGGCCTGCTTGAAGATGGCCTGGGTCTTCTGGCGCGGGCCATTGATGGAGGTCTGGTAGAGCAGCTTCAGCTTCTTGCCGTCCTTCTCGCGGACGCCGTCCGATCCGGCTTTCCAGCCGGCTTCCTCGAGCAGCGCTACGGCCTTCTCAACGCTGAACTCCCATTTGGTGTTCTTGGATACGAACTGCTCGGGCCCGTTGAGGTAATTGGCGGTGGTGCGTCCGGCGCGGCCGTAGATGAATTTCTGCACGCCGTCACGGTCGAGCAGCAAGGCGAGCGCCTTGCGCACGGCCGCATCGCTGAACAGCGGGTGTTTGGTCTTGATCGAGGAGCGCTCGCCATCGACCTCGGTATTGGGGTCGGTGAAATTGAGCATGATGAATTCGATGTCGCCGCCCACCGCATAGATGGTCTTGCCCTTGCCGCCCTTTTCGAGGCGCAGCAAGACCTCGTCTTCGACCTGCATGTTCCAGGCGTAGTCATATTCGCCGGTCTGGATCACGGCGCGCGCCGCCGAGACGGCATCGCCGCCGCCCTTCATGTCGATGGTGTCGAAGTGAGGACGGTTCGGCATGTGGTAGTCGGGATTGATCTCGCCACGGACGAGGTCGCCCGGCTTGAACTCGACGAACTTGTAGGGGCCGGTGCCGATCGGCTTCAGATTGTACGGGGCCTCGCGCGATTTGGCGCCCTTGTATTCCGCGAACAGATGCTTGGGGAGAATGCAGCCATAGCCGCCGACAAAGGCGTTGGCCCAGAACGGGGTCGCCTTGTCGAACGTGATGCGCACGGTCAGGTCGTCGACCTTTTCGACTTTCATGTCGCGGTAGACGGCGATGGTGACCGCCGCGGTGGCGGGATCGTTGGCGTATTCCCAGGTGAACACGAGGTCATCGGCAGTCAACGGCTTGCCGTCGTGCCATTTCACGCCCGGCTTGAGCTTCCAGGTCACCGTTTTTCCATCGGCGGCCAGGCCGCCGTTCTGGATCGACGGGATTTCGGCCGCGAGAATCGGGTTGAGATGGCCATCGACGTCCCAGCTCGCGAGCGGCTCGTAGAAGATGCGCGAGGCGTCCTGGTCCTTGGTGCCGGTGGCAAAATGCGGATTGAGCAGGGTCGGCGCCTGCCACCACAGCAGTTTCAGCGGGCCGCCTCCGCCACGCTTGGTCGGCTTGTAGGCGGACGGGCTTTGGGCCATGGCGACGCCGCCGATGGCGAGAATCTGTGTGGCCATCGGCGCGGTAAGGCCGAGAGCGATCATGCGCTGGATGAAGACGCGGCGGTGGATGCGCCCGTCCTTGACGTCGTCGATCATGGTTCGCAGTTCGGTGTCCAGCATGGTTGCCCTCGTCTGTTCGCACATGGTTACGCTGCGCCGCAGAATGGCTGTTGTCCGGCAACCAAGAAGACACACCAAATGCCCCCGAGGTCAACGTCTCGCCGCTTGGCAATCCGTATGAGGCAGGCGGTTCCTGACGCTCGCTTGGGCAGCGGCGCACAGCTCTTCGGCAAATGACGGCATCTGCACGCCAAAGCGCGATTCCGCGCGCCCCGGCCTGCCGGTAATTTGTTCGCCCGGTCAGGCGATCGACATGTCCAGCGGCGGCTCGACGCTGTCCGGCAGCGGGCAGACATAAGGTGTGCGGGCGGTCCGTTTATCGAGATCGGCCTTGGCGGCGGCGATAAGGCTGGGATCGGTGAGCGCCTTGATGCCGAGACCGGCCATGGCCTTGGCGGCCTGCACCATGGCCTTGTGGGCGGCCGGGCTCTTGCCTTGCGCCACCACCTGCCAGGTGTGGAACGGGGTGCCGATCGCCACGGTGGGCGAGTGGACCTGAACGGTCGGCACCACCCAGCTCACGTCGCCGACGTCGGTCGAACCGACCAGAGGATTGCGCTTTGCATCCAGCGGAACGAGGAAATCGGCCAGCGGCCGGCTCGTCGGCTCCATGCCGATCGTGTGGTAGACCGTGGTGATGTCTTTCTCGGTCAGGGTGGAACGGATCTTCTCGGCGAAATTCTTGTCCGCCTCGTCGAAATGCGGCGGGCCAAGTTCTTCCATGATGCTGTAAAGCGCTTGCTCCAGGGGAGTGTTGGGCAACAGGTTGGAGACCGCGGAAATGACCCGCATCTCCATTTTGGTTTCGGTCATCAGCGCCGCACCCTGTGCGATCTTGTTGACGCGGTGCACCAGCTCGTTCATGCCGGGCAGGTCACGGGCGCGGATCGAATAGCGGACGCGGGCATGGGCCTGCACCACGTTGGGCGCGATGCCTCCGGTGTCGAGCAGGGCATAATGGACGCGCGCATCGCTTGGCATGTGCTCGCGCATGTAGTTCACGCCGACGTTCATCAGCTCGACCGCGTCCAGCGCGCTGCGGCCGAGATGCGGCGAGGCGGCGGCATGCGAGGTGCGGCCGGTGAAGATGAAATCGGCCCGCGTGTTGGCGAGCGAAGGCGTCACCGCGACTTCCCAGAAGCTGGAGGGATGCCAGGTCAGGGCAATGTCGGTGTCATCGAAATTTCCGGAGCGCACCATGAAGGCTTTCGCCGCGCCGCCTTCTTCCGCGGGGCAACCGTAATAGCGCACGCGCCCCGGCACCTTGTTGGCGGCCAGCCAATCCTTCACGGCGGTGGCGGCAAGCAACGCGGCCGAACCCAGCAGATTGTGACCGCAGCCATGGCCGTGGCCTCCGCTCTCGATCGGCTTCGGCTCCGCGACGCCGGCCTCCTGACTGAGGCCGGGCAGGGCGTCGTATTCGCCGAGGAAGGCGATCACCGGCCCTCCCTCGCCCCATTCGCCCATCAGGGCGGTCGGAATATCGGCGACATTCTCCGTGACGCGGAAACCTTGATGGCGCAGCTCTGTCAGATGTTCGGCGGCGGAGCGCGCCTCGGTGTAGCACACCTCGGGCGTCGCCCAGACCTTGTCGCTCAACGCGATGAAACGCGGCTTGATCGCGTCGATGCCGCGCCAAATGTCACTTCGATTGTCCATGTTGCCTAACCTTGATCTGAAGCCTGCCCAGGGCAAAAACGCTATCAGCTTCGTCTGGGCCCGCCTAGTAGCCGCGTTTCCGGGAGACAGGCGAGCATAAAGCAGGCCAGCCAACGCCAGCCTTGCCATTGTTTGCATTCACATTTGCGGGACCTATAGTCCGCTTCAGGGCCTTAACGAAAAGCTGTCGATGCGGGTTTCGATCATCACCGGAGGCGCCGCCGGAATCGGCGCCGCGGTCGCGCGCCGGCTGGCCGCCAGCGATCAGTGCCTGATGCTGCACGGACAAGGGGCCGACGCGGCAGGACTCGAGCGCCTGAAAGCCGTGGGCGCGGAGTGTCGGCGCGCCGGCGCTCGCGTCGAGTGCAGCACCGGCGACCTCGCCAGCGCCGGAACGGCGGCCGAGCTTGTTGGCGCCACGCGCGCCGCGTTCGGCGCGGTCGATGCCATCGTTCACGCCGCGGGTTTTGCCGATCGGCGCGGTTTTCTGCAATTGTCGCGGGCCGACCTGGAACGGTCGTTCGCGGTCATGGCGGCCTCCTTTCACGAGTTGGTCAGTTCGGCATTGTCGGACCTTACACGCGACGCGGGGGGACGCGTGGTCGCGATCAGCAGTTTTGTCGCCCATCGCTTTACGCCGACTTCGACCTATCCGGCGTCGGCGGCGGCCAAGGCTGCGCTTGAGGCACTGGTAAAATGCCTCGCGATCGAGCTCGCGAAATCCGGAGCAACCGCCAATGCCGTGGTGCCCGGCTTTACCCGCAAGGACGCCGGGCGTTTTGGCGCGCTGGACGCGCAGGCAAATGGCGGCCAAGGCCAATCCGCTCGAGCGACTAGCAGAGCCCGATGAAGTGGCGGCCGTCGTCGCCTTCCTGTTGTCGCCGGAGGCCGGGCACGTGACGGGCGCGTTGCTGCCGGTCGATGGCGGCCTGACGTTGATGTGAGGCTTTTGGAGCAGGGACAATGTCGGATGTAACGGACAGGCAAGCGGATGTCATCGTTCTCGGCGCGGGCATCGTCGGTGTGTCGGCGGCCTATGCCGCGCGGCAACGCGGGACGTCGGTGATCCTGGTCGATCGCCGCGAACCCGGCAGCGAAACCTCTTACGGCAATGCCGGCATTCTCTCCAGCGGTTCGATCTCGCCGCTGAATAATCCTGCGCTGTGGAAGGCGCTGCCGAAGTATCTGTCCAATCAGCACGCGGCGTTGCGCTGGAATCCCGCCTGGGCCATCCGCAACGCGGGCTGGGTCCTGCGCTTTCTCGCCAATGCGACGGAGTCGAATACGAAACCGCGCGCCGCGGCCTTGCATGGCCTGATCGGGGCCTCGCTAAAACTGCATCGCGAATGGATCGTCAAAGCGGGCGCGGGTCACCGCATCCGCGAGACCGGCTGGCTGAAGGCGTGGCGCAGCGATGCGATTGCATCCGCGAAGGCGGAGCAGGCGCTGCTGACCGAGTTCGGCATCCATAGCGAGTTGCTCGACCGCCAGGCGATATCCGCGCTCGAGCCGGACATCGTGCCGGTCTACAAGGTTGGCCTGCTGCACACGCAAACCGCCTCGGTCGACTCGCCGGGCAACGTGGTGAAGGCCTATGCGCAGATGGTGGCGGGCTCCGGTGGCCGGATCCGTCAGTCGGATATCAAGTCGATCCTGCCGCAAGGCGACGGCTGGCGCGTCGTGCTGGCCGACGGCGAGATCGGCACGCGCCATGTCGTGGTGGCGCTCGGCCCCTGGTCGGCCGAACTCTTGAAGCCGCTCGGCTACCGCGTGCCGCTGGCCTTCGAACGCGGCTACCACCGCGAATTCAGACCGAGCGCCACACGTCAGTTGCGGCGTCCGATCCACGATGCCGACGGCTCCTTCCTGATGACGTCGATGGAGAACGGCATCCGCGTCACCAGCGGCGTCGAACTGACGGCGCTCGATGCGCCGTCGTCCTACGCCCAGCTCGACGCCGTGGTTCCGATGGCGCGAAGCGTGGTCGAATTCGGCGATCCGGTCGGCGAGCCCTGGCGCGGCGCCCGGCCGACATTGCCCGACAGTTTGCCGATGATTGGCCCTGCGCCTCGGCATCCGGGCCTATGGCTCGCGTTCGGCAACCAGCACATCGGCTTTACGACCGGTCCCGCGACAGGCGCGGCGATCGCCGCGATGATTGGCGGAGCGCCGCCGCCGTTTGACGCCGCACCATTCTCGCCGAGCCGCTACCTATGAACTACATCTGGGATTTTGCGATCCTCGGCAAATACAGCCATCTGTTCTGGCTCGGGCTCGGCTGGACCATCGCCTATACGATCGGCACCATCTTTCTCGGCAGCTTGATCGGTTTGACCGTCGGGATATTGCGGCTCAAGCGCTTGCCGGTGATCGATTGGCTGTTGATCGCCTATATCGAAGCGTTTCGCTGCACGCCGCTGCTGGTTCAGATCATCTGGTTCTACTACGCCTTTCCGGTCATCATCGGGATCAACATCCCGGCCCACATCGCGGCGGTCAGCGTGCTCTCACTCTATGGCGGGGCGTTCTACGCCGAGATCGTGCGCGGCAGCATCGAGAGCATCCATCGCGGACAATGGGACGCCGCGCGGGCCTTGGGATTGAAGCCGTGGCACGTGCTGCGGCTGGTGATCCTACCGCAGGCGATGAAGCCGATGCTGGCGCCCTACGTCAACCAGTCGGTGACGCAATTGAAGAACACCTCGCTGGTATCCGTGATCGCGGTCCCGGACCTCGTGTACAACGCGACGCTGATCAACGCCGAGACCTACCGGCCGCTGGAGGTCTATACCGTCGTCGCCCTGATCTATTTTGCCATTCTGTTCCCGGCGACGCTCATCGCGCGGCGGTTCGAGCGCGGCATGACCTACGACAAGGCGTGATCGCAACAGCTTGGCGAGCCTACCCTGATTGTGGCAGGAAACGATACGGACGTTGGAAACGCTCATGAGCAAAGTAAAAGCGCCTCAAGAGAAGAAACGATTAAGCTACGAGCATGATCGACGAAACACTTACGGCGAGAATCAGAAGAGTAGTCGAAAGAATATCCCGCGTAGCAAGCAGATGTCGCATCAAGACGAGCGTCGCGCTGTTAGACAAGCCCTTATTGGGGCGGAGGGCCGCGTTGCAGAAGAAAAGTCGGACGAAGCGCAATCGCGGGCTATGCGTAAAGGTCAAATCAAGAAGCTGAAGGCATTTCGAAAATCACCTGACATGCCATTGGGAAAAGTTGTTGAGCGCCGATTGGGTAAACGACCCAAGCAAGCCGAATAGGTTTTGGCGCCGTTCGAACTCCTGCGTTTTCCGCAAGCGGTCGGGACGGCCGCCAAAGCAGACTTCGCCCAACAGTCAGAAGCTCCAGGTTTCGGTCCTCAGACGTTCAGTTCGACCGGCACGTCTTCGGGCTTGACCCCGCTCAACGACAATCCCTTGATGAACCATTCGCGCATCTGGCCGATGCCTCGGTTGTACTCGACCCATACCGAGAGGAAATCGCGCCAGCGCTTGTCCGGCTCGCGGCGCACGGCCATGCTGCTCGGAATCGCAACGGACGGCGTTTGCAGGATCTTGTAGGTGCCGAGATTCGGGTTCTTGGCGATCGCGGTCAGGCCGAGCACCAGCGCGTTGACAACGCAATCGACCCGCCCCGCGGACATCTCGAGCATGACCTCGTCGCGCGACTTGAGCGACTTGATGGTGGCGTTCGGCGCGAAGCGGCGCGCCACTGTCTCGTTCGCGGAGCCGACGTCGACGGCGATATTGACACTGGGCTTGTTGACGTCGGCCCAGGTCTTGGCCTCCAGCCCCTTTTTCAGCATGGCGCCGAACGGATGCAGAAATACCGGAACGGTGAAGTCGACCACCAGCGCCCGCTGCGGGGTCGGGTTCAGCGCAAAGCCGAGATCGATCTTGTTGGATTGCAGGTCGAGGATCGAATTGCCGTAGGTGGATTCGGTATATTCGAGCTGGACGTCGAGCAGCTTGGCGATGTCGTTGGCCCCCTCGATCGAGAAGCCCGACCAGGTCCCGGTGGCGAGGTCCTTGTTGAAATAGGGCAGCTCTCCCGGCAGCACGGCGATGCGCAGCACCTTGTTGGCGCGGATCCGGTCCAGCGTGTTGTCCGCCGCGGTCTGGGCCGCCACCGGGCTCGCCATCGCGGAGGCGAGGGCCGCGCCGCTGCCGATCGCCAGCGCGTATCGCAGTGCTTCACGGCGATCTTCGGAAATCTTGCTGTCGTCGGAATTGGTCACGAAGTCCTCCTGGCCAAAGGAGGGAGCCTAGCGCCGACATTGCTGCCCAGCAATGCCCTATCGGAACCCGGGCGGGACCCAGTACAGAGCCAGCCGCTGGCCCGCGGCGATCTCGTTGGGCGACATTTTCGACGCGACCGCGTCGCGGAATCTCTGAAAGACGTCGCGTTGATGGCCATAGGCATGTGCCGCGGCAAGGTTGAGCCATTTATAGGCCAGCACGAAATCCTGCGGTACGCCGTGCCCCTTGTCGTACATCAGCCCGAGCAAGGCCTGCGCGAAAACATCGCCTTGTTCGGCGCCCTGGAAATACAAATTGGCGGCGGCCGGATAGGCTTGCGGCTCGCCGAATCCCTGTTCGTAAAGGAAGCCGAGCAGGGCTAGCGCGTGTGCGTTGCCGCGGCGTGCCAACGGCTCCAGTTCGCGCGCCGCCCGGTTATAGTCGCCGCGGTTATAGGCCGCGGTGCCGCGCGCCAGCGCGTCGGCGTGCGCGGCCGGTATCGCCGCGATGGCGGTGAATGTCATCAGCGCGATCGCTGACAGAGTTCGTCGGATGGCTGCTCGCTTCGGCGTCATGTCGTTATCAGTGCACACTGGTGGTAATGGCCCGATTGGTCGCGGATGTCGCGATGTCGCCGCGCAGTTTCGATCGCAGCTCTTCGGCGATGTTGTGCGCGTCCGAGCCGTTGCGAATGATCTGCGGCCGGATGAAGATGATCAATTCGGTGCGCGCGGTGGAATTGTCCTGGTGGCCGAAGGCATCGCCGAGACCCGGGATCTGGTCGAGCAGTGGAAGTGCTGCGCGGGTGCCGTTCTGCTGTTCGCTGATCAGTCCGGCGAGCAGCACGGTCTGGCCGGTCGCGACCGAGATCGAGCTTTTGACCTTTCGCTCCGACACCGTCGGCGTCAGGTTCGTGGCGTTGCCGGCCGTCGGCAGCACGCTGCTGATTTCCTGTTCGATGTCGAGCCGGACGTCGCCATTGACATTGATGCGCGGCGACACTGTCAGGATGATGCCGGTGTTGCGATAGTCGATGGTGTTCACGATGGTATTGCTGGTCGTCAGCACGTTGGCGCTGCCGGTCGATACCGGCACGACGTCGCCGACCTGAAGCGTCGCCTTCTGGTTGTTGATGACCACCAGCGACGGATTGGACAGCACCTTGACCGTGGTGACGCTGTGCAACGCGTCGAGAATGAGGCTCGGCTGGGTTTCGGAGCCGACCAGGAAGTTGAATCCGGGAAAGGCGCGGTTGATGAATGCGTTGGAGACCGATCCGGCGACGGAAGCCAGGCCCGTCGTCGGATCGATCGTGGTCGCCGGCGCCGTCGTTGCCTGGGTACCGAGAATCGAGCCGGTGTTGGGTTTCAGGCCAAGATTCCGGCTGGTCAGATAGGACTGAACGCCATAGCTGAGATCGTTGTTGAGCGTCACCTCGGCGATGGTCGCATCGATCGCGACCTGAAGCTGCGGCTTGTCGACCTGCAGCAGGGTGGACTCGATGATCTTGTAGTTGGCCTGATCGGCATAGATCAGCACGGTATTGTTGACCGCGTCAGCCGTGATGCGCACATCCTGCAACACCGGCTGGCCGTTGCCGGAACCGGCGCCGCGGCCGCTGTCGAGCGCGCCGTTGGTGCCGTTCTTGGTGCTTGCAGCGAGCGTGCCAGCGGGTGTCGTCGCGCCGGTGCCAAATCCGTTGCTGCCGCCAAAGCCGCTGGTCGCCGACGATGGATTGCCGTTGGCTGACAAGCGATCGAGGCTTGATGTGGCGGACGTACCCGAGCCCGGCGCGATCTGGTTGTCGGCGCTGTCCAACGGACCGGATGACGAGCCGCCGATGAACATCTCGGTCAGCACGCGCGCGATCTGCTTGGCATCGCCAAACTTCACCTGGTAAACGTGCACGCTGGTTCGCGCGGTGTCGGCGCGATCGAGCCGCTTGATCCAGGTCGCCGCGGTACGCAGCATCTCCGGCCGCTTGCTCACCACCATGATGGCGTTGAGGCGGGCGATCGGCTGAAATTTGATCATGTTCTGGCTGAGACCGTTCTCGCCGGAATCCACGATCTTTTCGAGTTCGGTGATCAGCGGGGCCGGCGGTCCGCTCGATATCGGGAAAATTCCGACCGATTGACCGCGCATCCAGTCGACGTCGAAGCTGAGCGCGGTGTCGACAGCGGTGCGGCGTTCGGCACCGCTGCCCTGGATCAGCAGCAAATTGCGCGTGGTGTCGGCGCGAACCGTTCCGGCCTTGGTGGCAAAGCTGTCCATCAGCTTGAGCAGTGTTTGCGCCGAGACATATTGCAGCGGCACCACGGAAACGCCGAAACCGGGCTCGGGACTGGCGCCCGCCGCATCGACCCGTCCTGCGCCGACGGCATCGCCGAGCGGCGTCAGCCGATAGCCCGCGGTGTCACGAATCATGACAACGCCGCTCAGCCGCAGTGCGTTTTCCAGCACGAAGACGATGTCGGATTTGGCGACCGGCCGGATCGAGACCAGGCTGACGGTGCCCTGCACCCGCGGATCGATGGTGTAGCCGACGCCGAGGATGTCGCCGAGCACCACCTTGGCGACGGTGGCGACCGGCGTGTTTTCGAAATTGAGGTCAAAACCGTTGCCGCTGGACGTCGATTGCAGGCGCTGATCGGAGACCGCCGTGACGTCGGTCCCCTGATACATCACGGCACGGCTGCCGGCGCCTTGACCGGAAGATGTCGTGACGGCGTTGACCGCCTCCGGCTGTTTCGGCAGCAGGTCCACCGATCGCACCTTGTCTATGATGTCGAGCTGGGCGCCGTCCGGCGACGAACCCGTGGTTGCCGGATTGCACGATGCGAGCAGCCCCATCGACACGATAACAAAGGCAACGCGCGCAGCGCGATCGATCGTCAGGTACCGGCCCGGTTTGCCGACGCGTACCATCATGTTCGCCATTCCGACTGTGTTTTTAAGGCCCACAGATCGTTAGCGACGATCCTTCCATGCCCCGCCAGGATACTTAGCGCCGCTTCATGACAGAAATAATTGCGCCGTGCGTCGGCGGCCAATCGACCTGCCGGCGTTGATTCCGGGACACACCACACCCGCATGATCCACCAAATTATTTTGCAAATTATTTTTGAACGGCGTCACCCGATGCGCTTCGCACGGGTGTCACACTTCGGATCAATAACCGTCCGGCTGCCGGCGACCGCGGTCGACGGCCGGACCACGTTCGATAATCCGTCGATCGATGAAAAATACGGCGCGAACGGAAAGACAAATGGCCAGCGATCTGTCTTCGCAGTTCGTGGAATATCTGCGTCACGGCAAACATTTGACCGTGGCCGAAGGCGGTAGCGCGGCCGCCGATCAGGGCGTCGCCGATCGTCGCCAGGCCAAGCTGTGGGAACTGGCCGATCTCACGGCCAGCGAGTTTGCCGACGAGGCGGCGCGTTTCCATGGGCTGGAGCGCGCCGGCCTGCAGGAAATGATTTCGGCAGCACCGCTGGTGGCGTCGTTCTCGCAGCGTTTCCTGCGCGAGATGCTGGTCTTTCCGTACCAATCGCCCGAGGGCCTTACGACGCTCGCGATCGCGGACCCGACCGACATGGCGGCGCAACGCGCGGTGCAAATCGTGCTCGGTGCGGAAATTGTCATCAAGGTCGCGGCGTTCGAGGACATCGCGCTCGTTCTCAACCAGCGGCTGGAGCAGGGCGACCTCGATCCGAACGGCGGCGCGGCGTCGCTGCCGCGCGAGGACGACATCGAGAGCCTGCGTGACCTCGCGAGCGGCGCGCCGGTGGTGCGCGCGGTCAACGATCTCTTGGAAAAGGCGGTGGAATTGCGCGCCAGCGACATTCACATCGAGCCTTTCGCGGCGGGACTCGTGGTGCGCATGCGGATCGACGGTCTGCTGCGGCCGGTGGCGGCTCCCGCCGGCGTGCTGCCGCAGGCGGTGATTTCCCGCATCAAGATCGTCGCCAACCTCAATATCGCCGAGCGTCGTTTGCCGCAGGACGGTGCCGCGCGGCTGCGGGCGGGGCGCACCGACGTCGACATCCGCGTCGCCATCATGCCGACGCAGCATGGCGAGTCCGCCGTCATCCGCATCCTGCCCAAGGATCGCGGCCTGCTGGTGGCCGAAAAGCTCGGCTTTTCAGCGCGCGACGATGCGACGCTGCGGCGGCTGTTGAAGCTGCCGCATGGATTGATCGTCGTCACCGGCCCGACCGGAAGCGGCAAGACCACCACGCTCGCCACCATCCTGTCGGTCCTCAACGAGCCGGTTCGCAAGATCCTGACCATCGAGGATCCCGTCGAATACGAACTTCCGGGCATCAATCAATCGCAGATCAAGCCCGCGATCGGATTGACCTTCGCAGCCGCCTTGCGCTCCTTCGTGCGCCAGGACCCCGACGTGATCATGGTCGGCGAAGTCCGCGATGCCGAAACCGCCCATGTCGCGGTCCATGCGGCGTTGACCGGGCATCTCGTGCTCACGACGTTGCATACCGAAACGGCCGCTGCAGCGGTGCCGCGTCTGCTCGATCTCGGTGTCGAGGGCTATTTGCTGCGATCGGTGCTGCGCGCGGTGATCGGGCAGCGGCTGGTTCGCCAATTGTGCGAACGCTGCAAATCTCCGAAAACCCTTTTCGATGCGGATATGGCGGAAGACCCGCGGCTCGAGGCGCTGGGTTTCCGTTGCGGAGAGATGCTGCAGCAGCCGTGCGGCTGCGAGCGTTGCGGCGGCACCGGCTATCGCGGCCGGCTTGGCGTGTTCGAGGTTCTGGAACTGACCGGCGATCTCAGGGAACTGATCGGGGAAAAGACCGACGGGCTCAAGATCGACGAGATGGCGATCCGCGCCGGCATGACCACGATGCTGGACGACGGCATCGCCAAATGCCGCGCCGGGCTGACGTCGGCAGGCGAAATTCTCCGCGTCACGACGGTGAGGTGAGCGCGTGCCGAATTTTCGCTACCGGGCATTGACGCAGAGCGGCGAGATCGTCAACGGCACGCTGTCGGCGCCAACGTCGGCCGAGGTGGCGCGCCGGATCGAATATCTGAAATTGTTGCCGATCGAGACCATCGAGGACAAGGGCGCGCGGGCGGCTTCCGGCGGTTACGGCTGGTTCGGTCGGCCGAGTGCCGCCGAGATCACGACCTTTACCCGGGATATGGCGTTGCTGTTGAAGGCGGGCGCCCGTCTCGACGCGGCGCTCGAATTGCTCTCGGGCGACTCGGATGTAGGGCGTTTGCGACCCGTTGTGGGAAAACTCCGTGCCGCGCTGCTCGGCGGTGAGAGTTTTGCCGACGCGGTCGCCGACCATCCGACGCTGTTTCCGCCGATGTACAGCGCGCTGGTGCGGGTCGGCGAAGTCTCGGGCACGCTCGATTCCGTGCTGGAGATGCTGGGCGCGGAGCGCGCGCGTTCCGAAGCGATGCGCCGCAAGCTCACCGATGCGATGCAATATCCGGCCTTCGTGCTGGTCGCGGCCGCCGGCGTCATGCTGTTCTTCATTCTGTTCGTGCTGCCGCAGTTCTCCGCGGTGCTGCAGGATTTCGGTACCAAGCAGGACACCGCGCTCGGCGCCTTCATCAAACTGTCGGACTTCTTGCGGGCCAATGCCACCGCGGCGCTGCTCGGCACGGCGGCGGTGATCGCGCTGGTCTGGTGGCTGCTGCGCCGGCCCGGCGCGGGCAGCGCGATCGTGAATCTGCTGTCGCGGACGCCGGGCATAAGCGGCATCTTCCAGTATTACCGGACCAGCCTGTTTTGTCGAAACCTTGGTGTCTTGCTCGGCAGCGGCGTCAACCTGACCGCGACCTTGCGCATTCTGGTCGACATCATGGCGGTGACCGGAAACGAAGCGAGCTGGACCGCGGCGGCCGATCGGGTCCGTCACGGCGGCAAGCTGTCCGATGCGCTGTCGGTGGCGAGCAGCCTGCCGCCGATGGCAGTGCGCATGCTGCGCCTCGGCGAGGAAACCGGGCAATTGCCGGCGCTGGCGGGCAGGGTCGCCGAATTCTATGAAGCGAAATTGCAGCGCAGCCTCGACCGCATCGTCGGCATCGTCGGACCGCTTGCCATCGTCACCATCAGCACGGTCGTCGGCGGACTGATCGTGTCGGTCATGACCGCTTTGTTGTCGGTCACGCAGCTCGTCAACTAGGTCAAACACAGGTCGGTTCATCATGATATCGCTCAAGACAATTGGTCGAATTTTGGTCGCGGGGCCCACGGACGAGGATGACGGGCAAAGCGGTTTCACGCTGGTCGAAATGCTCGTTGTCATCACCATCATCGGCCTGATCATGGGCCTGATCGGACCGCGCGTTCTCAACTATCTCAGTGAGTCCAAGGTCAAGGCGGCAAAGATCCAGCTGCAGAGTTTTGGCAGCGCGCTCGATTTGTTCTATCTCGATGCCGGCCGCTTTCCTTCCACCGCGGAGGGACTTACGGCGCTGGTCCGGCCGACTCCGGGCGTCGCCTCCTGGAACGGGCCCTATTTGCGGGGCGGCAACGTCCCCAATGATCCCTGGAACCACAGCTATCTCTACCGCTCGCCCGGCGAGCACGGCCCCTACGACATCATGTCCTACGGATCCGACGGCCAGGAAGGCGGCAGCGGGGTCGCGTCCGACATCACGCTGGAAAGCGCGACCGCGAAGAATGAGTGAACTCCGATGAACGATGCCGGCGAGCGCGGCTTTACCCTGCTGGAAATGGTCTGCGTGCTGGCCATCATCGCGCTGCTGGCGGCCGTGCTGCTGCCGTTCGCTCCGCATGAGACGTCGCGGTCCCGGTTGCAGGCCTATGCGCTGCAGACCGCCGCGTTGCTGAAAACCGATCGCGACGCGGCGATCACGCGCCATACCGGCGTTGCGACGCTGGTGGATGCCGACGCGCGCGCGATCCGTTCCGGCGCGTCGCGGGCGGCGATCCGGATTCCGGCCGACGTCCGCTTCGATGCGCTGTTGCCGCAGACCTGCCGGCAGCGGGCGGCGCTGTCGACCATCAGCTTTTTCGCCAACGGCACGTCATGCGGCGGCACCATCGCGCTGACGCGCTTCGACACCGGCTATGAAATTCGCGTCAACTGGCTGACCGGAAGGATAGAAGTTGCTCCCCGTGACATCGCCGCCAACTGACGGCCGGGAAGCCGGCTTCACCATCATCGAGGTGCTGATCGCGCTTGCGCTGGTGGCTGTCTCGCTGGTGGCGATTGGTTCGCTGATGGCGACCAACGCGCGCGGGGTGCGGTCGCTGGAGAGCCACGTCGCGCTGATGCAGGCCGCGCGTAGCGTGATGACCGCGGGCATTCCGCCGCGCGGCGAGCTTCAGCCCGGCACGTCGGCCGGAAAAACCGACGACTACCGCTGGACGGTCGAGGTCAGTCCGCTTGGCGGCGGCTGGACAGTGCCGGATTCGGATGTTGCCTGGATTCCGGAACTGGTCAGGGTCCGCGTCATTTCCGCCGGCGGCGCGGTGTCCGACATTCGTACCGTGCGCCTGATGCCGAGGTCTTCCAAATGACCGCCGACATCACCGATCGGCGCGACGGCGAACGCGGCTTCACGCTGATCGAGACCATTGTCGCGCTGGCGCTGATGGGGCTGGTACTATCGGCGCTCGCCAACATCACCGCGCAATGGCTGCCGAACTGGAACCGCGGCGTCGACCGCATTCAGCGCAGCGAGGCGATCAGCATCGCATTGGAACGGATCAGCGCCGATCTCGCCGCGGCGGAATATGTTCCGGCCAATCGCGACTCGCATCGGCCGCTATTCGACGGATCGGAACTATCGGTGACGTTCGTGCGCACGGCGCTCGGACCGAACGCCGGTCCCGGACTGGACCTGGTGCGGCTCGGCGAGACCACCGACCACCACGAACTGGTGATGGTGCGTTCGCGAGCAAAATTCGCGCCGCTGCCAGCGGCTTCATCCTTGGCGGAACAGGTGCATTTCGGCGACCCCGTGCTGCTGCTGCGCGCGCCGTTCCGGCTGTCCTTTGCCTATGCCGCCCCGGACCGGATCTGGCAAAACAGCTGGCGAGGGCGCGACACTTTGCCGGCGATCATCAGGCTGACGGTTCGCGACGGCAAGACGCAGCGCGTCCTGTCGGTCTCGACGATCGCGCCGGTTCATATCCAGGTGGCGAGCGATTGTATTCGGCCGGACGGCAAATGCGCCGACGACAAACCCGATCCATCCTCGAACGCACCTGACAGCCCCAAGGATAGCCCGAAGTCCGGGCCGGTCGGGCAGGGGGGAACGCTATGATTCGGGATCGCGCCGAGGCGTCCGAACAGGAGCAAGGCGTCGTGATCGTCGCCGTGCTGTGGATTCTGATGGCTTTGTCCGCGCTGGCGATGATCTTTTCGGTCTATCTGTCTGCCTCGGCGCGTTCGCTCGCGGTCGACGATGCGGCGTTGCAGGCCGAGGCGCTGGTATCGGCAAGCGTCGAACTTTCGGCCTATCAGTTGACGCTGGCGGGAGACGCGCAGCGGCCTCCGCGAGGAACGTTCCATTTCCGGATGGACGACGCCGACGTGTCGGTCACCTTCACATCGGAGGCCGCCCGTATCGATCTCAATTTCTCGCCGAAGGAAGTGCTGGCGGATCTGTTCGCCGGACTAGGCGCCAACCAGGCCGCGGCCAAATATGATGCGGAGCGGATCGTCGGATGGCGTACCCGTCCCGCGCCGGGCGACAACGACGAGGAAGCGCTCTACCAGGCGGCGGGGCTTGGCTATCCGCCGCGAGGGTCGCTGTTCACGCATGCGAGCGAACTGGCGCTGGTGGTCGGTTTGCCGCCGGCGCTGGTCGATCGCGCGTTACCGTTCGTCACGGTATTCAACGGAACCTCGGGCATCGATGCCACCATCGCCGCGCCTGAGGTGCTCGCCGCGTTGCCCGACAAGCCGTCTGACCAGCCAATGGACACGCCCGGCGGGCCGTCGGCGCAGCCGAACGACGCGGCAGGTGCGACCGACAAGCCTGCCTCCGATGCGTTGACCGCGAAAAGCGGGTGCTACCGGATCGAGACCACGATCGGCTTCCGCAACGGCCGGCGCACCCGGTCGGAGGTCGTCATCGCGATGGGCGACAAGGTCGAGCCGTACCGCGTGCTGTCCTGGCAGGACGATATCGATCTCCCTGATGGCGCACGGCAACGCAAGGGTTCGTGATGACGGTGATCTCCGAATACAAGGCGTTGTTCGGCGACTGGATCGCGGCCGTGACCGATGCCGTCGAGTCCGTCGCAGGCCGCGTGGTGCGTTCGCGCCGGATCCTGCTCGAGGAAGGCGAAGACGGCGTGTTCACCGCTCGGATGATGGTCTCGAAAGACCGCGCGGCATTGCCGGATGCGTCGTTTGGCTTCGATGGCGTCAGGATCCATCCGGCGCTGCCGGCGGACTGGATGGCGGCCTTTCGCGGCAGCCGCGTCGAGGCGCAACTGCCGCCCGGCCATGTGATGGCCTGCCGGCTCGACTTTCCGGGCCAGGCCGGTGATTTCCTCGACGGCATGATCCGCGCCCAGGTCGATCGGCTGACGCCCTGGACCGTCAATGACGCGGTGTTCGGCTGGAGTGCGCCGGTGACGGCGGCGAACGAGCGGATCGAAGTAGCGTTTGCCGCCACCTCGAAAATCAAGGTCCAGCCGCTGCTGCGGTTCCTCCAGACGACGGATGCGGCTTCGGTTGCGATCTTTGGTAATGCCGCGATCGGTGCGGAACCACCGATCCGAATAAAACTGCTCGACAAGCCGTTGCAGAGCGCTGTTGGCTCGACGCTGAGTGTCCCGCGCCTGCTGCGCACCGTCCTGCTCGGCGCAGGTGTCGCCGCGGCCGCCTCGCTCATGGTCGCGGCCTATCTGGAAAACACCATGCAATCGGAGCAAGGCGATCTGCAGCGGCAGATTTCGCAGCGTCGCGCCGCGCTTCGGCTGGATTCGAACGGGGCGGGATCGGCGCTCGGCCTGCTGGCGAAACGCAAGCAGACGACGCCGTCGAGCATTATGGTGCTCGAAGCGATCTCGCGGGCATTGCCCGACACAACCTACGTGACGGAGTTGCGGATCGAGGCCGACAAGGTCCAGGTGGTGGGGATGACGCAGGATGCGCCATCCCTGATCCGCCTGATCGAGCAGTCGCCGCAATTTACCCGGGCCACGTTCTTCGCGCCGACCACGCATGCGGCGAACGAGCCGGGCGAGCGGTTCCATATCGAGGCCCATCTCAACGCCTATTTCGGATCCGGCACGTGAGCGCATTCGACGCCTCGAGAAAAATCGTCACCACCTCGCCGATGGTGGCAGCGGCGCTGTACGCCGGTCTCTTGGCCGTGCTGCTGTTCGTGGTGGCGACGTCGATCATGGACGTGATCGGGCAGCGCGGCGAGGTCGCGGCGTCGACAGCGATGCTGGAACAGCTCGAAGGCCACAGGCCTGCCGCCAAGGCCGGCGCGCCCGGCGATGTCACCATGCCCACGGGGTCGGCCTATCTCGAGGGCGCAACCGTCACGATCGCGGGGGCGACGCTGTTGCAGCGCGTCGCCGGCGCGGTGGTGAAATTCGGCGGCAACGTATTGTCGACGCAACTCGACCTCGAGGGCCCGCAAACCCGCGCCGGGTTCCTCAGCATGATCGCCAGTTGCGAGATCGAGCAGGTTCAGTTGCAGCCATTGCTCTACGACCTCGAAGCGGGAATGCCGTTCCTGTTCGTCGATCAACTGGTGATCCAGACCCCGCTGGCCGAGTCCGGTTCGGCGAGCGGCAAACTGCGAATTCTGCTGGCGGTGTCGGGGCAATGGCGAGGTGCGAAATGATGCGCCCATTCACGATCGCTGTTGCGGTGCTGGGTCTGTCGATTTTTGGCGCGGCGCGGTCGGCGACCGCGCCCGGCGACGCGCTGGATGCCGGCATCGCCGACGAGTCGCGACTCGCCGCGCCCTCGGCGGGATCTTCCACGCCGGCGGAGCCCGTCACGACGGTCCGCGCCGTCGCGCCGGTGGCCCCTCCCGCGCGCGCACTGAGCGCCAATCCGTTATGGGCGATCCCGCTCACGCAGCTGTCGGGCACCCGTGACCGTCCGATCTTTTCACCCTCCCGCCGTCCGCCGCCGGTTGTCGCCGACACCGAGCCTGTCGTCGCCAAGCCGCCGCCGCGCAAGAAGCAAATCCAGCCGCCGCCATTGTCGCTGGTCGGAACCATCGCCAGCGACGACGAAAGTTTTGGCATTTTTATCGACCAGTCGACCAAGGAAGCACTGCGGCTCAAAACCGGCGAAGATTATCAGGGCTGGAAGCTGCTCACGATCCGCGGCCGGGAAGTCACCATGGAGAAGGATCGGCAGGCGGCCGTGCTGGCGCTGCCGCAACCGGGCAGCGGCGAGGCGAGCGGTGAAGTCCATCTTGTGCCGGTCAGCGCGGTGACGCGGCCATGATCGTTCCCGGCGATCGTGTCCCGGCGCGTCAGATAGCTCCCTGAAATTGTTGCGCGATCACGGCCAGCAGCAGGCCGATTGCGAGAAACGGCCCGAACGGCAACGACGACTGGCGGGTCATGGCCCGTCCGGAAAGCTGCAGGCCGCCGGCGGCCGCGAGCGCCGCGAGTGTCGCGACCAGTAATAATGTCGGCAATCCCGCGATGCCGATCCAGGTGCCTGCGGCGGCAAGCAGCTTGACGTCGCCAAGGCCGAGGCCCTGGGTTTTTCGCCATACGAAATAACATCGGCGCAGCAACCAGAAGATCAGTCCAACGGCGGCACCTTCACATCCCAGTTCGAGCGCCGCCATCGCGCCGCCTGCGACAACCGCCTTCAAAAGCCCAAGGCCGGCAATCGACAGATTAAGACCGTTCGGAATGATGCCGCGGCGAATATCAGTCAGCGCCAGCGCCGCGCAGAGCAGGCAGAGCGGTGCGAAAAAAGCCAGCAATGGCAAGGTTTCGGTATTGGCGGACATACTGGCGTTGCCAAGCGGGTGACGCGATCGACGTGACCATCACGCATCGATCTCATGACGGGAATACGAACAAATTATTTTTTCAGCGACAATTGGCGCACGTTGCCGGATGATTTTTATCGCGCGCATTATTCCGCGCGAAAATATTTTTTTATTCAACGGAAATTCGGGCGCGAAACCGTCCCGTCACAATACAGTAGACGACGCCGACAATATTGCCGCGAAACATTTTGCAATGGCGCTTCGGTTGCGGCTGGGGATTTCGAGAGCATGATCGGGGTGAGGACGGCAGCGGGTCTGATGCTGCTGGCGCTGGGGATCGGTTTGCGCGCAGCAATTGCCGCGCCGATCGATGACGCGGCGGAGCAATATCGGCCTTACATGATCGAAGGCATCGGTCAGGCACTCGCGGGCGCGCGCGATCTTCGCGAACGCATCGCGGTGCACGACCTCGCCGGCGCGAAGAAGGCCTGGATTTCGGCGCGTGCGGGTTGGGAGCGATCCGAGGTCTTCACCGCGGGATTTGTTCCGGAACTCGACGCGGAGATCGACGCCTGGCCCAATGCCGTCAGTGGCTTCCATGCCGTCGAAGCAAAACTGTTCGGCGCCGGCAGCACCGATGCCCTGGCCGATGTCGACGAACTGGTCCGGCATCTGGATAGTCTGCACGGCAAGCTCTATGGCATGACGCTCAGCCCGCAAGGTCTGCTGGATGGCACCGTGCGGCTCGCCTATGAGGTCGGCGAGGGCAAGGCCGATGGCGGCGAATCCCGCATCAGCGGCACCTCGCTGGACGACATGCGCAACAACGTCGCCGGCATCGGCTTCGCCTACCGCACGATTTTCGGGCCCGCGCTGGGTGCGGCCGACACCAGGCTGGCCGAGGCGGTGGACGCCAGAATCCGGCAGCTCGAGGTGATCGTCGCCGCCCCCGATCTGCCGCATGTCGATATTCCCGCGCTGCGGCGCGCCAGCGAGGAACTGGTGGTCACCTTGCAGAGCGCATCGGCGAAATTGGGACTGCAACGCCCGACGCTGGAAGCGAATCTCAAATGATTGTTCGACGGGCATGGATCGGCGCGCTGGCGCTCGGAGTTCTGGTCGCTGGCCTGCATGAGCGCGCCGCGGCATTTCCGGTCGATGGCGATCAAACGACATTGCCTCCGAAAACCGAACTCAACGAGGATGCGCTCGACAAACCGCGCGAAGTGTTCCACTCGGAGCTTGCCGGTGGCAAGTCGTACATGATCAATCTCGGCGATCTGGCCTTCAACTCGCCCGGGGTTCTGGGTGGTGTGGCGCGGCAGGCCGGCGTGAGCTGCGGGACTTGCCACGTCAACGGCGCCGGCAATGCCAAGCTGTTCATGCCGAAGATGTCGACGCGGCCAGGCAACTTCGACACGACCGGCCCGCTGTTCAATCCGAAGGCAGACAATCAGGTGCTCGATCCGGTCAGGATTCCGAGCCTGCGGGGCGCGCGCTATCTTGCGCCCTACGGTTTCGATGGCCGGATGCCGTCGCTGCGCGATTTTGTTCACAACGTCATTGTCAATGAGTTTGCCGGGCCCGAACCGTCGCCCGGCACCCTTGATGCGATCGTCGCCTACATCCAGGACATCGACTTCCTGCCCAATCCCAGCCTCGGTCCCGGCGGTCGGCTGGTCGGCAAGATCAACGAATCGGAGCGTCGCGGCGAAGCGTTGTTCATGAAGCCGTTTCCGCACGACCCGAGCTTGAGTTGCGCCGGTTGTCACACGCCATCCGGTGTATTCAGCGATCACCTGCAGCATGACATCGGCTCGGGTGGCCTTTTCAAGACGCCGACGCTGCGCAACGCCGATTTCAACGCGCCTTACTTCCATGACGGCCGCTTCGACAGCTACGATCAGGTGGTGGCCCACTTCGACCGCGTATTCGATCTTGGCCTGTCGACGCAGGATCAGCGCGATCTCGTGGCTTATCTGACCGCGGTGGGCGACGGCACGCAGCCCTACGAACATGACGGCGCGAGCGCGACGCTGAAGGAGATCAACGGTTTCACTGCCGTTCTAGGTGCTGCAATTCCGGCCGGCGACAAGGACATCGTCGCGCTCGCGGTCGATACCATCGGCAATGAACTGCGTGAATTGACCGAACAATATCCGGACCACAAGAACACCAGTGTCACCGGCGGCGAACAGCAGCGGGTGATGGCGCGCTCGGCGCTCAAGGATCTCGTGCTCACCTTGCGGCGGATCGACATGGCCGTCGCGGACGGCCGGACCGCCGACGCCGCCGCCGACTACAAGAATTATCGCTATCTGATGGCTGCCGCGGTGCCGGCTTTGCTGGCGGGCGCCCAGCCATGGTCGTTGTTCAATCCCGCGGTGCATGATTCGCACTACGCGGCGCTGCGTCAGGTCATGCAGTCGAGGCACATGTCGCATTGAGACGGTGACGGAATCGAATTCTGCGCAAGCGAATCGTTTCGCCTGACGAGTTGCGTGTGGTCGACGATATGGATGAGGACGACTTCCACGCGCGCTTCGTGCGTAACCGTTCTTGCAGATCGCATCTCGCGACATCAAGGCGCGCGACAACAAGAGGTGAGTGATTTTCATTCGAAAAAAGTCGAGCGAGCGGAATTTTTTCGCGCACTGCAAATATTTTTTGAATCGTTTTCGATTTCTTTTGCGCTTTAACAAGTCCGATATGTCTGCGTCATGTTGTCTCGTTATCAACCCCGGCGTTAACTTTAACCTATGGGGTCGACAATGAAACCGACGTTAAGTTCAAGAACAAGATTTCGAGCCACGACCGCGCTGTGCATGGTATCGACGGTGGCATTCGTCACTGCCGCTTACGCTTCCGATTGGGGCCGAAGCAGCTGGGACAAGCGCCTGCATCCCAATCGCTACACCAACAACAACGGCAACGGCCACAACAATAACGGCAACAACAATAACAACGGCAATAACAACAACCACAACGGTAACGGCAACAACGGTAACGGCAACGCCAGCAGCAACCCGGCGGACAGCCTGAAGACGGCGTCGCCGATCAAGCACGTCATCGTCCTGATCGGTGAAAACCGCGGCCTCGACCACACGTTCGGCGTCTACAAGCCGAAGGGCAAGGGCGAGACCATCTCCAACCTGCTGTCGAAGGGCATTGTCAACGAGGACGGCACGGCCGGCCCGAACTTCGCGAAGGCGCAGCAGTTTTCAGTCGCCGCCCAGACCGCCTACTACATCGGCGCTCCGGCGATCGGCAAGTCGCCCTACAGCCCGACCAACGTGATGCCGCAGCCCAACACCAATGGCGCTCCGAGCGCACAAAGCGCCACCGGTGCACCGTTCCAGACGGTCGCTCAAGCGAGCGTCGAAAAGGACATGGATCCTGAGAGCCTCGATATCCTGACCACCGGCGCCACCGTGCTGCCGACCGGCGCTCTCGACACCCGCGTTCCCGGTGCCGGCACCCTGGCCGGTCCGTTCCCGCTGCAGGGACCGATCCTGTCCGACGACGACTACACCGGCGACACCACGCACCGTTTCTACCAGGATTGGCAGCAAGAAGATTGCAGCGTTGCCGGCGCCACCAAGGCCAACAGCTCCGGCTGCAAGGCCGACCTGTTCCCTTTCGTGATGGCCACCTATTCGAACGGCAAGAGCCTCGGCAACTCGATGGGCTTCTACAATGCGGAGCAGGAGCAGGCTCCGATCCTCAAGCAACTGGCTGACCGTTTCACCCTGAGCGACAATTTCCATCAGTCGTTCCATGGCGGCACCGGCGCCAACCATTTCATGCTCGGCACCGGCGACGCCGCGTTCTGGAGCGACGGCAACGGCAACCCCACCACGCCGCCCAGCAGCGTGATCGCGAACCCGAATCCGAAGTCGGGCTCCATCAATGCCTACACCGTTGACGGCAATTTCAGCGCCTGCGCCGACTTCAGCCAGCCCGGCGTCAAGCCGATCGTGACCTACCTGGAAAACCTGCCTTACTCGGCGGAACCGAACTGCCAGCCCAACCACTATTACATGCTCAACAACGTCAACCCCGGCTATCTGCCGAACGGTGCGCTGTCGGGCGGCAACAACCTTCCGCCGTCACCGGTCAAGACCATCGGTGACTCCCTCACTGCGAAGTCGATTTCGTGGGCCTATTATGGCGGCGCTTATAACGATGCCGTGGTGCTCTCGAATGCGGCGGTGGCAGCCAATCCGACCAGCCCGAACCTGACGGCGGCGGCGATTGCCGATCCGGCGCACGCCCTCGGCGTGGCTTACTGCCAGATCTGTAATCCGTTCCAGTACGCTACCTCGATCATGGCCAACCCGACGGTGCGGGCGGCGCATATCAAGGATACCGCTGATCTGATCACGGCGATCCAGAACAACACCCTGCCTTCGGTGTCGTTCGGCAAGCCGGACGGTCTGCTCGACGGCCATCCGTCCTCTTCGAAGGTCGACCTGTTCGAGGCCTACACGCTCGACGTCCTCAGTGCGCTCGACGCCAACCCGAAGCTGAAAGCGGAAACCGCCGTGTTCGTTACCTTTGACGAGGCCGGCGGCTACTGGGACTCGGGCTTCATCCAGTCGCTCGACTTCTTCGGCGACGGACCGCGTATTCCGCTGCTGATCCTGTCGCCGTATTCGACCGGTGGAAAAGTCTATCATAACTACGGCGACCACGTTTCGATCGACAAGTTCATCGAACGGAACTGGAGCCTGAGCCCGATGACCCATCGCAGCCGCGACAACCTTCCGAACCCGACGTTCGCGAAGAACAACGCGTATGTGCCAACCAACAGCCCGGCGATTGCCGATCTGTTCGACGCCTTCGACTTCACCAAGGCAGTCACTCAACCCTACACCGAGTGATCGATCCAGGGGTCGTAGCGTAACCGCGACCCGACTTCGCTAAAGGCGCGCCGACCGGGCCTGATGGTTTCGGTCGGCGCAGTCTTTTGTGTGCCGCCTAGGGCGGTGAAATTTCCAAAAGGATGTTGAAGATGGCCGGAGCTGCGATGATCGTTTTGCCCTCTAGCCGGACCTGGACGGGTGTTGCCTTTGTCGTCGGCTTCTTGCTGTTCGGCGGCGCCGTGGCGCGGGCGCAGCAGTTTTCGGCCGACCTCGTCATGGTCAGGCACGACGGCGAGGCGCCAATGCCCGCGGGCAGGCTCAGCGTTTCCGACAACAAGGTACGGCTCGAAACGCCGGAACTCGCCGATGGTTTCTTCCTGATTGATGGCGCGACGCCCTCGGCCTATTTCGTGCGGCCCGCGGCGCGGATTTTCATGCAGGCGCGGCAATCGAGCCGGCTGACCAGGGTGTTTGTGCCGGTCGATCCGGCGGATCCGTGCAGGCAGTGGCAGGTGATGGCGAGATTGGCCGGAATCGCGGAGCAGGGCGATTGGCACTGCGAACGCAGCGGCGAGGAGACGATTGGCGGGCGCGACACCATTCGCTATCGCGCGGTCTCGGATTCGGGGCAGGAATTCTCCGGCTGGATCGATCCGGCGCGCAAATTCCCGCTTCGAATCAAAATGGAGGACGGCGCCATCGTCACCGCCGAGAACGTTCGCGACGAAGCGCAGGCCGCGCAGTTGTTCGAAATGCCGGTTGGGCTAAGGAGATTCGACCCGCGTGCGCTGATTGAGCAGATCAAGCAAAGCGACGTCTGGGTCGATGGGCAGCCGGACCTGCCGCGAACCCAACCCTAGTCTTGCTGCCGTGGGTGGAGTTCTGCGAGCGGCGTGCGTTGCTGCGCCGGCAACACGACCTTGTCCGGCAATCCTTCGGCGGGTTGATTTGGCGTCGAGGCCGTCCGTTACATGAATCATCGCTAAATGGGTAACCAATTGATAGGAAAGGGGTAATTCGGCCGGCCTCAAGTGGCTAGCCAAGCACCGGGGATTGCTGCATCTAGCGGCCAGCGCGCGGGGGATGACAGCGGGATGAATGTGACCAGCAGGCCGGTTCGACTGATACCGCAGACGGCCCAGCCGATCGAATTCTCATGCCCGCTGTGCGGGACGATCCACGCGGCGTATTTTTTCAGCAGCACGCGTTTCAAGGTCTATCGCTGCGGCGGTTGCGGTCTGACATTCACCAACCGGCTGGCGTTGGGCTCGCCGGCCGATGACAATGCGGCGGCAAACAAACCCAAGCGGACCGAAGAGCAGCATAAGGCGCTGCTTGCTCAACTCCCGGACAACATCCGGACTGGACCGGTGCTGCTGCTGGCCGATCCGGACGACAGCATCGTGCCGCTGCTGCAAGGGATGAACATCGATGTTCGCCTGGTCGGCAACGACGTTGATCTCGGCTCGATACCGTCCACGACCCGCTTCAATGCCGCCGTTATTTCCGACGCCATCATGCGCGTCGACGACCCGTGTCGGGCGCTGCGCAATGTCAGGTCATTGGTGGAGGTGGCCGCGCCCATCCTGTTCAGTCTTCCTTTGCTCGATGGAGACCAGGCGCGATTGATGGGCCGAAACTGGCACGAATGGCAGGCCGCCAATCGCTGGTACTTCACCAGGGAGACCCTGCATCTGATGCTGCTCTCTTCCGGCTTTGAAAAAGTCTGGTTCGACGCCGAACGGCGAACCTATTCGCTGGACGTGCTTGCCGACCGGCTGATGCAGCGCGACGAATTGAGCGTGTGGCAGCGCGGCGTGATGGCCGCGCACCGGCTGTTTCCCGAGGTGATGCGCGGCTGGAAGCTTCCGTTGCCGTCGGGAACGACGGTCGTGACCGCTGTCGCGGGGGTCGAGCGCGCGGACTGTACGGTGTCGATCATCGTGCCCGTGTACAACGAAGGCGCCACGGTTCGGGAATTGCTGGATTCCCTGCTGGCGTTGCGTCTGACCGGCGTGAACAAGCAGGTGATCATCGTCGAGAGCAACTCGACCGACGGCAGCCGGCCAATCGTGGAGTCCTATGCAGGGCGCGAGGGGGTGAAAATCATTCTTCAGCCGGGTCCGCGCGGCAAGGGGTTTGCCGTTCGCGAAGGCCTGGCCGCCGCCACCGGAGACATCGTGATGATCCAGGATGCGGACCTGGAATATGATCTCGATGATTATGAGGGATTGCTGGCGCCGGTGATAGCCTGGCAATCGATGTTCGTGCTGGGCTCGCGGCATCTGTTCGGCTGGAAAATGCGGAACTTCACCGATGCGCAGTTCATGGCCGTGATCCTGAATCTGGGACATCAGTTTTTTCGAACGCTGGTCAATGTTGCGCTCAACGCGCAGATGACCGATCCGTTCACGATGTACAAGGTGTTCCGCCGGGATGCCCTGTTCGGCATCGAGCTTCGATCCAGCCGCTTCGACCTCGATATCGAGCTGGTGATGAAGCTGGTCCGCAAGGGCTATTTGCCGCTCGAGATTCCCGTCAATTATGCGTCGCGTTCATTCGCCGAAGGCAAGAAAGTGAGTTTTACCAGGGACGGGCTGACCTGGGTCGGCACGATTCTGCAGTACCGGCTGAGGGCGATCGGTCCGGGCCGAACCTCCTGGCGATAAAGGTTCGATTGCCAGTGGTCGGCTAGCTGACGTCGAGCGCGTGAATCCAGGCTTCCGGGTAAAGTGCATAGGCGTCACCACGCCGGGCCAGCCGCGAAAATGCCGGAAAATGCAGATGCATTCCCGCGATCAGCACGCCATCGGCGGAGACGCGGTCGAACATGCGCTTGCGTGACGCGGCGGCGGCGGCCAAATCGGTATCGAAGGACATGCCGGCTTCGGGAAACGCGGTCTGCACTTCCGGCACATGCACGGTATCGCCCCAGATCATCAACTGCTCGTTGCCGGAGGCGACGAGATAGGCAGTGTGGCCCGGCGTATGCCCGTGGCTCGGTATCGCGGTGACCCCGGGAAACACTTCGCCCTGCTTGAACAGCCGGGTGCGTTTCTGGTACGGCGCGACCTGTTCGCGGCCGGCCTGGAAAAACAGTTTTGCCGATCGCGCGTCGGCCTTCGCCAGCGCGCCGTCGTCGAACCAGTGCGCGGGCTCTTTCTCGTGCATCACCAGTTCTGCGTTCGGAAACAACAGCTCGCCATTGGACATGTCGGTCAGTCCCGCGGAATGATCCGGATGCATGTGGGTCAGCAGCACCGTATCGATCGCCTTCGGATCGATGCCGCCGGCGGCGAGATTGCGCTGCACGAAACCGGCGGTCGGCGCCATGTAATTGCCCGAGCCGGTGTCGATCAGGGCCATGCGGCCGTTCGACTGGATCAGGAAGGTGTTGACGCTGGTGCGGCGCGCCGGGCGGAAAGCATCGCGCAGGATCTGGCCGGCCTTTTCCAAATCGACATTGCGCATCACGTCGAGGGTGCCGTCGAGATAGCCGTCGCTGATCGAGGTGACGAGGATATCGCCGATCTTGCGGCGATAAACCCCGGGGATTTGCTGGGAGGCGTGCGAGCTCATGGGGAGACCTTGCTGCGGTGAGGGAACAGTCGTCTCGATCAGGCGTCGATCGACTTGAGGAATTCGGCGATGCAATCGGAAATCAGGTCGGGCGTCTGTACCGACATGTAGTGCCCGGTGCGCAGTTCAACGTAGCGGGCGCCCGGGATGGCCTTCGCCGTGCTTTGCGCGAGCGCCGGCGGCCGCACGCGGTCAAAACTGCCGCCGATCACCAGCACCGGGCATTTTAATCGAGCCAACTCGCTTTCCATTTCGGTAGACGCCAGCATCCGCCAGACCGTCGCGTAGCTTGCGGGATCGTTGCCGAGCCAGCGCGACCGGAACCGCTCGAAACGCCTGATGTCGTCGCGAAGCTCCGGGGCATAGCCGTTACGCATCGAATCCTCGACGGCAAATCCCATTCCCGCGGCTTCGATTTTCGCGACGCGTTCGAGTGCCGCGGGGCGACGCTCCGCCGCGACCCCGGTCGCCGGGCTGCCGGCCACGACGGCACTGGTGCGCTCGGGGTAGCGCGCGGCGAAGTGCAGCGCGATGGCGCCGCCGACGGCGACGCCGGCGAGCGCGACCTTGCCGGATATCGCAAGCGCATCCAGTAGCGCCGCGATATCGTCGGCCATGGTGTCGATATTAAGCTCGCCGCGGATCTTCTGCGACAATCCGGCCCCGCGGGTGTCATAGCGCAAGACCCGGCGGGAGCCTGTGAAGCGCGGCACGACGTCGTCCCAGCTTTCGAGCGAGCCGCCCATTTCGTGCACCAGCACCAGCGTGCGCTCGCCTTTGCCGCCGAACTCGTAGCGCAATCCGACGCCGTTGGTTTCGATGAAATCCATGCTGCGTTCCCCGCGTCTTCTTGCTTGATTTTATGGCCTTCGGCCTCGTTCGCGTTTCCGCCACCGAAGATAGCGGACATCGATGTGAATCTCAAACGGGTCCGCACGCTCGCTTTCAGCGGGGATATTGTGTAGACGACGGAACCTCCAGACTCCGATAGGCGCCGGACCGGCGTGCCGATCCCTCGCCACTCCCTGTTGACGCGAGAAACCCAGGACAAATGAATTGACAGATGAATTGATCGTCACATCCGCTCGGCTGAAGGCGTTCATCCAGCAAGCGATGACCACGCTCGGTTTGCCGGATCAGGACGCCGCTGACGTCGCCGATCTGATGACGCAAGCGGATTTGCAGGGCTCGGACGGACACGGCGTCAGCCGGCTGCCGCAATACGCCCGCAGAATCAAGGCAGGTGGTTTCAATACAAGGCCCAACATCCGAATCGTGCGCGAACAGGCCAGCACGGCCGTGGTGCATGGCGACAACGGAATGGGGCACCTCGTGATGAAGCGCGCCGCCGAGATCGCGATCGAAAAGGCGCGCTTGACCGGCATCGGATGGGTGAACTCGCAGTTCAGCAACCATGCCGGCCCGGCCTCGCTCTATGCCAGCATGCCGCTGCAGCACGACATGATCGGGCTTTATTTTGCGGTCGGCAACGCCAACCATCTGCCGCCCTGGGGCGGCCTCGACATGCTGCTGTCGACCAACCCGATCGCGGCCGCGATACCGGCCAAGGACGGGCAGCCGATCATTCTCGACATGGCCACCACCGTTGCCGCCTATGGCAAGGTGAAAACCAAGGCGCTGCGAGGCGAAACCATGCCGGTGGGCTGGATGATCGACCGGCTCGGCAAGCCGCTGACCGATCCGAAGCGCGCCGACGAAGGCATGCTGCTGCCGCTCGGCGGTATGGAGGCCGGCTACAAGGGTTACGGCCTTGCGATGATCATCGGACTATTGGCGGGGACGCTCGGTGGCGCGGCGATGGGCAAGGAGTGATCGACTTCAATCATGACGACGCCAGCGTCACCAATACCGGGCAGGCGATCGCCGCGATCAACATCGGCGCCTTCATCGACATCGCGACCTTCAAGTCGAACGTCGATACGCTGGTGCGCGATTTCCGTGCTAGCCGCCGGATGCCCGGCGTGGAGCGAATCTCCGTTCCCGGCGAGCGCAGTCACGAAACGCGGCTGGCGCGAGCGAAGAATGGAATTCCGATCGCGCCGGCGCTGGCGCGGAACCTGAATCAACTCGCCGATGAACTCGGCATGGCGAAGCTCGGATAGAACCTAGAACACGACAACCGAACGGATCGACTTGCCCTCGTGCATGAGATCAAAACCCTTGTTGATGTCCTCGAGTTTCAGGACATGGGTGATCATCGGATCGATCTGGATCTTGCCGTTCATGTACCAGTCGACGATTTTCGGCACGTCGGTGCGGCCGCGCGCGCCGCCGAACGCGGTGCCCTTCCAGACCCGGCCGGTCACCAGCTGGAACGGTCGCGTGGCGATTTCCTTGCCGGCTTCCGCCACCCCGATTACGACGGAGACGCCCCAGCCGCGATGACAGGCTTCCAAGGCCTGCCGCATCACGGTGGTATTGCCGGTGCAGTCGAAGGTGTAATCGGCGCCGCCGTCGGTCAGCGCGACCAGATGCTGCACGATATCGCCATCGATTTTCTTCGGGTTGACGAAATGGGTCATGCCGAAGCGGCGGCCCCATTCGTCCTTGGAATCGTTGAGGTCGACGCCGATGATCTTGTCGGCGCCGACCATCCGCGCGCCCTGGATCACGTTGAGTCCGATGCCGCCGAGACCGAACACCACGACGTTGGAGCCTGGCGTGACTTTCGCCGTGTTGACCACCGCGCCGACACCGGTGGTGACGCCGCAGCCGATGTAGCAGCTCTTGTCGAACGGCGCGTCCTCGCGGATTTTTGCCACCGCGATCTCCGGCAGCACGGTGAAATTCGAAAACGTCGAACAGCCCATATAATGGAAGATGGTCTTGCCATTGTGGCTGAAGCGCGACGAGCCGTCGGGCATCAGGCCCTTGCCCTGGGTGGCGCGGATCGCGGTGCACAGGTTGGTTTTCTGGCTGAGGCAGCTTTTGCACTGCCGGCATTCCGGCGTGTAGAGCGGAATCACATGGTCGCCCGGTTTCACCGAGATGACGCCGGGGCCGACTTCGCGAACGATGCCGGCGCCCTCGTGGCCGAGGATCGATGGGAAGATTCCCTCGCTATCCAAGCCGTCGAGCGTGTAGGCGTCGGTATGGCAGATGCCGGTCGCCTTGATCTCGATCAGGACCTCGCCGGCCTTCGGGCCCTCCAGATCGAGCTCGACGATCTCAAGCGGCTTCTTGGCCTCAAAGGCGACCGCGGCGCGCGTTTTCATCGCTGTACTCCTGTTGCGCTGCTACGCATCGAAAATGCGTTCACTTGATCCCTGTACAACTTGTTTCTGCCTGTTTGGCGGCCTCAGGCTTGTCTTCGTGCGTAGGCGGACGTCCGCCCGGAATGGCGTCGTTGGCCCGCGCCCGCAGATACACATAGAGGTCGTCGATGTAGCACATCACGTTCACATTGGTGGCGAATGACGGCATCACCTTGTCATTGGCGGCATCGACATTCTTGCGGCCGTTGGTGACGACATTGACGAAATCGCTGTAACTGAGCGTCTTCAGCGAATTGGCCAGCGCCGGCGCGTAAGTCGAACCCTCCCCGTTCGGACCATGGCAGACATGGCAGTCCGAGTGATAGCGACGGAAGCCGGAGAACGTGTACCAGTCGACCATTCCGTCCGGACTGATCTTGTAGGTTGGGTTGCCGTCCTTATCCATGTACTTGCCGTTGTCGGATGAAGCCACCGCCGGATCACCCGATCCGTCCGCGAAGGCAATGCCGCTTGCGAACACACTCGCCGCGACGGCGAGCCCGAATTTCCAGTACTTCAGATTCACGCAAAGCTTCCTTGTGGAAGATTGAGACGCAATCGGCGCGCAGCAGGAGGGCGGCGCGCCGATTGATTGTGACTGCGCCGTGCCGTTATTCGGCGGACGGCAGAGCGAACACGGTCAACGTTCCGCCAAGCGACGTGTAGGAAGCCAGGCCCGCATACCCACCGACGGCGCCAAGGCCCGCGGTATCGACGGTTTTTTCCTTGGACGGCAGCTTGCCCTGGTCGACTGCGCCGTGCCACGCCGCGGCGTTTTCGGGCTGCAGCAGGCCAGCCGCAAGGCCGATACCTGCCCAACCGCCAACGCCGGAGAGGACGGCAACATATTGCTTGCCACCATGCTCATAGGTCATGACGTTGCCGATGATGCCGGACGGCGTCTTGAACTTGTAGAGTTCCTTGCCCGTCTTGGCGTCGACAGCCTTCAGGTAGCCTTCGAGCGTGCCGTAGAACACCACGCCGCCGGCCGTTGCGAGAGCACCGCCCCACGCGGAGAACTGCTCCTTGTTGGACCAGACGATCTTGCCGGTCTTGCCGTCCCAGGCGATGAAGTTGCCCATGTTGCTGTCGCCCTTGGGCGGATACATCGCGACCGCCGCACCGACGTAAGCCTGACCGGCCGTGTAGGCGACCTTGTAGGGCTCATAGTCCATGCAGACGTGGTTGGTCGGCACGTAGAACAGCTGCGTGTCCGGGCTGTAGGCCGCCGGCTGTTCGTCCTTGGTGCCCAACGCCGCCGGGCAGATGCCCTTGGAGTTGGTGTCTTCGCCGTTGTGCTGGGTCGAGTACTGATCGACGACCAGCGGACGGCCATAGGTCTTGGAGGACTTGTCCATGTCGACCTTGGTGGCCCAGTTCACGACCGGATCGAATTTTTCCGCAACCAGCAGTTCGCCGGTGACGCGATCGAGCGTGTAGCCGAAGCCGTTACGGTCGAAATGCGTCAGTACCTGGCGCATTTTCCCGCCGATATTCTGGTCGGTCAGGATCATTTCATTGACGCCGTCGAAGTCCCATTCGTCGTGCGGCGTCATCTGGTAGATCCACTTGACCTTGCCGGTGTCGAGGTCACGCGCCCAGATCGACATCGACCAGCGATTGTCGCCGGGCCGTTGCACCGGGTTCCAGGTCGAGGGATTGCCCGAGCCGTAATAGACCAGGTTCAGCTTGGGATCGTAGGAATACCAACCCCACGTCGCGCCGCCGCCGATCTTCCATTGATCGCCTTCCCAGGTCTTGGTCGAGGAGTCCGGTCCGACCGGCTTGCCGAGCGAGGTGGTCTTCTCGGGGTCGATCAGGGTGTCGGAGTCCGGCCCTTCCGAGTAACCGCGCCAGGCCAGCTTGCCATCCTTGATATTGTAGGCGCTGACCCAGCCGCGAACGCCGAATTCGCCGCCGGATACGCCGATCAGAACCTTGTCCTTGTAAACGAACGGCGCGTCGGTGCCGGACTGGCCCTTGCCGGCTTCGCCATCCATCACCGACCAGACCTTGGCACCCGTCTTGGCGTCGAGCGCGACCAGCGTGGTGTCGGCCTGATGCAGGAAGATCTTGCCGTCGGCATAGGCGACGCCGCGATTGACCGTATCGCAGCACATGATCGGAATCACGTTCGGGTCCTGCCGTGGCTCGTATTTCCAGATGATCTTGCCGTCGTGGTTGAGATCGAGCGCATAGACCGTGTTCGGGAACGGCGTGTGCACGTACATCGTGTCGCCGATCACCAGCGGACCGCCCTCATGGCCGCGCAGCACGCCGGTCGAGAACGTCCAGGCCACCTGCAGCTTCTTGACGTTGGATGCGTTGATCTGGTTGAGCTTCGAAAAACGCGTGTTGGCGTCATCGCCCTGCTGCATGACCCATTGCTTGGGATCTTGAGCAAGCTTGTCCAACGCCTCGTCGGCTCGGACAGCCGCTCCGGCGGCGAGCGCCGCCACAACGCCAAGACCTGTCGTGAGTAGCACCTTGCGCATAGTGATTCCTCCCATGTGTGAACGAAGGGTTTCCGTTAAACGGTCCCGTTTTTTCGCATTCTCAGCGGGATTATTACCCGCTTTAGAAATGGAAAACTTGCCCACGAGAGAAGCCGGTTTGCGCGCCAGCGAAACACGGCGAACTTTTTAACTGTCTACAATCCTATCGTCCCACGCTTCCCAAGACCTTCGCCGGTCACGAGCGTTAATGCTGCGTAGCATCATAGGTTGAGGTTCCACTTGACGGCGCTGAAACTAAGTCGGAGGATTATCAAGGGGATGTCAGCAGGCGTATGGCTCAAGGCCCAACGACCGCCTTAAATCGGGCTAACACTGACCCGATCGTGGCTCGCTTCAGCGGTGAAGCGGTCACGTTTTTGGTCTCGAATCGGTGGCTGGATAATGTCCGACATGGTCCGCTCAGGTAACACCTCGGGATTGAGCCCGAAGAAGCAAATCCAGGTTTGGTCAGATACGCTGACTGATCTATGCGGTCATTTCGATATCGACCCGCTCGAGGCTTCGTCATTCGAGGGCCGGATCAACTACGCGACGGTCTCGAAACTGAAGTTGTGCCAAATCGAGGCGAGCCAGCATCGGCTGGCGCATACGGCCGCGCGTGCCGAACCGGGTGGCCATCCGTTTATCAAGATACTGTTCCAGACTTACGGGGTTTCGCATTTCGAACAGGGCGGCCGCCACATCGATCTGACGCCCGGCGACTGTCTGGCCTACGACGTCTCCTGCCCGCACACCATCGTCAGCCCGGCACTGACGCGACATGAAGTCGTCATCGTGCCGAAGGAATTGCTGAAGGAACGCGGCTTCCGGCTGGCGAAGATGACCGCCTGCAAACTCTCGGCGCGCACCGGCACCGGCCGGATCG
>Ga0265314_10000823_pt1 | contig 36914 bp, 26 predicted proteins | sample 4126metaG_FD_203106 | JGI IMG/M metagenome (GOLD analysis project Ga0265314, IMG submission 203106) | Rhizosphere microbial communities from Carex aquatilis grown in University of Washington, Seatle, WA, United States - 4-1-26 metaG | ecosystem: Host-associated > Plants > Roots > Rhizosphere >...
AAGCGATAGACCGTCACGTCGCCCTTACCGTAGTAGCTGCGCTTCCAGCCGCTCAAAAACTGCTCCACTAGAATGACCCCTCCCGGGTTGTCTCAAGTTGGACCGTCTCCAGCAATCGAAATCTGGCGATCCGTTGCACTTGCCGCAATGCCTCCTCGTACTCTTGCTCAGGTGAGGCTTCGAGCCGCTCTTCGAGAGCTCGCAGAATATCGATTTTGGTGCTGCCTTTGACGGCGAATAGAAAAGGAAACCCGACCTTATTACGATACGCCGAATTGAGCTCGTGCAGGCGCTCGAATTCGTGCGGGGTCAACTGATCGAGACCGGCGCCGGCCTGTTCTCCCGTCGATGCCCGGCTGATGCGGGCTCGTGTTCCCAAGTCCGGATGCGCGCGCAAGAGTGCGAGCTGTTCTTCAGAGTTCGCACGCGCAACCTGGTCGATCATCGCGGCGTGTAATTCCTCCATGTTTTCAAATGGCCTGACGGACCAGGCTCGCTCGGCGACCCAAGGTGAGTCCTCGAACACCCAACCGAGCGCAGCGACAAAGCCCGCTTTGTCGAGCGCATTTAGTTCCGCGATCGTCATTTGTGGACGGTCACTTGTAGACAATTGTCCCTTCCACGCGCACTTCTCGAATGCTCTCCGCACCAGCGAGCGTGAATATCGCCGCGAGAGCCTGTTCGGGAGTCTCGGCGCGCTCGAGAACCGCCGAAAGCGGCGCATCCACAGGCGGCTTGATATAGACAATGTCGGCGGCCTTGCCCGGCTGGAAGTCACCAATTTCTTCTTCCAGGCCAAGCGCCTCCGCACCAGCCCGCGTAGCGAGGTACAGCATTTGGCCCGCATCCAGCAGCGCTCCGTCCGGCGCGATTCGCTGCAGTAGGTATGCCTGCAGCGCTTCCTTAAGTATTCCGAACCCTGTCCCGCCTCCGACATCCGTACCGAGAGCGACGCGCACGCCGGCTTCAACGTGACGTTTTAGGCCGAAAAGTCCGCTGCCGAGCGCCGCGTTGCTGCACGGGCAATGCGCGACAGCCGTACCGCCCGCCGCGAGCCGTTCGATTTCCGATTGAGTGGGGTGGACGTTGTGCGCCATCACTGCACCGCGTCCGCCCAATCCGAAGCGTTCATACACGGCCAGATAGTCGGGAGCCCAGGGGAACAGCCCGGCCACTTCTTCGATCTCTCGAACATTCTCGTTCAAGTGCGTCTGGAATCGCAGTCCTTCATGTTCGCGGCGCAGAGTCTGGCAGACCTCGAGCATCGACTCCGATGTCGACAGCGCGAAGCGCGGCGTCACGGCGTACAGCAAGCGCCCGCGTCCGTGAAAGCATCGGATAAGATCGCTGCTATCGCGATAAGCGCTGTCCGGAGTCTGATGCAGTTCCGGGCGAAGCTGCCGGTCCGACAGCACCATCCCGCTCACGATTCGCAAGCCGGACTTCGCGCCCATTTCAAATAACGCGGCTGTCGCGGCAGCGAAGTGTGCCCCGAAAACCAACGCAGTCGTGGTCCCGTGCGAAGCCAGTGCGTGAACGAATCCGCCGGCGATCTGGCGGGCGTAGGACACATCCGCCATCCGAGCTTCTTCGGGAAGAGCGCACTCTTCCAGCCAATCGAGCAAGGTCCGTCCCAGGCCGCCGAGTACGCGAAGCTGGGGAAAATGAATATGAGTGTCGATCAAGCCCGGCAGCAGAACTCCGCCCCGCAGATCGGTGGTCGTCGCGTCCGGATTCGCCGCGCGAATCGTTTCGAAGTCGCCGGAAGCGGCGATGCGGCCGGCGCGGATCAGGAGTCCTCCGTCCCAATGAGACTCCAGCGCGCGAGCTTGCAAAAAAGGATTGCGGGGAGTGTGAAACAGAGGCGCCCGCAGCAACTCGCCCCGATCGGAGGCGCTCACTTTCGTATCACTTCCTTGGCGTTTTCTTTGGCGGCGCGCGCGGCCCGTGCAGCCTCGACTGCGAAAAACACGCGCTCCGGCGTCGCGGGGCTAGCGAACGTGAGCGGTCCTCCATCGCCGAACGCCGCCACGGCATCGCGGATCGCTTCGCGCACCGAAATCGCGAGCATCAACGGCGGCTCGCCCACTGCCTTGCTTCCCATCACGACGTCGGGATCGGCCGCCCGTTCCAAGAAGTCGACGTTGAAGACGTCCGGGATTTCAGACCACGAAGGCAACTTGTATGTGGAGGCGCCTGCGGTCGCCAGGTGTCCCTGTGCGTTCCACACCAGTTCTTCGAGAGTCAGCCAGCCGACTCCCTGGATGAAGCCGCCTTCCACTTGCCCCAGGTCCACGATGGGCGAAACCGACTTGCCCACGTCTTCAAGAATGTCGGTCCGCAGCAGGCGATACTCTCCCGTGAATCCGTCGATCTCGACTTCGGAAACAGCCGCGGCATAAGCGAAATAGTGGAACGGTTTACCGCGGCCGGCTTTCGGATCGAAGTGGATATCGGGCGTCCGGTAGTAGCCTTGGGCGAAAAGAGGCACCCGCTTTCGATAAGCCGCTTCGCATACTTGCGCGAAGCGCGTGCCTTCCGGCAACGCAGTGGCGACCTCGGCCAGACGCACGCAGAGCTGTCTACAAGCGTCAGCCACTGCAGCGCCGTTCAGATCGGTACCGGCGGAAGCAGCGGTCGCCGACGTGTTCGGAATCTTATCCGTGCGTGTCGGCATCACGCGTATCGCATCCAGCGGCACGCCCAGGCCGTGGGCCGCGATCTGCTGGATCTTCGTGTGGAGCCCTTGGCCCATCTCGGTGCCACCGTGATTGACCTGTACGCTGCCATCGCGATAGATCAGCACCAACGCGCCAGCCTGATTAAAGAATGTCGCGGTAAAGGAGATCCCAAATTTTACAGGCGTGATCGCCAGCCCGCGCTTGTAATGAACACTGTGTTCGTTGAAACGGTCGATTTCTTTCCGCCGCCGGTCGAATTCGCTCGACACTTTCAACTGCCGCCAGATCGTCTCGATCCTTCCGGCGTCCTTCACGATCTGGCCGTAGTGCGTGCAATCGCCCTCGCGGTAAAAATTCCTTTCACGGACCACTTCGGGCGGCAGCGAAAGCCGGCGCGCCGCCTGATCGAGAATCTCCTCGATCACCACCATCCCTTGCGGTCCCCCGAAACCCCTAAACGCCGTCTGCGACGTCTTGTGCGTCCGGCAGATCGACCCGGTCAGTTCGACGTTCGGGAGCTTGTAGGTGTTGTCGGTATGAAATAGCGCCCGCCACAGAATCGGCTCTGACAGATCCAGGCTCCAACCGCCATCGGAGAAGTAAGAAATCCGAACACCTCGCAGACGACCGTCGTGGTCGAAACCCGCGGAATAGCGCGCCAGGAATGGATGCCGCTTGCCCGTTAACGCGAAATCGAACGCCCTCGTTAACCGAACGCGCACCGGCCGTCCGGTCTTCCAGGTGCCCAGAGCGGCGATCGCCACCCATGGATTCGATTGGACCTCTTTGCCGCCGAACGCTCCGCCCATGCGCAAACATTCCACGGTGATCTTGTTACGCGGAATTCCCAACACCCGCGAGATGACTTCCTGCGCTTCGGCAGGATGCTGGGTGGAACTATGAGCCGCCACGCCGCCAGTTTCGTCGCGCCACGCGATCGCGCAATGTGTCTCTAGATAGAAATGTTCCTGGCCGCCGATCATGAGCTCGCCGTCAAAGTTCAAAGGGCTCGACTCGATGACAGATACATCGCCATCAGCGAGCTTGAAAGGTCCAGACAGGAAGCTCTCCGCGGCAATCGCTTCTTCCATCGTGAGGATCGCCGGCAACGGTTCGTATTCGGCGCGGACGCGTTCGGCTCCCAGCCGGGCGGCCTCCGGAGTTTCGCCGAGCACCCATGCGACGGGCTGCTGGTGATACATCACCTCGACTGGAAATAGAGGCTCGTCGTGCCGGTTCGAGCCGGAGTCGCCTTCACCCGGAACATCCGCGGAGGTCAGCACCGTTACGACGCCGGGCTGCGAAAGCGCGTGTGGAACATCCAGCGCTTTGACCAAAGCGTGGGCATGGGGCGCGAGCACCGGCCAGGCGTGCAGCAAGTTCGGGAATCGCGAGAGCAGATCGTCGGTGTACAGGGCTTCGCCCGTGACGTGTCCACGAGCGCTCTCGTGCGGAACTGGTTTGCCGGCGATGCTCATGCGGCGACCGCCCGCCGATCCCACAGAAACTTTGCGAGCAGGCTTTTTGCGACAGCCAGCCGGTACTCCGCCGAACCTCTATGGTCGCTGATCGGGTGCAACGTACGATCCAGCGCAGTCTGGGCGCGTTCCACCGTTGCCTCGTTCCAGCGCTGGCCCAGTACGGCCTCTTCGGCGACCGCTGCGCGCAACGGAACGGCGGCAACACCGTTGAACGCGAATCGACACCGATGAACACGACCAGCTTCATCCCAATCCATAGCCAAGCACGCGGCGACGGTGCTGATGTCGTCCATCCGCCGCTTGGCCACTTTGTAGAACTTCACAAAGGACGGCAGCGGTTTGGGAATTTCGATCGTCGCGATCAGTTCTCCGGGACCGAGCACGGTGCGCCGGTATCCGGCGAAGAACGATTGCAGCGGAACAACGCGCCTTCCGTCCGCGCTGGCCAAGTGCACGGACGCATCGAGAGCTAGCAGCAGCGGAGCGCTATCGCCGATGGCGGACGCCGTCGCCAGATTTCCGCCCAGCGTCGCTCGGTTCCGGATAGGCTTAGACGCGAACAGCGCCAGCCATTCTCCGAACGCCTCGGGCGCGGCGGTCCCATGTTTCGACCAGCGCTCGGAAATTTCGCTCAATGTCAGCCCGGCACCGATCCATACACGATCCGCCGTCTCTGAGAAATCGCGCAATTCGCCAATCGCTTCGAGGCTGACGATATGCTTCCATCGCTTGCCCCGCAGATTCGATTCGACGCCTACATCTGTCCCGCCCGCGACCAGATATGCTTCAGGATCCGCGGCGAGAATCGAAAAGCACTCCGCCAGCGTCGCCGGACGCGAGAATCGCGAATCTCCCGTTTGCTGATCGAACCGCTCCAGCGGGTGCGCAGGCCGCAACAAACGCGCCAGAAATTCGCCGTCCGGGGCAGGACCCAGCGAAAGCATCGCGTCGCGAATGGGACGATAGCCCGTGCACCGGCATAAATTCCCGCCGAGTTCGTGAGGGTCGCACGGACCTGAGCGATCCCGCCGGTATTGCTCGGCGAACATGCTCATGACGAATCCAGGCGTGCAGTAGCCGCACTGCGAACCGCCCGCGGCAGCCATCGCTTTCTGGACCTCCGCAAGCTCGCCGTTCGCCGCCAGCGACTCGACGGTGTAGATCTCGCGCCCAGCGGCCATCGGCGCGAACATCAGGCAGCTATTGACGGCGCGATAAGCGCTGCCGCCTGCATCATCCACCAGCATCAAGACCGTGCACGCTCCACACTCGCCTTCGGCACAGCCTTCTTTCGCACCGGTCAAACCGTGATCGCGAAGATAGTCCAGCAGGGTGGCCTGAACGGCAGAACCATCGAGCGAAGCGCGGCGGCCATTGAGGAGAAAGTCCGGCATTATATCGATTCCGGTAGCCGACTCCAGTTTAGAAGAAGATTCAGAAGCACCGCGACCAGCGTTCCCAGCACGACACCGCTGCCCGTGATGGGACTCGTCCAGTCCGGAAGATGTTGGAAGAACCGCGGGGATAACGTCGGAATCATACCGAAGCCCAGCGAACTCGCCACGATAAACATGTTGTGGCGGTTGCTCTGGTAGTCCACGCTGCTTAGAATGCGCACACCCGCGGCTGCCACCATCCCGAACATCACGATGCCGGCCCCGCCCAGGACCTGCTGCGGGACCGCCGCGACCAAATGCGCCAGCTTCGGGAGCAGTCCCAGCACCATCAGGATGACTCCGCCCGTCGCACATACGAACCGGGATCGAACACCGGTGACCGTCACCAGGGCAACGTTCTGCGAAAACGACGTGTACGGGAATGCGTTGAATAGCCCGCCTGCAAGAATGCCCAGACCGTCGGCTCTCAAGGCTTGGGTCAGGTTCAGGCTAGTGAATCTGGCGCCGGTGATCTCGGCCAGCGCCAGAAAGACCGCCGTCGATTCCACCAGCGTGATGATCATCACCAATCCCATCGTCACAATCGCGCCGCCATGGTAGGTCGGCCAGCCGAAGTGAAACGGTTCGACCATCGCCACCCAGGGGGCTTCCGCCATACCGTCGATCCGGACCCAGCCCAGCGGAATCGCGACCAATGTGCCCGCCAGAATCCCGAGCATGATCGCCAGGCTGTTCCAGATCCCACGCGCGTACTTGGTCAGCAGAACAATCACGAGAAACACAAGCAATGCCACGGCGAGGCCAGTCAGATTCCCGTATTCCGGAGTCGCCGGATTGCCGCCGCCAGCCCAGTTCATTGCTACCGACAGCAGTGAGATGCCCAGGAGCGTGATCAGTGATCCAGTCACCACCGCTGGGAACAATGGCAGAATCCGGCCGATCAGGGGCGCGATCAGGATGCCCACCAATCCCGCCACCAGAAGCGCACCGTAGAAACCTGGCAGCCCAATTCCCGGATCGAGCCCCATCGCGATCATGGGCGATACGGAAAGAAACGTCGCACCCATCATCACCGGAAGCCGCGCGCCGAATCCCGCAATTCCCAACGTCTGGATCAGTGTTGCGATTCCTGCCGCGAACAGCCCGGAGTTGATCAAGAACGCCGTCTGATCCGGTGGCAGCTTGAGCGCCTCGGCGACCAGCAGTGGCACCGCGACATTTCCCGCGTACATCACCAGCACGTGCTGGAAGCCGAGCGCCAGCAACCGGCCGACGGCTGGCCGATCGTTGACGGTGCTAACCGGAAGTGCGACCGTCTCTAACACAGGTCATTCCGAAAACTGCTTCAGGCGATCGCCTTGTCGAACCGGTCCATGATGATCGGATAACGTTTGTCCATTCGCTCGTGCAGCTTCCCGATATCGATGGTCAGAAACTGCCGGTCTTTCATGACGACCTTTCCGTCGACGATCACCGTCTGAACATTCCGCCCTACGACATTCTGCCCCAGCGTGACGGTCGGATCAACGCTCGGATACTGGTCATAGTCGTCGTGCGCGACGAGCACGATGTCCGCGAGCTTCCCGACTTCCAGCGTGCCGGTCTTCTTCCCAAGCCGCGCTGCCCGAGCGCCGTTCCTGGCCGCGTACCGGACCATCTCGGAATAGCCGATCGGTGCGCCGGCGTGATACGGCATCCCCGCGACCATGGTTTGCCCCAGTACGGCATAATGGGCCACCTGGAACAAATCCAACGTGCTGCGGCTTGACGGACCGTCGGTTCCCAGGCCCACCCGAATATCCTTGCGCACCATGTCGTACATCCGGTGCGGAGCCAGGTTGTAATTATTGAAAGCGCAGTGAGCAGCGGAGACGTCGTACTTCGCGTACAGATCCACTTCCTCGGCAGTCAGCAGGATCGAGTGCGCGCAATGCATCCGATCGTTGAAGATGCCGATGTTTTCGAAGTACTCGGGAGGGCGAAGGTTGTAGTTCTCCACCGTGAAGTCGACTTCATAAGTCCCTTCACACAGATGGGTGTGAATTCCCGTATCCAGTTGCTGGGCGAGCTGCGAAATCTGTTTGCGCAGCGGTTCGGTGTTCACGATGATCTGCCGCAGAGAGAGCCACGCGTTCACACGCGGATGCTTCTCCCATCGCTTGACCAGCGCCTCGCTTTCTTTGAGGATCTTGTCGGTGCTCCAGAGGTGACTCTTCGGCAGTTCGTCATCCATGTCACAGGTGTTCTGCGCGATCCGGCCTCGGATGCCCACTTCATCGGCGGCTCGGCCCATCTCGTCGGCGTGAGGCCCGCCGGCTTCCAGGAAACAGGTGGTCCCGACGCTGATCATCGACGTGTAGCCGACCAGCCCGCTATGATAAACGTCCTCTGGTTCCAGGCCGCTTTCAAACGGAATGAGATAGCTCTTCCAGCGCGGACCCCTTCTATGCGTGGTCTTTCGCACGCCGCGAAGAAACTGCTGCGCCGTGTGATAGTGCGTGTCCGTCAGCCCCGGCATGGCGATCATGCCCGAAGCGTTGATCGTTTCTTTCGCGGAGAAAAGCTTGGCTGCGTCCGCCGCCTTGCCGATCCATGCGATGGAATTACCGGCGACAGCGATCGCTCCGTCGGCAATTACCGTCCCGGCATCGTCATAGGCGACTATATCCGGACCGGTGACCAGCAGGTCCACGCCTTGAGGCGGGGCTTGGACCTGAGCGGCCAACGGTAAACGGAGCACGGGTGCCGAGAGTCCGGCCACCATGCTCCGCTTCAGAAAATCCCGCCTCGTGGAATCGAAACTCATAAACGCTCCACTCTAAACGGGAAAGGCACTTAAAACGTAAAGCGTGCCGAGACCTGGGCTCGTCGCGCATTCGTGCCATCCGGGAAACCGCCGGAGGACGAACCGTTGCCCACGCCTGTCGCTGCCTTGATGATCGAGCCCGTCGCAAAGTACGCGTTTTGGCTCACCGTCGTGTTGCTGATCGTGTTCAGCACGTTGAAGACTTCGAAGCTGAGAGCCAGACTCATGGCCTCCCGGAAATTAAACGCCTTGGTGATCCTGCTGTCCATGCGGTTGACCGTGTCGACTGGCACGCTCGATCGCGGCAGGAACGGAACCCGGCCCGGAGCGCCGAACGGAGTAACCATTCCGTTGATGGTCGTGCTCGATGCCAAGCCACCAATGGTGCTCGATACAATCAGGATCGGATCCACGTACTGTGGCGAGGCGGCGGTTTCAATGAGGGAAAGCTGCCAGCCGTTCGCGGCCGCGTTCATAATCGCCGATCCAAAGTCCTTGCGCGGCGGGGCGATGATGGCCGATACCACCAGCCGTTGGCGCTGATCCAGGTGGGAACTTCCCTTATCGGCCTGGTAGTTGCCATTATAGGTGCCATTCGGCGGATCGGTAAAGTAGATGTTGTCAGCTGCCGCCCCCTGATTCTCATCGATGGAATGCGACCAGGTGTAAGCCAGAGTTCCTGAAACCCACTTCGTCGCGCGCTGGCGATACGATACGCTCATGCCGTCGTACCACAGGCGTCCCCGATTGCTGAGGTAAATGATACTGGCGTATCGCGGATCGACACGGTTTGCGGCCAGGTACGTGGGGGTCGTATATGTACCCGTGGGTGTGCCGTTCACGTCCTCGATGGTGTACGTGGCCGAGCCGCTCGCGGGACCAAGGTTCAGATCTTCACGGCTAAGGAACTGGTACCCACGGCTATGCATGTAACCTACAGTGAGGGCAGCGTTCTTGCCGATCGCCTGCTCCAGCGAGACATCCAGCTGCCCGGTGTAAGGCGTGGCCAGATTCGACGAGGCAAACGTAACGTTGGTCAAGCCCACTGAGCCGGCCAGCGAAGTAAGCCGGAAGGGGAAGACAGGGCCCGCTGCAAGTTGCGCGGCAATGCTGGCGCTCAACGTGCCGGTTTTTTGGATGACGCCATTGCGCTGCTGGAGACGAATCACGCTGGCGGAAGGCAGCCGGGCATAGAAGATGCCATATCCGGCCCGGAGCACAGTGCGGTCCTTGTTGAACGAATAGGCGATCCCGATACGGGGCGCAAAATTCCCTTTGGGCTCATTTAGCTTGCCCGTAGCCGGATAATCCGGATTGAGCGGCGGCTGGGTATAGGTGCTGAATTCGTAACGGAGGCCATAATTCACGGTAAAACCGCGGAATACGCTCCATTGATCCTGCGCGAAAAAAGCGTAGTTATCCGCCGAAGCGTGGGTCAACAGCGGCCCGAAAGATTGCGTGTAGGATAGCCAGTTCTTGCCGGTTGTGACACCGGAAAGATCCTGCGCAAACGCCGTAATGCTGCCGTAGGTGTATGAACCCGGGCCGTTAAACAGCGCATTTTCGGTATCCTTCAAAATCGCGAAGTCCACACCGAACTTGATCTGGTGCTTTCCCTTGGTCCAGGAAAGGTCGTCGGCGAACTGGTAGCGGTCCTCGGAAGGCTGGATATTCGGGATGTTCGTGCTCACGCCCAGATTGCCCTGGCCGGCAACGGTCAGACCGGAGAGCAGTCCATTCGGAGGATCCAATTCGGGGCTGAGATCCTGGCCGCGGCGGTCTTTGAACCAGCCGAAGCGGGCTTCGTTCAGCATCGAGTTGGAAACGATATAGGTGTCCGAAATACGAGCGGTTCGAGTCTTAGCCGACTGGATTCCGTTGCTCCCAACGCCGCTTCCATTGGTTGCCGCCACGGAACTGATAGCCCCGTTGGGAGAGGTGAAATTCAGCAGGTTGAAGCTGGCCGTCACGGCGTTCTTGTCTGAAGGCCGCCAGTCGAGCTTGGCGAGCCCCAGGTTCTGCGACAACGTCCGCGGCACGGTTTGGAAGAAACGCTGAAAGTAGGCCTGCGCGGCCGCGCACTGCGCGGGAGTTGCCGGAGCTCCGCAAGCTCCGATATAGGTGGTGCCAGAGTAGAATTGCGGGTTCACGATCGAATCCACCAGTGGAAAATAGCGTCTGGTGAATTCGCCATTGGCGAAGAAGAACAACTTTTCCTTGACGACCGGGCCGCCGACGCTACCGCCGCTCTGATGGCGGTGCTCCGGTGGATTGTATCTGGCGTAAGGATCCGTCGCGTTCAGCGTGCGGTTCCTGAAGAACCAGAATCCCGAGCCGTGATATTGATTCGTTCCGCTCTTGGTAACGGTGTTGATCACGCCGCCGACGGCCCGGCCGAACTCGGCGCTATAACCGGACGTCTGCACTTGAAACTCAAGCACCGCGTCCTGACTGATGCTGGAAGGAACCACCGATCCGCCGGGGATATCCAGCCCCCATTGCTGCGTCACATCGTTGCCATCCTGCAGGAAGGCGTTGCCTCCCGGAATGCCACGAAAAGTAACGCCGCCGCTGGAGCCGTCGACGGTCGCACCGGGCGTCAACAAAGCGAACTGGTCCACCCGGCGTCCGTTAATCGGAAGGTTGAGAATCTGAGTGTTTCCGACTTCCTGAGCGATACCGCTCCTGGCCTGTTCCACCAGCGGCGTCTCCGCCGTAACCGTAACCGTATCTGCCTGCTGGGCTATGGTGAGCACTGCCGTCATGGTGATGTTCTGACCGACCTGAAGTACTTCGATGGTCGTCTCATAGATCGAAAAACCGGGTTTCTTTACCGAAACTTTGTAGTCCGGGGCGGGAGGTAAGGAAGACGCGATAAAGTATCCTTCGTTGTTGGTGACGAGCTTTCGTTCCAGCCCGATGTTGTGGTTCGCGACGCTGACGGCAGCATCGCCAATGGGCGCTCCGGAGGGGTCACGAACGGTTCCACTTATCGCGGCGAGCCCCGCAAGCGATTGCGCGCTCAAGCGGGGTGCCGGCAGCATCAACGCCATTCCGCAGAGTAAGCTCGCAAGCACGCGCCACCCTGCCAGGCGACCCGAAAACACTCTGTCTGAGACAATGGATTTCATCGCGAATCGTTCCTCCAGCTGTCAAAAAAGCCGTTTAAGGCTCACGCGCCGCGGCCTAAAGAGGCTGCGGGTACACGTGTAAATCCTGATCTCTTCTTGGAGTGAACGGCGGACCGCTATTCGTTAAGAACAGCCGGCAACCAGCCGCTAATGGACAAGATCCGCTGTGGAATTGAACAACGAGTGCGCGCCAGCCCTGTTCCGGAGCGCCGAACAATTCGCGGTGTGCTCACAGTATGCCGTCAGCCCGGGTGCTTGTCAACACTGGTTTTGTTGATCGGCGGCATAAACAAAACGCATGGGTTTCATCCAGCAGCTGCCGGCGGGAAAGATTACTGCAGAAACGCGCTAGACAGACGATCCAGCGCGCGGCGGTCCAGCCTCAATCCATCCAACGCCAAGTCCTTGCGCGAAAAGGACGGTTTAGCGAGCCCTGCGTCGAGGTGGTCGGTGCTGTTCGTAATGAAATGGAATAACTCGTGTGCCAGCACGCGGGCAAGCGCGCGGCCGAAAACCGCATCGTTGGGCTTGCCCTTCTTTGTGCCATCGTTCATCACAGCCCGAACCAGGTCGCAATTCACTTCACCGAACGGCAGCACCACTCCATCGGATACATGCATCCGAGCCAGCCAACCCGTCGCTGGACCCGCAAGCTTGTTCTCGGATCGCGGATCGCAACTGCCCCGGAAATCCAGGACGAGAATATTCGGAAAGGATGAAGCAGCGTGGGGACCGCCGCGATCGTACCATTCCAGCCGCACGGCGGCGCCCTTTGTCAGTACGTTCAATTCGCGTTGCGCTTCCGCCAAAGCACGGCTCGGGTAGGGCTGCTCAAATTGAAAAAGAATCGCGAGCGTCTGCGGAGGATGGATCTCCGCGCCATTCGCGCAAGCGAAAGAGACCAGCAAACTGGCGGCGCAATACCAGGCGCGCATAGAGTTAGACGCCCACGTGGCGTTTGACCGTTGAACAGTATATAGGATCGGCGGCCCCCGGTGGGGCTTTAGGGATGGAAACCCCTAAAGCAGCGTCCGTCGTCAAAAGTCCGCCACGCCACCGAATCAAGGCAGCTCGAGAGCTCACCCCGTCCGGGTCGAGCGCAGCGAGCCGTCGGGCAGCCCGGGTCTATACTCCAGCTCGCGCTCGCGGTCCTGGAATCCTGGCGAAAAAGCGACAAATCCCGGAGCGTGAGGGCAGCGCCCTCGCAGTGAAGAGCCTTACGATACGGGTGCGGTCCAGGCAGGGCCTACTTGTCTGAAAGAGGGTAGTCCTGCCACACATATTCCAGCGCTTGCGGCAGCGTCTGACGGATCACTTTTGCATCGACGTGACCCGCGTTCTTGGCGTACACGAACTGGTAGTGGTAGCCCTTGGCCTTCAGCACGCCTGCAAGGCGCTGGTTCGCGATCACCCAATTCCGCCGCTCGGCCGAGGCATTTTTTGCGCCGATATCGTTTTCCGAAACATGCATCCAGATGCGGAGCGGCTTCACCGGCTTATCGGGAAAGAAATGTTCCGGGTATTCGTAAGCCCCGTGCGGCGCCTCGGGGCCCTCGCGCAGATCGACGAAGGTCCGGAATAGGACAGCACGCGATGGTAACGCTCCGTGCGGAACCAGGCCATGGTGAGCGCCATCGCTCCGCCGGAACTGCCGCCGTAGGTCATGCGGCCTTCGGGGTCCGTGGTTAGCTTGACACCGGTTTCCTTCTCCACGCGAGGCAAAATTTCGGTTTCCACAAAATCGGCGAAGACAGGCGACACCGTATCGTATTCAAGGCTACGCTGTGGGCCGCCGTTGGCGACCATCACCGCCACCATCACAGGCAGACGGCGATCGGCAATCATGTTGTCGAGGATGTTCGCGAGTTGGCGGTCGCGCAGGCCGTAGGAGTCCGCGGCGAAGATGAACGGAGCAGGCCTCCCTGGAACATACTGGGCCGGAATATAGACGGAGACCAGCCGCTCAAACGGGCCGTTGATGCCGGGAAACACCTTGCTGCTGGCGGAGTTCATAAAGAACTCGATCAACTTGCCGTGCGGAATCCCGACGCGTTGCGTTTCTTCGGGCGCAGGCGCATAGTCGGGACCCGTCGAAAAATCTCCGTCGCCGGAGCCCTTCACCCATGCCGGCAAATTCGCGAGCTTTGCGATTTCGGCGAGATCTTCGGGAGTCGCGGGGCTGCCCGGGCGTTGGCCGCCCTTCGCGGCGCCATTTCCGGCAGGCGCGGGCTGTGCCGGGCCTTGAGCAAGAATGCCGCCCACCGAAGCGATCAGGAAGCACACTATAGCACTGGCCAGGAATCGTCGATTCATTATGACCTCCGTGGATTGAGAACCGCCCTCGTGCATGGCTCGACGCCATTTGGCAGTCTAGCAGAGATGGGGTGGTGGGCGACCGTCGCTTTTAATCTGCCGCAGACCGCTTGAGAACCTCTTGAATCGAACAACCGCCGAGATGCGCTTCCTCGGGCTTCCCGTCGCCAGATTCGGTTTTGGCGACACACACCACCTCGGTCAGACAGAGGACACGAAGCGTGTCGCGGAAGTCACTTCATGTGCTTCAGGGACTGCTCATCTTCCAAGCAGATCTCGTCGATCAAGTCCGTATCGACGATGATGCGTTCCTTGATCGCGACCGTCCACGGCTTGGTGTAAGCCTTGGGATCGTCGACGGTAACCTGGACTACGAGGTGTCCGAAGTCCGGGCGCCGCACCTCCTCTCGCACTTTGGCCGCCTCGGTCAGCTCACTGCCATTCCAATCGATCCAGGTACCGTTGCGGATTCCGATGGTGTCGATCACCAGTGTGTCGCCGGACCATTTCGCCGACGAATATCCCTGCCACGAGGGGTTCGGATCTTCAGGCAATGGGCGTGCATCCGTGAATACCTGGCGGTATCCAGCATTCCATTCATTGAGCACCAGCAGGAGATTCGGCGTGTGGACGAACTTCAGCAAATGCGGCATCCCGTACGCGCGAAGAAAGTTGTCCGGAAAGCAGCGGATGTGCGGGTCGTCTTTCGCCAAGTTGGCGGTGCGCTGCTTGATGATCGGCGCAAGCCAAGGTTGATAGGGCAGCCCTCCCGGAAGCTCGACACCGAGATTCACCATGCGGCGCGAAGTAGTGGCGTCGTGAGGATTCGGCGCGACTCCCGGCCGGCGCGGATCGACTTCGTCACTAGTCCAGGTTCCGGAAAAGTCGGGCTTGCCATCCGCCATCCGAGGCACGGCGGCCGACATGTCCACAGTGCCATCGCCCTTTCGCGGAGCTCCCGCGGTGGGATAGTGTACCCACTGAGCGGCCAAGTGAGTCGATGCGAAGGGCGTGCCCAGAACGACCAAAGCGCACAAGACATCGCGTCGAGAAAGGAGCGGATACCGCATTGGGCTAAGAATACAACAATGCCCGAACCGCGGGCGCGTCTCGAGAGGATTAAATTGCGCGCTTCTGCGTCAGAACCACGGCTGCCATCTCCGACGCCACTTTTACCAGCGCCCCCATCTTGGGGTGCACAGGAACCATGTCCGCCGGGAATCCAGCGGTCTCCAGGGATGCCGTCATCACCGGCCCGACCGACCCGATGGCCGTGTATCCGCGTAGCGCATTGGTTACCTGGGACTCAACTCCGAGAGAATTAGCGATCATCATGAGATGGTCGAGCTGGATGGAAGAAGTGAACAAGACCACATCGAATTGACGCTCGGCTAAGCGGCGCGCGGCCACTTGAAGCGGGCCAACATCGGCCGGGAGTTCCCAACGGTAGAGCACGATGGGCGTAACAGAGGCGCCGAGTTTTTCGAGCGCGGCATTCATTTCCAGATTCGGGCGTCCGTATTCCTGCACAGCGATGCGCCGCTCCGCACGCGCGGCCACTGCGTCGACGATCTCCTTCCACGTGTTCGGCTCCGGAACGACGATTTGGGCTCGTGAACCCAGTTCGCGCAAAATCGGCAGCGGCTTGGGGCCACGCGACACGATGGTGACACGACGCAATGCGGCCCCCAGCCTGTCGGCCGCAGAATGCGCGACCACTTGATCGCGGAGAAATGCCAGTCCGGTGCCGGTCATCACGATGACCATGTCGAACTCATCTGCCTCCAGCCGCTCCACGAAGCGGACGGCCTCGCCTTGGTCATCGAGCGCGCGCTCCTGGACCGATGGCGCCACGAATGGATCGCCCCCCTCCCTGCGGATGAGGGCTTCCATTTCCTTGGCGCGGCGGCTTTCCAGGCTGAGAACGCGGAGTCCTGCAAATGGCATGTATTCGAGCGCGGTAAGACTTTCCTCCAGTCTAGAATTTAAACATAGCCTCCACGTATCCGAATTCACCGTCCTTCCCAGTTGGATAGATTTTCTCCATCGCCGCCAGACCTTGAGAGTGTCCGAAGTATCCGGTGAGCGTTGTCCAGCGGTTCGCGCGATACTCGACGCTGGTGTCGTACAGATTGCCAAGCGACCGTCGCCCGGAGGTGGCACGGCCGGTGTAGCCAAAGGTCCAGGGCTGAAACACCCCGCCGCCGCTGTACCAAAGATCGCTCGCATTACTCAGCCGCAGCGCATGAAATTCACTGGAGACGGTGACCTTGGAATGCGGACGCAGGACGAGCGCACCGAAGCGATCTTCGGTGTTCATCATGTTGAAGAACGGAAATCGCGCGTAAGGGCGTGGTGTGGGGAGAACCTGAAAGAACGTCCCGTGACGCGAATCATTGGGGTTGCCATCACCGGAACCCATGGTGAAACCGCCTCGCAACCATGGTTTTAGCTTCGCGAGGGGCTTCAGTCGTGGGAGCACCTTGGGTTGGAAGCCGCCCTCAAAATCGAGGGCGTAGGCCCGCTGCGTTTGGGTCCCCCATCGGCCGGTCTGCACGGCTCCCCACACAAGAGCATCGATGGTTCCGGCATTCGTGGTGAACGCGTGCAGGCTATGCGCGCCGAAGGTTTCGATGCGGATATTGTCCAGATCGTGCGCGCGAACCGCCGCCGGACGATTGTCGGTCTTCACAATGTGCCGCCAATCGTCATAGTCGAGCATGAAGACGCGCGTGTCGGCGGAGTGGTTTCCGTGGCCCCAGTCGTGTGTGAAAGCCGCATAACCGAAGCCGGCGCGATTCCATCCCCAGCCGTCCGTCTGGTACACGCCTCGAGTCGGAGTAGCCGCCACGAACGTGAAATCGTTGGTGGGTTTGGAGTATGAGAAACGCGTGCCGTCGAAACTGCGCCCTACGTCGGACCATCCGAACGTACCGATCAGGCGCTGGCTGATGCGATCGCGTTTGAGTGTCGCGAGGGTGGCATTCTTGGGTGCAAGCTCCGTGCCGTCATTGAACTCGAAGCGCCCCAATTGCAGCGATCCGGCTTCGCTGGGACCTAGGCCCTTGAAGCGCACATAGAGTTGCTTAGGGAACACCATCCCGCTGTATTGACTGTTGCCGTTCGCCGAATAGTAGTTCGAGCCGAGACCCAGCGCACCCTGGGGCGCCGGCGCGGTGGCAGTGTCGGGCAATCCGAGCAGGAAAGGAGCCGCGAGTTCGGCGTCCCAATCCCAGCCCTTACGATGCTCTGTGAAATTCACGCGTAACAGGTTGCCGCTGTACCCATATTGGTTGTTGCCGGAGGACGGCTCGAACCAGTCCCATCCGTAGGCGCGCGTCCGGAAGGTCCCCGTAATGGTGACGTCGCCCAGCTTCATGGGCGTATCCGCGGATTGCCCGAACGCTACACTTGCGGCGAGCAGTGGAAGAAAAAGAATGTTGCGCATCCTAGTCTCCCATCGCCCCGGCGGTCGCGAATTCGCCCGCCAAGCGTGCTTCGATCTCCGCGCGGGCGGATTGTTCTTCGCCTTCAGAGAAGCGAACCAGGAACGTAAGCACGGAAACGACGGATATCGTCGCACCGAGAACCAATAGCGCCTGAGTCCAAGGCATGCTGCCTTTGAACAGAAACCCCGCGAGCACGGAACCGACGTTGCCACCGGCTCCTACGATCCCGGCGACCGCTCCCAGTGCACGCTTGTTCACAAAGGGAACCAGCGCATACGTCGCCCCGTTCGACATCTTGATGAACAGGCCGGTCAACATCATTGCCGCGATCGCCAGGGGCAACACGCGCATCTGCGAGAACAGCATCAGGGCGAGCCCTTCGCAGCAGATGGTAGCGCCCAGCAGCAGCGTGCGGCCGCGCAACCCCCAGCGCTGGTTAAAGCGGTCGCTCACGATACCGCCCAGGGCGCGGGCGAACAGGTTCATCATTCCGAACGAGCCGGCGACCACTCCGGCAACGGTCAAGGCAAGGTGAAAATAGTCGGTGAAATACAGCGCCGCAATGTTGTCGATGGTCAACTCCATTCCGAAGCACGCGCCATACACCACGAACAGGGCCCACACCCGGGGGTCGCGGCAAGCAGTCGCGAATGCCCCGCCCGCTCCGGACCGGTGAGATAATTCCCCCTTGGCGCGAAGCTCAGCGAAGTCACCGTCCGCTGTGTCCTGGGTTAGTTTGTAGTAGGCGATCCCGCACAAGAACATCATCACTCCGGGCACGAACATCGCCATTCGCCATCCCCACCAGGAACCTACGCCCAAGCTGACGAAGCCGGCGAACAACAGCGGCATCACGATTTGGGTGACTCCGCCGCCAAGATTGCCCCATCCGGCCGATGCGGCGTTGGCGGTGCCGACTATATTCGGCGCGAACATGACCGACGTGTGATATTGCGTGATGACGAAAGACGCTCCTATTGCGCCGATCGCCAAGCGGAAGAGCAGAAACGTGCTGTAGTCATGCGCCAGTCCGACGCCCATTACAGGCAGCGAGCCGAGGATCAGCAGCCAGGCATACGCCCGGCGCGGACCGATGTGGTCGCATAACCAGCCGATGAGCATACGCACGATCACGGTGATGGCCACCGAAGCGATGGTCAGGTTCCCGATCTGTGCCTTGGTTAAATGAAGCTCTTCGCGGATGACAGGCATCAGTGGCGCGATGCCGAACCATCCGAAAAAGCAGAGGAAGAACGCGATCCACGACATGTGGAACGCGCGCATGGGAGCGCTGGAAAAATCAGCCAGGCGGATCCGCGTGGCTTTGTTGCGAACGGTCATTTGAGTCGGTTCTCCTTGAGTTGAATTCAATTCAAATCGGCTCACACGGGGAGAGTCATCGAGCATTCGGGATACCCGTTCGCATCCGCTCGGCTGAATGAGAATTCCTCAGACGTTGAGGGGAACTGCTGGAATTACAAAACTACGCGGCCACTTCTTCGCCGGCCTTGCAGGCGCCGCCTAAATCGACGAAAATGACGCCGTTTTCGACGCGCGTTGGAAAGATCGCAACGCAGCCGGGCTGGGACGCCAGCACAGGCATGCCCGTCTCCAGGTCAAATCGCTGCCCGTGCAGGGGGCAGACCACCGTTGTGCCCGAAACGATGCCATCGCATAGAGGGCCGCCTTTGTGCGGGCACTTATTCTCAATAGTCAGGTACCGGTCCTCGAGATGGAAGATCGCGATTTCAGAGTCTCCCACCGTCACCGCGCGCCCTTCGCGGAGCGGAATATTATCGACCTTGGTGATAGGCGTCCAACCAGGAACAGCGTTCATGTGTGTTGCACCTCCATGGGTTGAATTTGGACGAACTGAGTCGCGTGTACAGGCGTCTCGCGTTCCAGCCACGCGTCTTTCGCCAATTCTTTGGAGCGGGCCAGACGGTCAAGCAGCTGCTTTTTGTCCGCTTCTGGTGCGTACACGGTTTCCTTGCGAATCTTCTCGATCCCCAGGCGCTCGACAAAATCGTAGCTGCGCTCGAGATAATTTGCGTTTTCGCGATAGTACTGGAAGAAGAGATCGGACGCTTCCAGGGCCTGTTCGGTGGTCTCAACGGTGATCAGAAGGTCGGCTTTGCGGACGGATCTACCGGCAGCTCCCCCGACTACGACCTGCCAGCTTCCCTCCTGACCCACCATCCCCAGGTCCTTGACCGTAGCTTCGGCGCAATTCCGCGGGCATCCCACGACGCCCATCTTGAATTTGTGCGGCGTGAACAGATTTTCCAGGCGCCGTTCCAGCTCGATACCGGCCCGCGTGGAATCCTGCACGCCGAAGCGGCAAAACTCCGTGCCCACGCAGGTCTTCACCATGCGGACGCCTTTGGTGTACGCCTGCCCCGAAGGCATGCCCAGTTCGGCCCACACTTTCGGCAGGTCGGCTTTCTTGATGCCAAGCAGATCGATGCGCTGGCTCCCGGTGACTTTCACCATCGGCACTTTGTACTTGTCGGCGACGTCGGCGATGCGACGCAATTCGTCGGGCGTGGTCACGCCGCCGCGCATCCGTGGCACAACGGAAAACGTCCCGTCTTTCTGGATATTGGCGTGGACTCGATCGTTGATGAAGCGGGCCGAGCGGTCTTCTTCGTGATCGCCGCACCAAACCATGTCGAGCAGGTAGCTCAGCGCCGGCTTGCACACCTCGCAACCCTTGCGATTGCCATAAACGTTGAGCACCTCTTCCACCGACTTAAGCTTCTGTCCTCGAATGATGTCGCGAAGTTGCTCATAAGAGAACGGGACACAGGCGCACAGAGTAGTTCTGGTCTCCTCCTGGAAATCCGGCGTCACGGCGCGCAACAGTTTTTCGCAGAGGCCAGTGCAGCTCCCGCAGCTCGTCGACGCGCGCGTGCATTCCTTCAGTCCAGCGAGAGTCGTGATGCCACGGGCGTGAATTGCCTGGATGATGTCGCCCTTTCGAACACCGTTGCAACCGCAAACGGTCTCGCTATCCGGCATGTCGGCCACTTCCCTGCCCGGATCGGCATCGCGCGGAGGGAAGAGAATCTGGCGGCGATGCGGCGTAAGATCGGTGCCACTCCGCATCCATTCCATGTACAGATGCTCGTCTTCGATGTCGCCGACCAGGATCATTCCATGCAGGCGATTGTCCTTGAGCAGCAGTTTCTTATAGGTGCCCAGCGCGGGATCCTCATAGGTGACCGCTTCGACGCCTGGTTCGGACTCGTCAATCGATCCGGCCGAGAAAATATCGACCCCCATGATCTTGAGCTTGGCTGCAGGTGACGCGCCCGTAAACGCTGATCCGGCGTTCCCTGTGATGGCCGACGCCAACACGCGGCCTTGATCGAACAGCGGCGCGACCAGCCCGAACGTTTGCCCCCGGTGCTCCGTGCATTCACCTACCGCGAAGATATGCGGATCGGATGTCGCCATGTAGTCGTCAACAACGATTCCCCGGCGTACTTCGAGACCCGCGCTGCGGGCCAATTCCGCATTCGGCCGGATACCGGCGGCGATGACGACTAAGTCTGCTTCGAGCTCTTCGCCCGACGCAAAACGCAAGCCATCGACCCGCCCGTTGCCGAACAACGCCGCCGTCTGTTGCGGAAGCATCACGCGGATACCGAGGCTTTCGATCTTGCGCTTCAAATACTCCCCGCCGGTCGAGTCCAGCTGGCGCTCCATCAGCGTGTCCATCAAGTGGACCACGGTCACTTCACAGCCGCGCACTTGCAGTCCTCGGGCAGCTTCCAGACCTAGGAGTCCGCCGCCGATCACCGCAGTTTTCAGGCCTGGACGGGCTTTCTCCAACAGCGCTTTAGTGTCATCCAGAGTGCGAAACACGTGCACGTTCTTCTTGTCGACGCCGGGAATCGGCGGGATAAAAGCGCTGCTCCCCGTGGCCAGGATCAGCTTGTCGTACTCGGTTTCGCCGCCATCTTCGTCGATCACGACTCGCTTTTCGCGGTCGATGCCGGTGATTTTGACGCCCAGCCGCGCGCGGATATCGTTAGTCTGGTACCACTCGATATCGTTGATCACGATGTCCTCTGGCGATTTTTCACCAGCGAGAACCAGAGAGAGCAGAATGCGGTTGTAGTTTGCGTGCGTCTCGTCGCCGAAAATCGTGATCTCGAAGTCGTGAGGCTGCTTGAGGATCTGCTCCACGCAGGCGACGCCGGCCATCCCATTGCCAACGACGACAAGTTGTTTCTTCATGCGTTCGCTCCGCTGCGTTCGACCCGCACGGCGCACTGCTTGTAATTCGGCTCACGCGAGATGGGATCGAAAGCGTCTTGTGTGACCTCGTTCACGTTGGTTTCAGCGAAATGGAAGGGCATGAACACCTGTCCGGGCGCTGTAATTTCGGTGAGCCGCAGTTCGACGGCGCGCACACGGCCGCGGCGCGAGACGACATCGACCGAATCGTGGCTGCGCAACCCGAGAGCCTTCGCATCGCGCGGATTCATCTCCAGCCAGGCCCGCGGCGACAGGCGCTCCAGAATGGGAACTCCGCGCGTCTTCGTGCGAGTATGCCAGTGTTCCACCGTTCGTCCGGTGTTCAGCACGAATGGATAGTTACCGCCCGGCTGCTCCGGGAATGGAGCCCAGTCCGCGCAGACCAGCTTGGCGCGGCCATCGGGCGTCTGGAATTCGCCGTCCGCGTATAGTCGCGACGTTCCGTTCGGCGCGGCGCCCTCAGGGAACGGCCACTGCACAGCACCGTGCTCGGCCAGCAAAGGGTAGCTGATGCCGCTGTAATCACACAGTCGTCCTCGTGACACGCGGCGCCACTCATTGAACGCGTCCTCGACCGTGGTCCAACCGGGATACAACTCGTCGCGCCAGCCGAGTTTCTCGGCGACCGCAAGAAATATGTCGAAGTCCGAGCGAGCCTCGCCCACCGGCTGCACCGCCTTATTGACCTTGCTCACGCGGCGCTCAGAGTTGGTGTAGGTCCCTTCCTTTTCACCCCAGATCGCGGCCGGCAAGACCAGATCGGCGAGCTCCGTCGTAGGCGTCGGATGGTATCCATCCTGGACGACCAGAAACTCCAGATTGGACAGCCCATGCCGCAGGACATCTTGATTGGGGTACGAAACCAAAGGATTCGTCGCGATGATCCACAACGCGCGAATCTTCTTAGCGACGGCGGCCTCGACGATATCCGGATAAGCCAGGCCGCGCTTGGCGGGCAGCCGCGATTCGTCCACTCCCCAGATCGCGGATAGTTCCGTACGGTCCGTGGCGTTATCGAACTTTCGATAGCCCGGAAGACCCGAGGTGAATCCGGCTTCGCGTGTGCCCATTGCATTGCACTGGCCGGTGATCGAGAACGGTGAAGCGCCCGCGCGGCCGATGTGTCCCGTGAGCAAAGCCAAGTTGCAGATCGCATTCACGGTCGCTGTGCCGAGAGTGCTGTGATTCACGCCCATGGTCCAGCCGATGAAGCCCGCCTTAGCGCGGCCGTACAGAAGCGCCGTCTTGAAAATGATTTCTTGACTGATTCCCGTGATCTCGGCGACACGCTCCGGCGTGTACGCTTCCAGGAAACGCTCGAGTTCCGCGAATCCTGCCGTGTGCTTATCCACATAGTCACGATCGATCAGGTTGTAGCGAATCAGAATATGCGCGATGCCATTTAGCAGAGCCAGGTCCGAACGAGGTTTGAGCGGCAGATGGATGTCCGCCATCATGGCCGTCTTGGACACCCGTGGATCGGCCACGATCAGGGTCTTATTGCGATTCGCTTCCAGGTACTGGCACAGGATCGGATGGTTGTCTGCGAGATTCGCGCCGATCAGCAGAATCACGTCGGCACGTTCCATGTCTTCGTAGGCGCCCGGAGGGCCGTCGCTGCCGAAGGACACCTTGTATCCGGAAACTGCACTGGCCATGCACAGCGTCGTATTGCCGTCGTAGTTATTCGTGCCGAAGCCGAGTTGCACCAGCTTGCCCAGCGCGTAGAACTCCTCGGTGACCAGCTGCCCGGTGCTCAGCACGCCCAAGGCCTCAGCGCCGTACTTCGCCTGCGTTGCGCGGAAACGCTCGACCAACACGTTTAACGCCTCATCCCAGCTCACCCGCACCAGTTTTCCGCCCTTGCGCAGCAGGGGATACTTCGCGCGATTCTCGGCATCAATTGTGTAGTGTTCGGAGAGCCCTTTCGGACACAGCTTGCCCCGATTTACCGGATGCAACGCGAAAGGCCGGGAGGCGACAGCGCGGCCATCCTTCACGCCGATCTCGATCCCGCAGCCAACCGAACAATAGCCGCAGGTGGTGGGCACCCAGTGGTCCGGAATCTTCTTCGCCGAAGTGTACCCAGTCGACTCACTGCGCTCGAAAGCATAATCGTCGCTCAGATTGTCGAGGCCGACAGTACGTTTCCAGTTCATGCGGCTCTCCTTTCTCCGGAGGTGAACGCCGCGGCGATATTCTTGGGGACCACGCTTACGAAGAACAGGTAGCGCCCCAACCATTCGCCGACCACTGCCACTGCGAAGGCCGCCGCGATGATCCCACCGCGCGTCGCCACCAGCGGCAGCACGACACCGGCCACGCCCAGGACAGCCAGCCGCACTACGAAGAGATTCTGCAAGCGGCCCGACAGCAGCAGAGACGAAGCACGCAATTCGAAAACCTCCGAGCGGGAAAGCCACAAGAATTTCAGAAGTTGCGTGATCAACTGGCTGGATGCGCCCGCGATCGCCGCGATACGGACCCACGAAGGAACGCCTCCGTCGAGCATCTGCACAAACAGTGGTCCCAGCAACAACGCGGTCGAATAGAATTCGGCGAGGGTGTAACCGCTGAACCACGCGGGACGCGCGGGAACGATGTAAATTCGCGCTGAGCAAGTCACGCCCGCGATTCCGGCGATGAACGTGAGCATGCCGACGATGCCCCGCCAAGGCAGATCGAACCACAACATTCCGGCAAATGCGCTCGCGGCTCCGGCGAATAGGGACAGCGTCAGCACCTCGCGGCTCAGCCAGGATCGCCGCAGTCCCTTGAGCGCGCGCCAGGCATAAATCGGACGTCCAAGATGCAGAGTGGATGCTCCCAGGCTGATGCCAGCAAGCCCAAGCGACGCCAGCGCCGCGATCGTCAGACCCGTGCCCCGGCCCAGCATGTCGAGCAGCCACAGCACCGCGAACGCGCCAACGGACAGTTGCGTGAGTACCAGCATGAAGACCAGCGGCCAGTGCGGATGTTCCGGTTCCACGCGGTGCAGGTCCACACGCCCTGTATCCGGCACCAGATTTCCGGGCAACGTGACACGAGTAGTAGAAATGCTATCGTCGGCCGAGGGCAGGCCGGGCGCGTTCGCCGACAGATAGTCGCGGCGCCATTCGGCGATGTTCACGATTTCGATGGCGATCGCGCCTTCCGGACACGCTGAGACACACGCCGGAGCCATGCCGTCGTCCAACCGGTTGTGGCACATGTCGCACTTGCCGACCACTCCGCGCTCGGCGTTGTACTGCGGCACTCCATAAGAGCAGTTCCAGGTGCAATATTGGCAACCGATGCACGTGTCGGCGCTGTGCAGAACCACGCCGGTCTTCGCATCTTTTGTATATGCCTCCACCGGGCAGCCGATCAGGCAGGAGGGCTCCAGGCAGTGGTTGCAGCCCATCGAGAGGTGAAAGCGCTGCGTGTAGGGGTAATGCCCGCCCTCGAGTTCGCCCACTCGCCGCCAGTTCAGCGCCGCCGGATTGCCGTTCTGCTCGTTGCAAGCCACCACGCAGCACTTGCAGCCGATGCACTTCGTCATATCGAAGTGAAAACGGTATTGTTCGCCGGCTTCAAGCGGACGCGCGGGGATCAGCGGCCGCGGCTCGATCTCGATCTGCACCAGAGACTTGGCCACGGTGGAAAGCAATGCGCTTTCCATGAGCGGTAGCGTGGTCATGCTCCGGTCCCTTTGAGACACACGTATCCCATTTCCGCCACGAGGGCTCCTTTGCCAGACAAAAGAAATGACACCAACCGCGTAAGGCGACGGTCGGATTCTCGAATCGACTTGGGAAACAACTCCGCAGGGAGTCTAAAGGTGGGAAGCCAACAAGGGTTCCGGGATTGCCCCGGAAAACCCGTTTGTTTCGCTGGCGAGCTGAAATCACTTTACCACAGATAAGGTGGTTTAGGAAGGCTGCCTCTGCAAGATTCTTTTTATCGGTTCGATTAGCTCAAGCGCGCCCCAGTAGCCGTTTCATCTTGACCGAACGCCGGGGAAGGGCGCTCTGTAGTTTGTGTCAACCGGCCGTGATATCTTTACTGCATGAATGGCAAGACTTTCGCCGCAACACTTCTGGCGCTGGCCCCGTTAAGCCTCGCTCAATCTGTCGCACAACAACCCATTGCAGGACGCTGGGACGCGACCATCCAGATCAACGGCGTCGCAACGCCCTTTCCCTTGGAGATTTCAGGCTCGGGCGCGAACATCACGGCGTCATTCTTCAATGGGGATGACCGGTACGCTTCGACGCAAGGCCGGTTCGAGAATGGAAAGCTGGTCGTGAACTGGGATTACTACGCAGCGACTCTCGAAGCGACGCTCAAAGATGGCGTGCTCGAAGGGCAATACGCCGGCACGCGCCGTATGAAGGGTCCCTTCGCGATTCGAGCTACGCGAGCTGCGGCGGCCAAACCGACCGCGGTCTCAGCGATGGCCCCCTCCGTCCCGTCTATCGGGGGTCTGTGGGAAATCCCCAACAAGAGCGGGAAGGGCGAGTTGGCATGGCGCTTCATTGTGCAGCAGAGTGGAACGAAAGCGGTCGCGACGATCCTGCGTGTGGATGGAGACACCGGGACCATCAGCGGCACCTTCCAAAGCGGCAAGTTTGTGCTCAGCCATTTCGATGGGGCCCGCGCGCATCTGCTGGAAATCACACCCGTGAGCGACGGCACGCTGGATATCCTTCAAGACGGCAAAACCAAACTGACGGCTTATCGTCCCGCCGCCGCCCGTGCCAAAGGCCTTCCGGAACCCACCGACCCCGATCAGCACACTACCATGAAGGATCCGAGTGAACCTTTCCGGTTCAGCTTTCCGGACCTGAACGGGCGCATCGTATCCAACGCGGATGCCCGGTTCCAGGGGAAGGTCCTGGTGGTCGAGATCACCGGCAGCTGGTGCCCCAACTGCCATGACGAAGCTCCTTTTCTGGCTGAGATGTATCGCAAGTACGGTAAACAGAATTTCGAGATCGTTTCGCTTTCATTCGAAGAGGCCGATCAACTTAAGGATCCGACGCGCTTGCGTGCGTTCGTAAAGAAGTACGGTCTGGAGTTCCCTGTGTTGCTGGGCGGCGATCCCGACGAGGCCAATAGCAAGCTCACGCAGTTAGCTAACTGGAATACGTGGCCGGCCACGCTTTTCATAGATCGGCGCGGCTTGGTTCGAGGAATTCACTCCGGTTTTCCAAGCTCCGGTAGCGGCGACCTTTTCCGCCAAGCAAAGGAAGAATTCAACGTTCAAGTGGGGCGTTTGCTGGCGGAGAAGTGAGACTCCGTCTGTATCGGACGCTTCGAGGCCACTCGCGTTGAAGGCCCGAAAGGATGTCTCTTTTCGCCCCGCCAGGATCGGAGAAATGCCATCCATCCGCGAGCTGTTGAGGCTCTATCCCGCGCAGCTGGCGCAACAGAACCTTCCCCGGATCTCATCGTTCTTCGTGGCGACTGCAGGAACCCGGATCATCGGCTGTTGCGCTCTCCAGATTTATTCCAAACGGATGGCGGAAGTACGGAGCCTGGCGGTGCACTCCACTTTTCAGAAGCGCGGCGTCGCTTCTCGGCTGGTCGAGCTGTGCAAGCAACGCGCGCGCGCAAGAGGAGTCAGGGAGCTGTTCGCTGTCACAAGCCAGACCGGCTTCTTCGAGCGGGCCGGCTTTGCAACGTTTCGTCGCGAGAAGACCGCCATGTTCTTCGAGGTTGGGTAGATCAGACGGCTCTCACGCCGAACCAGCGCAATGCCATTGCCGGAATCGCTCCGCGCCGGCGCAGCCCAAATACTTATCGATCAGCCGCGCGTCGGTTTTCGCAAGATCGACGACGATCAAGCCATCCAGCACGCCCGAAAAGTGCCGGTCGACGCTAAAGTCGAGTATCTGTCCACCCACGTTCAGATATTGCCGCAACAGCACCGGAAGCCCTTTGCGATCCGGTTCCAGATCCGACACCACGTCAGAGAGTTCGTCGGCGTTCGCGACCATCGAGCGCAGTGGCCGAGTCTGATACTTGTGTTTCGCCCGCACGGAGGGTGCCAGAGAGGCATCGAAGTGCCGCTCCTTCAAGAACGAAACCATCAACGCGCGTGAAGCCGGACTGTATGTATCGCTGATGCTCACGGGTCCGAAAAGAATTCGATATCTGGGATGCCGAGCTACGTAGTGCCCGATACCCTTCCATAGAAGGAGCAAAGGTGCGAAGCTTCGTTGGCACTCGGGCCGGACGAAGGATCGCCCCAGTTCCAGCGCGGGATCGACGCGAGACAGAAAGTCGCGCCGGAATCGGAACAGGGTGCTGGTGTAGAGACCTTGCGGACCAAAACGAGACAACACTTCATCGGTCCCGGCGAATCGGTACGCGCCCACTATTTGACTTCGCTCCTGATTCCAGACAAACAGATGAAAGTAGTGAGCGTCGAATAAATCCAGATCGACCGGCTCACCGGTTCCTTCGCCAGCCTGCCGGAATGAAATCTCCCGCAGGCGGCCGATCTCTCGAAGAAGCTGGGGGATCTGCTGCGCGTTTGCGAAGCAGACGATGTGACCTCCCTGTCGCAACAGCGTCTGGTTATCGGGGAGAGATTCCACTTCGTGCCGGCACGTGGATACATCCGCTGCCGGGATAATCGCCGCGGGCGTCTTCTTACTTCGGAGCGGAAGCGGATCGCGAAAAACGGAAGCAGGCGTGGACTCTTCCTCGCGCCTTCCTTGGAGCAGTTGGGTCCGCCATTGCAAATAGTCAGCCGCGTCCCGAGCAGTGCGATGACGCGACAGGCTGGATGCCGTAATCGGACTTCCCACAGCGACCCGTACCGTCCGACCCCGCTTGTTGAGCAGTTCGCGCGGGAGCAGAATCGTGCGGAGACCCGGGTGCAGCAAACCGGCCAGTTGAAAAGCCGGGCTGTTGGATCCGTGGAAGAAAACAGGAACGGTGAGCGCGTTCGTCATGCGCACCAGACGCACGGCGGTTTCGCTCCAGGCGGGATCGCAGACCGTGGCCGCGGGGAGCCGCAGGGACGCAACTTCTCCGGCTGGGAACATGATGAGAAGTCCGCCGCTCTTCAGCCAATCCACGCACTGGCGCAAGCCTTTTCGGTTCGCGGTTGCCGATTCTGGCCCGCCGAACGGGTTCACCGGAATGATGTAGTTCCGCGAAGCCTCCAATTCGGCGGTTGAGAGCAGCGAGTTGGCCATGAACTTGACGTCGGGCCGGATCTTGAGAAGAAGCGATCCAAGGATGAGCCCGTCCGCGAGTCCATAGGGATGATTGGCGACCACCACAACCGGACCGCGTGCGGGAATGCGAAGACGATCGGTTTCCGCGCAGACGTAAGACAAGTCCAAACGTCGCAGAAGCGTGTCGAAAAAGCTCGCTCCTTCTGATTGCTCCGCCGAGGAATGGCACAGTTTCTTGAGCTCGCTCAAGAGCAGCATCCGATCGAGAAAGCTTTCGCGTCCTTCCGGGACAGGCCGTTCGAGCAAATCGGAGGGCATAACTTTCGTTACAGAAGAACGTTCTCGGCGCCCAGGGCCGCCGCGCGCACGGCATAGCGCATCGAAGGCTGGCCGGCGAAATGCATGAATCCGGCGAAGACTCCAACTGAAAACGGAGGACCGTCTTCCCACAGCTGCGAGAGCGAGAGGATCGTTCCATCGTGCAGCGTGTAGAAGACGCGATCCGACCAATCCGTCCAGCCCAGCTGATGATTTTCGTAGGTCCGAAAGACGTCAAGAATGTTGTGAAACACTCGGGTCACGTGGGAAGTCCGGTAGTGCGACGCCAGGAGCACGTCGCTCCAGCCGTCACGAATCTCGGCGGCGAATTCGCCAAAGCCGCGCGCGTTCGTAAGGTTCAAGGTTGCGTTTGGCTCGATCACGTGACGATCGCCGCCTGATATCACCGGTTTCGCCCAATCGCGAGCCAGACGAATGGCGGACGAGTTCTCGCGCCAGGGACGGAGACCGTTCAGCTCGATGGCATGGAGGTATTGGCCGCATTGCGACAGTAACGCAATCGCGGACGATCGGTGCTGCTCCGTGCCAATTCCCATTTCGTCCCACAGGGGATGATTGAAAACGGTCAGCGTGCCGGGCTCCGCGTGGAGACTGGCGAGAATCGCACGCAAATCGCTTTCCAGTGGGCGCTCGGTGAACGCCTTCAACTGATCCATCCACGCGCGGGCGCGGCTTGGAGGGAGATTGTGCACGCCCAGATGGAAGAAAGTGTTCCTGAACGGGACGGTCCACTCGACCGAGATTGGGATGTTTTGGGGGCCCTCTATCGCCTGGAGTGACATGGGAGCTTCGATGTCGTCGTGATCGGTGAGGGAAACGATGGGTGCCAAGCCCATGGAGCTGATCTGATCGAATTCGACCGCGTATGCGTCCCGAGGCGCGAGCGGAGGAGCCCACCAGCCGCGCCGCAGATCGAGCGGAACACCATGGAGAAACTGGTAGCGAGCCTCAGCGCGGCGCAGCGCCCAGCGCGCCGGTGCGCACTTTTTGGCGATGCGGTAGAAGAAGTCGAGCGGCTCGCGCGAGTGCAGCGTGTGCGAATGGAGCGAAACAGCCGTGCCGAACTTGGCTTGGGGCTTTTCCGCGGACCACTGGAAATGGATGCGGGTTCCGTTCATGTGACTGTCCTCATGCCCCAAGCATGGGCGCATCCGCTTACCATGGCATGTACATCGCGTGAATCTTTAATGAAACACTTTAGATGCAAAATGTTTTTACGGCAGCAATGCGACCCGTGATCACAGAGCGGCTGTTTACCTCTAGGGCGATTACGAACGTGTTACATTTTTGGAGTGGTGAATTGTTCTCCCGGCAAGAAGGACACGGCTAAACGGCCGGCCATGCTGGCATATGCGGACGCCCAGGTTCAAGCACGGTTCAAAAAACTGTCCGCCCAGCTCCGTCGGGCAGCGAAAGACCCGCATGATCCCGACGCCATCCATGACCTGCGCGTGTCCACTCGCCGCTTCCTGCAGAGCCTGAAAGTATTCGGCCAATTCTTCGACCGGCAAGCCACCAAGAAGATGCGCCGGAGGCTGCGCCGCCTGATGGAACTGTCGGGCGAAACCAGGAATTGCGATATTGCGCTGGAGTTGCTGGAGTTCGTGAAGTTTGAGGATGGGAAGTGCGCGTCTCAATTGCGCCGGCAAAGGAAGCAGGCGGAAGAGACCCTCACCGAGTTATTAGGTCGTTGGCGTAAACGCAAGCTGGACGGCCCATGGCACCGATATCTGCGCGCAGTGACAGGCATTTCGGGCGACTGGGATTGCTCGAGTCCGGTGGAGAGCAATGCCGGGCGTGTTCTGCCCATGCTTGCGAAGGAGTTCTTCGCGGCCGGCGCGGCGGCGGCCCGCGTAAGCACCGATTATGAGCAGCTGCATCAGTTTCGTCTCGTGGCGAAACGGTTTCGATACTCGCTGGAACTATTTCAACCGGTATTTGGCGCGGAGATGAAGCAAGGCGTGACGGCCTTGCGAGGGCTGCAAGACAAACTGGGCGCCATGAACGATTGCGTCACGGCCCTCGGCCTCATCGCTGACAATCCCAGCGCAATGGCTGCGATCAAAAAGTTACTGGCCGAGCGCGAGACAGCATGTCAAATGTATTGGCGGGAGCACTTCGACGTCCGTCAGAAAACTTGGTGGCTCGATTGGCTCGGCCGCTCGCTTGACCAAACGACGGACCGGGAACCCGCCGGAAAGCCTCTTCGTAAGCCGCTCCGTAAGCCAATGACCAGCGAGAATCGTTTGCGTGGCTCGCGGAAAGGCCGTGCGGCTTAGGCTGCGCCGCCGGATGTTGACGGCAAGGTTCACGTGTTCGTAACACGAGTCTTATCACAGGTAAATCAGCCCGGAGTACAAATGATGTGTGACCAACGCTCCCGAACAACAACAAGTCTGCTCCTGCCATCTGTGCGCGGAACTTGATCGCAGTTCCTCTGACCACAACCGAGCTTTGCGCATGCCCGGCCTAACCGCGGTGTTACCACCGGCCAGAGCCGATCGGCTTGTGCCCAGGTTCCCATACCATGTCCAAGATTGTCTGCCTAACGCGAAGCGGGCTTGACGTCGAAAGCTGGAAGATTAAGGGCCGATGATGACGGTGGGGCAGCCCATGACGATCGGGTTGGCTGGGCCCATGGCGGCACCGGGGACCTCCACGACAATGTCGCCCATGCGGCATGCCATCTGGCCATTGATGAGGACGGTGGGACTGCCCATGAGAACCGAGCCGACGCCATCGGCTCCGCTGATGCTGACCGCAGGGCAGGCGTGCTGGTCAATGGTCGCTCGCCACGCTGGCATTCCGCCGATCAGGACATTGACGGCGCCGGGACCCGGAGAGAGCGGGGCCCCGTGAGTCGTCGGATCGGCTACTCTCGCGGCAAATGGCATGGTGACACTCCTCTGCTTCTACGATAACCGCATGACTCCATCAGTTGATCATCACCATCGGAGAGTTAATGGTAATCGATGCCGGCGTCATCTGGATGCTGCTGGCGCCGCAAACAAGCTTGATGCTAGTTGTTCCCTGCGCTTCAACCATGAGTGCGTCGACCTTGTGAGTGCCCATTGGAACTTCGTGCGTCACGCCCCCCATCGAAACGGTTAATTTGTCATTGCCCACGGATACGGTCGCTTCACGGTTGCCTTGGCTGACGGTCAGGGTGTGATTGCCTGTCTCCACGGTCTCTGTGTCATCCTTATGAATCGTGGTCGTTCTGGATTCGCCCACAGTTCGGCTCTCATCCTTCTCAACCTCGCCAGTAAGGTTCCGCTCGGCGTGAAAGAAAAGCTCTTCGCCGTCCTTCTTATCTTCAAAGCGAATCTCGTTGAAGTTCGCCGACCCGCCCCCCTTCGAGCTCCTGGTCTTGACGCCGGTCTGCGTCTTATTGTCAGGCAGCGCGTACGGAGGCATATTGTCCGCGTTATATACACTTCCGACGATGATGGGCTGGTCGGGGTCACCTTCCAGAAATTCCACCACGACCTCATGACCGATGCGCGGAATAGCCATGAAGCCCCAATTCTTTCCCGCCCAAGGATGTGACACGCGGATCCAGCAAGAACTCTTGTCGTCCTTCTTGCCCAGGCGGTCCCAGAAGAATTGGACTTTCACGCGCCCGAACTTGTCGGGAAAGATTTCCTCCCCGGGCGGCCCGACCACCACAGCGGTGTGCGGGCCTCGCACAACCGGTTTGGGCGTGCCGCGCTCCGGAAGGAACGGGATTTTGTAAGGGATGCAGGTAAAACTATTGGAGTAAGCGTCTACGACGTCTTCGTCACTCACGTAATTCGGGCTTTGAACAGCCGAATGCTGCACGGAAGTCAGGAGCCAGTCCGTGTTCCAATCTCCTTTGTAATGATCCATCAGCGTGAAGCGGAACCCGGTGCAAAACGTGCGCACATTGGAAGTGCCATTGGCCTCTTCGTACGCGGTCTCTTCCCGCTGCATGCGAAGGTGGACAACGTTCTGTCCCTCCTTTTCCACCTTGTCGAGACGTTTATCGGGATCCTTGAACAGCTTCGCGTAGTCTCCCGGATAATCATAGATCTCGAGTTTGTCGTTGTTACGCTGGATCGAAGTTGGAGCGCCAAATTCGAGCGTCTTATCGGGCAACTGGAAATTGTGGTCGCGTAGCGTCATCAGGCCAGGGCGAAGCTGCTCGGACACGCTCCATTCACCCACCGTATCCTCGCGCCCTCCATAACCGCCTTCTTCTTCGTAGTGGACTGAGTTCTGTATGGGGCAGGGCTGATTCGCATCGGGATTGTCAGCGAGGACCATCTTGTGCGAGCCCTTCTCATGCCTGAAAAAATAGAAGATGCCCTCATCCTCCATCAGGCGGGAAACGAAATTCAGATCCGTCTCGCGATACTGCACGCAATAGTCCCGCGGGATATGGGGCTTGTTGAGTTCGAAGTCAACATCCAAGCCCTTCAGCACTTCCTTGACGATGTCCGGCACCGACTGTCCTTGGAAAATGCGACAGTTGGCGCGATTCGCGAACAGCATAAGGTTCGGTACGATTTCGAGCTGAAACCGGACGAATCGCTCCTCCGCGCCCCGGCCGCCCTGGACCAGCCGGCTGATCATTCCATGAAAATACTTGTCCCCGTCCTTCAACGCAACGGTGATGAGCGCGTTCTTGCCGATTAAAGCCTCCCCAGTCACCTGGCTCGCCTTGGTCAGCTCGGAGATGGCATCGACGTGAATCGCGAACGGGCTCGAAATAGCCTCGCGGACGCGAAAGCTATCGATCAGGAGGACATCTGGGCCCAGGGGTGTGTCGATCCGGAGTAACCGGTTTTCTTGTGTAAAAGCCACTATGCTCCTCCCGCGCCGCCCTCGGCCCGTGCAGAAGCTTCCGTAGCCGAATACACGAACGCTCCGTCCGGGCCGACCTCGACCCGTATCGCTTGGATTTTTCGGCCCTCCGCCATTGCACCCAACAGCTGCCGGGCCATGTCCGGGAGCATGGTGTTGGTCAGAATGTTATCCACGTTTCGCGCCCCGCTCTCGACTTCGGTGCATCGCGCCGCCACAGCATCGATCAGCTCCTGCGCGTGCTCCAATTCGAGCTTGTGGTTTTCCATCATGCGGCGGCGTATCTTCCCGAGTTTCAAAGACACGATCTTCTTCAGCGTCTCGTCCCGCACGGGATAGTACGGAATGATCACCATACGGCCCAAAAACGCCGGCTGGAAGACTTTATTAAGCTCGGGCTTGATGGCGGCAACCAGCGCGGCCGGCTCGGGCATGGTTTCAGGGTCGGCACACAGCTTGGCCAGTTGATCGGTGCAGGCGTTGGTGGTCAGAAGGATGATCGTATTCTTGAAATCGATTTCCCGGCCTTCCCCATCCTCCATGACGCCCTTGTCGAAGACCTGATAGAACAGCTCGAGCACGTCGGGATGCGCCTTCTCAACCTCGTCGAGGAGAACCACGGAATACGGACGGCGGCGAACCGCTTCCGTCAGCACACCGCCTTCACCGTATCCAACATAGCCCGGAGGCGAGCCCTTTAGTGTCGACACCGTGTGGGCCTCCTGAAACTCGGACATGTTAATCGTGATGAGGTTACCTTCGCCGCCATACAGGAGGTCGGCGAGCGCCAGCGCAGTTTCCGTCTTGCCCACGCCGCTGGGTCCCACCAGCATGAATACACCTACTGGTTTTTGGGGATCATCGAGACTCGCCCGCGACGTCGCGATCCTTTGTCCAATGTGTTTGAGGGCGTGATCTTGGCCGATCACGCGTTTGCACAAGTGGGATTCCAGGTCGAGCACCATGGCGAGCTCGTCCTTCACCATCTTGCCTACCGGGATTCCGGTCCAGCCCGAAATCACTTCGCCCACGATTTGCTGGTCGACGCAAACCCGCATGATGGGCGTGTCGCCCTGCAAGGTATCGAGCTCCAGGGTGAGGCCTGCCATTTCCGTGCGCAGCGTGCCGCCAGCGTCGGCTGCTTTCTCCTCAAGCTGTGTGCGAATCCCCCGGATCTTTTCGACCAACCCGCGGGTCTTCTCCCACAGTTCCTGGAGCGCGGCGAGCTTGGCTTCCGCATCCGCCTTCTGCTGCGCGGTTTGAGCCAGAATCTGGCTGTGATCGGTCCCGGTGGCGGCTTCTCTTTCCAGGACGCGCCGCTGCACGGTCAGGTGCTCCACGAGACGGGTCATTTCTTCCAATGCGGCGGGAGTCGCGCTCTGGCCGAGGGATAGCCGTGCACACGCGGTATCGAGCACGCTTACCGCTTTATCGGGCAGCTGCCGTCCGGTCAAATAGCGATGGGAAAGCTTAACCGCGGCAGCGACGGCCTCGTCCAGAATGCGGACCTTGTGATGTTTTTCGAGATTCTCCACAATGCCTCGCAGCATCACCATACAGACTGCTTCGGCCGGCTCTTCCACTTTGACGACCTGGAAACGCCGAGCCAGAGCGGCGTCCTTCTCGAAATACTTCTTATATTCGGACCAGGTGGTCGCAGCGATGGTGCGAAGTTCTCCGCGCGCCAGGGCAGGTTTCAACAAGTTGGCCGCGTCGTTTTGACCAGCTTGTCCGCCGGCGCCGATCATCGTGTGGGCTTCATCGATGAAGAGAATGATGGGCGATGGCGACGACTTGACCTCTTCGATCAGACCCTTCAGCCGGTTCTCGAATTCGCCTTTGATGCCCGCACCGGCCTGGAGCAGAGCCAGATCCAGAGAACGAATCGAAACGCCTTTCAGCGGAGGTGGCACGTCGCCTTGCGCGATGCGCAACGCCAGGCCCTCCACGACCGCGGTCTTTCCGACGCCCGCTTCACCCGTCAGGATGGGATTGTTCTGCCGGCGCCTCAAGAGAATATCGATCATCTGGCGAATTTCGAAATCGCGGCCCAGTACGGGATCGATCTTTCCTGCCCGCGCGTTGGCCGTGAGATCCACCGTGAACTGGTCGAGGTTCGCGGTCTTGCCACCACTCTTGACCGGCGCTCCTGGAACGGCTCCGTCGGGAACCGAGGAAAGTGCATCGGCCTCCTCTTTCGATCCTGCCACGATGGATGCGAACTCCTGGCGTAGCGCCGCGGCTTGGATCCGGCTGAATTCCTTGCTGGCATCCGCCATCATCCGCGCCAGTTCGCCGTTCTCGACCAGCGCCAGTATCGTAACGCCGGAGCGAATCTGAGAAATACCGAAATCAATCGAAGCCATGGTCCAGGCCTCGGTAAACATCTTGAGCAAGGACGGACTGAGAGCCGGCGTCCGCGCGTTTCCGGTCTTCAAGGAATCCAGACTTCGCGTTAAGTCCTTCGCCAGCCGGGATCGGTCGATCTCAAAGTGCTGGATGATGCGCGCAAAATCGCTGTCATCCGCCTCCAGCAGCTTCTGCAGATAATGCTCGATCTCGACGTCGTAGTGCGTGCGCGCCAGACACAGGCCGGCCGCGCCTTCCAAAGCGCTTCTGGTCTGTGAGTTCAGCTTCCCGATAAGTGATTTAAGATTGACGGCCATATTTCGTTCTCCTTACCGAACTACAAAGGCAGAATTGTCTCCGCGGGATCTCGCAAAAGGGGGTTGCACTTGGACCAGCTCACCCAGCCAAGCAGCGGAGCTTGATCCGGCTCGGCCCCCAGTTCGCAAGAAGGAACCTCGCCGCGTTTCAGAATCAACTGCAACTCGAAATCAAACTCGTCTCCCGCGTAAAACCGGACCAGCGTTCTCAAGGGCTGGTACGCGCTGCCCACCGGCAGGAATTCGCGATACTGCGCTAAGATCAAGGGTCCCAAAACAACACGCAAGCCCGCCTGGGGATCCCACACTTCGTCGCCCACGACGGCTCCTCCGCCGAGGTTCTCCGAGATTCCGTCCTCGTCGCGGAAACACGTCTGCGAGTCGAC
>Ga0265314_10000825_pt1 | contig 36821 bp, 39 predicted proteins | sample 4126metaG_FD_203106 | JGI IMG/M metagenome (GOLD analysis project Ga0265314, IMG submission 203106) | Rhizosphere microbial communities from Carex aquatilis grown in University of Washington, Seatle, WA, United States - 4-1-26 metaG | ecosystem: Host-associated > Plants > Roots > Rhizosphere >...
CGGCTGCGCAATGACTACGAGGTCCGCACGGATCATAGCGAGGCGATGATCCTACTTTGTATGATCCGAATCATGGTCAAACGCTTGGCATCACGGTGAGTTCCCCATTTTTAAAACATGCTCTGAGCGAGTTGCGGATCAAAATGTGTCGGAGTTTCTCGCTCGTCGAACTGGCCTCTTTCCAGGCTCGAAAGTTATAACGATAAAGGACGAGGCTGGAGATCGGTATGGCGGTTGCCCCCAGTAGCAGGGGCCACGCAAGCCACCCGGAAAGGCGGCTGGCGACAGCGCTCAAGCCCAGCATGAACAGGACCGCACAATTGGTCTCGGTCCACAGCCGCGGTTTAGCCCACTTATCCGGCCAACAAATGCGCTTCCTTGCTCGTTGAATCTGGAAACCCAGAAGGACCAGCAGGAAGGCTTCATAACCCAACAGGGCCAGAGCCGCCCCCCGGTGCATCTCTCGGTTCTCCACGATTTGGGGAATACTCAGCAGCTGGAGGATGACCAAGGCACCCAGTAGCTGAACTCCCGCATGGGATCTATCGGCGGCGACTTTCGCGGGCATAAGTTTTAGACTTTGTTCGGCTCCCATCACGCTGGACACCGTATAATTACGGTGTGGGCAGCTAAACCTCTGCCCCGCTAAGGCAATTATATGACCTTTTTGGCCCAAACCATGGATCTGGTACGCGGCTTCAACTCCCTGGAGCCTGCGCGACGCGCCGGCATCTTGCCCGTGCGCGACGTGCAATGCTTTGAGGAGGCCACTCAGCGCGCCTTGAAGACACCAGTCATTTCCAAAGCCGTCGAGATGGCCGAGTCCCTGGATCGCCCTAGCGATATCAAGGTAAGTCCCCATACCTTCGCGCCCCCCGGCCTAGACATGGATTAAGCCTTGAAACTGCTTAAACAACCTCAAGCACTCTTTGGCTTTCCTTCGCCGGACGGTTTGGCTTTGCAGGCCTTTACCTCTTATGTCGGTCAGGTGGCCAAGACGATCGAACGCACGCCTTGGGATCAGGATGTGGTTGAATTGCTGGACCTTATCCCTCAAGTCTTCCTCCATCTGGCAGCCGACGCGGAGATCCAGCACAACAGCCTGCAGGTGCTGGTCAAGCACATGTACGTCGTCTTTGAAGCCTATCAGCGGGACTTCGATCCTGAGCTGGAAGATATCATGCAGCTGTCGCCCGAGTACACGTATCGCCTGCTGCAGCTTTTTCGGTCCAACAGGAGCCTGCGTCCCTCTCACCCGGTCGAAGTCTACAAAAAGGCGCTGCTCCTGGATCCAGAATGGGCGCTGCGTTGGTGCCAGGAATGCCATGATACACCTTACTTTTCCGAAATCATGCAGCACGTGGCCCAAACGAAGGATTCCAATGCCCGCAGTGCCATTGTCTCTCACCGGCTGACGACCAGCGGACTGGAGCGGCATCGGCAGTTGGAGGATATTCGGCGGAAACTGCCGCTGCTCATGCGCGATCCGCAGGTGTGCTTTTGGATCATGCAACACTATCCGGAATTGGACAGGAAAGTGTTGTTCCGCAGCGCTATCGGCAACCCACCCTACTTGCTTCTTTGGGCGCAACAATTCCCCCGCGAATTTGACCCCCTGATCCGACGCGAACTGATGCTCCACCCCGCCTGGCTGGCAGACTACATCACCCTGTTCAACCCGCCCGATGCTAGGGAGATGTGGTTCTATGCTCGGGAACGGTGCTCGAACGATTGGTTGCTTTCTTGGCTAAACCAATACGCCAAAGCGGCCAATTGGGAGTGACCACGCTTTCAGTGCGACCAACTTGGTCCATCGGGGGGTGTGCGCGGGTAAAATGGGGTTATGAGCTCCACCGTTACACCGACGGCGAGGACCGAGAAAGTAGCTGCCGACTTCAACCGGAAGAGTGGAACCTGGGTCGCCCGGCATACGCGCCTTGTCACTATGCCGCTAAGTTCCTACAGACGGTGCGAGCACCTCTATGCCTACGGCAAGACCGCTCCCGCGGCTCTAGCCGAGGTCTTCGCCCAACTCCCTCGGCCGTTCCGCGCTCGCCTGGTCGTGCGTCAGCCGGACCGGAAACTGCGCCGGTACCAGGTCCTGGTTCGGTGATTTAGGGGTAGGCTACGCGTCATCATCCATCGGGTTTTGCGTGATTGCGCCCGCTAAAACGCTTCCGGCAACCCAGTGGCACGCGGGCTGAACTCACTCCGTGTACATGTGGTCGGTCTCGTTGATATCGACGTGCCCGTTCTCAATCCGCAGCTGGACCAGTTTGCAGATGCCGGTGATGCTGCGCGCGCAGGGGAACTTGTCCAGCATCGCGAGTGTGTCCTCCACCACTTGTTCCCGGTTGGGAAGATCCTGTGGGATCTTGTTGTTCACGATGCCGCGACGCTGTTTGCGGGCTTGTTCTTCCCTCTTCTGCAAGCACTGGTCGTATTCATCCAGGATGCGGGGCAGGTTCTCCTTGGTGGTAAGCTCCACGGCTAGGTCGACGGCCTCGTCCTCGGAGAGCCTTGCGTTGGCGGGCGCCAGTAACTGGCGATAGACTGCGCCGCTGACGCGGTTGTAGACCAGGCTATTTCCCAAGTTGACTTTGTTCAGGGCGATGACCCCTTTGAAGAGGACGTTCAGTCGTTCGCGTAGCCGTTGCGGCAATTTCTCTGCGCTCATGCTTTTTTGTCTCCTGGTTGTCAGGCCGGCAATTCTTCGGCCTGGGGTGATACTGGGTGGTTTCGTCGCAGTTCCTGGAGGGCGATGGCCTGGTTGTAAGCCCGGACGATGGCGTGCAGGTCTTGCAGCCACGTTTGGATCCTCTCCAGGGACGCTGTCTCGTTTTTCCGGCGGGCGTGCCAGTAAAGGATTCGACGGGCTTGATCGTAGGGTATACCCAGCTCGGCGGCGGCCTTTTTGATCCGCTCGTTTGCTAGGTCTCGCTGGTCGTTAGGAATTGCGTCCAACATTGCATTTTTTTGTTATTCCGCGGAGCGGATGGAAAATTCGGCCTCCAGGGGGCCAACGGGAGTAGAATAGGGCTATGAGACTTGCAGGATTGTCTTCCAGAGATAACGTGAAGGGTTCGTTCGATCAGTCGGATGGCTCCCGTATTCTCATCGACTTTACGCAGGGGCCTTTTGGCCGCGCATTCTGTCAGGATAAGAGTTATGATCTCCCCGACCCCCGGGCCCAGCTGGTGACGGTATCTTTGCCTAACGGCCGGCTGGAAATCACCAGCACTCACGGCCGAGCCGCGTCCCTGGGCGAGGTGTCGGTTCAGTCCTTGCGGGTAAACGGAGACATTTCCTTGCCCGTGCTGCGCGCTGAGCACATGGTCTTGGTGCACAGTCTGGTGCAGGCCAACGAGATCACTGGCCGCAAGAGCGTCGACGATCCCGCCGTCGAACCGGACCGGATCAAAGAAATTCAGCTCAAGGACAGCGTGATTTCCTGCAAGAGTGACTTGAGTTTCCTGAACATCGAAGCCGACGAGCAAACTCACTCAATGGTCCAGGCGCCTTATATGGAGGGGTTTACAACCCAAGGCAAGCTGTCCCTGCAAGCCGACCGTTTAGCTATTGGCATCCTGGATGCGCAGGACGTGCAGGTCACGTCCCCGGATGGTTGTTTAGTGGGCCGCAACCACTGTGATCGCATCCGGCAGCGGTTGAGCTTGACCGAGTCACGCCGGGTTTTGGCCAAGGAAGATCCCGAGTTGGGCTTGGCTATCCAATCGCTGCTGCTCGTGGCCGATGTCCCGGGAGGCGCCCCCCCTGAAATCGACGCTCAAGGTTTCGACATCGATTAGAGCGGCCGATTCACGGCGACCGAGCTGCCGTTCTCGCTGTAGACCGCTTGTGAAGGTGCCGACGCCTCACCGATCTGCACCTGGAAATTGGTACTGGGGAAGAATCCGTTGTAACTGTTGTAGCCCGAAGAGGTAGGGCTGATTGGAAAAGCGCTGGAGTTGAGGTATTTACTGATGGCAGACCAGCGAGAGGGTTCATCGGTGGGCCAAGCATCTCCAGGGTGAAAAAGCACCCAGGATTGTTTGGCCTGATCGACGGCGGACAAGCACAGCAGGAGCTTGTCAAGGTGAGCATTTTCTCGTTGGCGCTTAAGCCCAACGATGGCTCCCGTGGTCAGGACGATGAGAATGACCAGCACACCAAGGATTTCGACTAGGGTAAAAGCACGAGTACTGCGCATACACTTAAGATTATAAGTCCGTCCGGCGATCTTTGCGGAAAGTTAACCCGCGCCGCGCCCGCAGCTTTATAATGAACTGGGCAGTTTAGTGCCGAGTTATGAAACGTTATTACTGGTTTCTTGCGCGCCTGAGCCTGGGGATCATATTGATCCAGGCCTGTATCTTCCTGTACTTCGGCTGCAACACAGGTAAGATTAACTCGCGCCTGGAGCGCGCCATTGCCGAGCTGAGCCAGAAACAGGCGCCGAGTCCTTACATGCAGCAGGTTTACACTGAGGTGTGCCGGGAGGCCTACTACTTCCAGGCCGAGAACGCCAAGCACAACTGGATTCTTTGGAGCATTGTAGCTGGGGGTTTGTTTCACGTCCTGTGCATTTACTCGGTCTACATCTACTTTTTGCGGATGGGCTACGGTTGGACAAAATGGTGTTTGCACCTGAACAATCTGATCATCGCGCTGATGTTGCCGGCTTACAGCGGCTTGGTCTGGTTGATCGGCTACGTCGTGGGTACCCGCGTATTCAAGCACTTCTGCCTGGTCTCATCCATCGAATGCCCTACGCAAGCAGAAGCAGATTGAAGCATGAAAGCCCGGGGGTTTACGTCCATTGAGCTGATTGCCACTGTGGTGGTGATCCTGATTCTAGCGGCGATTACGGTGCCAAAAATGTTTGGCGGCCGCGATCAGGCTCAGCACATCCGGCGTGCGGATGCCGCAGCAGCCCTGAACGCTGCCGAAGGCGCCTACTACATCTTCAAAACGAAGACGGCACCGGCGTTGAGCAAGACCGTTCCGACGCTGAACACGTCCAAAGCGCAGCGCATCCTGGATCTGCAGACCTACGGTTTCCTTGAAACGTCTGTTGATCCCGCCGATGTGGTGGTGAACACTAGTCCAGATCCGCCGGTATGGAGTGCTGAACCGTGAAGATCTTTGGCGCCAGGCAGGTGGTCGCGGTGAAAATGCCTCGGGTGGACTTGTTACTGCTACTCGCCAGCCCCGAGTTCAAGGATCTCGTCCAAAAGTCTCCTCACTCCTGGGTGAAAGCCCAGTTGGTTGCGGAGCCCTACACGCTGTATCTCCACCGCACCCTCGTGCCGCTGGTCTTGGAAACCAGTGGCGGGAGTATCCCGTGGACCCGCTTGCGAGAAAGTCTAAGAGCTCGCCCCCCTCTTGGTGGTAAAATAGGTTAGTATGGTCGATCCATTGGACAAATTCGTGCTCGTCAAGAAGGGTGAGACTCCCGACCCGCGGCAGGCCCAGCCCTTTGATCAGGCCCTGTCGACTGCCTTGCGGCAGTGGGATTTGGATAAATCGTGGGAACTTTACAACGTGAGCCTGGACAAGCGTTTTTCCTACGACGACCGCAATCAGCTCAAGGCCATTTATGCTGCCGCTAATCCCAAGGTGCTCCAGGTGCGGGATGAGCGCGGCAACAGCCGGCCGTCCGGCGATCTTTCAACGGAACTAGGTCAGTTGAAAGCGGCAAACAGCGGGCTTTACTGTCCAGTGGAACGAGTTTGGGTGGTGGATCCGCCCAGTCGGAACCCGCATTTTGACGAGGATTTGGCCTCCTTTGGCGCGTCCCTGAAGGAATTAGGTTCATTGCACGAGGTGTCCGAAGCGGATCCTGCCGTGCAAGCGGCGACCCCTCCCAGTGCCCCCTACGAAACCGAAGTCCTCGATACTGACATGGACTTGCTGCCTGGGATTTCTGGGAACAAGCTGCTCGAGGGGACGATCGAGTTTTTCGCCAATGCGCACCCCCTGGTTAGCGCCGGCGTGGGCATGTTGGCGGGTGTCCTGGCCTACCGGTCCATGGGGGTCAAAGGCGTCGTCGGGTTGGTGATGGCTTACATGATGCTCAAACGGGTGATGACGATGGGTTCCAAAGTCATCCAAAATCAGCGACTGGACCTGGTGGCAAGAAGTTTGCAGGAAGGTATCCCGGTGGGTAATGACGGTCGCATTGATGCCGAGTTCCTGGATGCCCTGCGAAACTATCCCGCCGGGGATCACGCCTTGGCAACTCGCACACTGGACCCGGCCGTCTCCGCCCGGCATTGGAACCATAACCCTATCCAGATCGATGCAAATATTCCGGTAAGGTCCTACGAAGAAACGATCCAGCAGGTCGTCGATGGCGACAGTTTCTTTGGCAAGTCGGGAGCCGAATACCGATTGGTAGGGGTCAATACTCCAGAGCTGCAATTTGGATCCGGTGCGCAGGTGGGCGCTCAACTGGCATGGGATCGGGTGCGTGAACTTCTTCCGGTGGGCACCAAAGTGCGGGTTGAGGTCGTCGAGAATCAGCCTGCCAAATATGGCCGTCTGCCTGTCTATGTTTATGCCAAGGATGCTGAAGGAAAGGAGTATTGCCTGAACCAGCGCTTGCTCGAGGAGGGCTTGGCGCGCATTACCAACTTCCACCCTTATCACCCGAAGATGCAGGACTTCGTGCAGACGAACCTGGAGGCCATCGGCAACAAGGTGGGGATGTGGAACAAACGCTTCAATCCAGCCATGGCGCGTCCGGGTCTTCTCTCCATCAACAAGCAAACGACTCCCAATCCCGCGGGCGGAGAGACAATTTCGTTTTCAATGGGATGAGTTAGTGGATGGTTTCCAGGTGCGCGATCTCGGTCCACATGTTGTGCGCCCAGAGGTCCGCCTCGGCTTCGGTTGTGTCCTTGGCAAAATATCCCGAAAACGTGAAGCCCGGGTCTCGAGTATCTCCGTAGAGAACAAACCGTTTCCACAGCTCTTCAGCTGTCTGCGCTCTGAACTCTGTGGTGACCTGGTCGTGCCGTCGGAAATGAAGGTTCGTGCCGAAGACCTGGCGCAGTCCCGCCTCGTCGGTATAGGTCGTTTCGCGGAGAAAGAAGATAAAGCAATGCCCGTGGCTTTCGTGGTAGAGGGTGTAGAAAGTGAAATGCGCTACGTAATCGCGCATGCCGTTGGGCTTTCGTTCCCTGGGATCGTCCTCGCCATCGACAAACGGGAGTTCAACCGTCTCCGTCCTGTCGCGGATATCGACCCAGAGCCTGTCGTCGAGATCATTATAGACCAGGCAATTCGCCGGCGTGACTTTGGGCAAAGCACGTCTCGCGAACGCGATGAGCCGTGCCGGCAACTGATCCTTCTTGGCTCGGGCCGCGTAGAAGGCGTTGAGGAGGGATTCCCCGTCATAATACTCCCCGAGTTCAGCGCAGAGAGCGCCGCACAGTGCCGCGGTACCGTGAGCGCCGGCTTCCGGCCCTCTGACGGCGTGGAGTGCTGCTACGGCTTTTTGAAGTAGATCGCCCTTGAGATACAGTTCCAGAAGCGTTTTCACACGTCGTCTTCGTTCAATTCACAGTGGTGCCCCGCTGTGCGGCATCGAGCACGATTCGATCCCCGCTGGTGTTTTCACGGGTTCATTAGCGAGTAATTCAGTTACTCGGGCAATTTCCTCCGGGGAGTGTGGGGTGCCACCGGCATTGATGCCGAGATACCACTGGAGGACCTCTTTGCGTGTCGGCAGGTTGTTGACGCTAAAGATAAAGAATGGCTTGTTGCGCCACGGCCCATTCCATTCATTGAATTTATGGCCGAAGGCCGGTAGGGTGCCGTCCAGAAAGCGCAATACCGCCTCTATGCGCTGCTTACCGGCCACGAGCACGGTTGGCTGTGAAAAGTCTGTATGCCAGGTTGGATTATTCCAGTAGATGTCCCTGCCCGATCGGCCGCCGCGCAGCGCGTATTCGATACAAGCGATCTGCTGCTTTTGCGTCCAGACATGTGGCCGCTGAAAATCAGGATCAAGGATCAACCCGTCGTAGGCAGTTTTGTTTTCGACTGTTGTGCGCTCCTTCCACTTATCCAACGTCCATGAAATATCACTCCTAGGAACGTGAGTTGAGTACGAGCCATCTGGCACGAACGGAACGATGCTTTTGAAGGTTGGCATAAATCAGCCCGGGTCACTCTGAGGTCTTAACTGGGAGGAGGGTTTCGATCTCGACGGTGGCACCTCGCTTGGTAGCCCGGGCCAGATCGCGCTTCAACTTGCCGACAAAGGTCTTGTCGTTATGGTCGCCGGTTTGGAATGGCAGCCGACCTTCATCTGTGTAGATAGCGCAATACATGCCGACGAAATAGGACTGGAGCAGGAACTTGATGCGGTGTCCGTCCTTCTCGGTGACACTAACGGAAGCGGGATAGTTTTTCCCAGGCTTGATTTGAGCGAGTGCGTTCATGCGTGGTCAATTCCCCTTCCATCGATTTTCGGTCACCGAAGCGAATGCAGGTGATATCAGCGCAGTCCTCGAATTGGACGACCGTGCCGGCGAGGGTAATGTAGCGTGCATTAAATGCTGGGCATGAGTAAGTCGCCTGGCAGCGCCCGGTTCCCTTCCGGGTGTTCCTCTTTCCATCCCAGCTCTCGGGCCGTGTGCCAGACGAAAGTTAGCGGTTGGTTGGCGATTCGTTGTGGGTTGATTTTGCAGAAGAGAAAGTATAGGCAGGCTTCGATTCTCAGCGATTACAGCCTCCGGCCCAACGAAGTGCTCATCGTGGACGACAACCACGATTCGGAGATCGCCGCCGGTGTTCGCCTCGGCATCCGCACCGTCCAGACGCTTCGTCCCGGTGTGCCGCGTTCACCTGCCGCCACCCACCATATCCAGACCCTGCACGAACTCAAACCGCTGCTTACGCCAGACGACTGAGGTCGCGGGTTAATGTATACCGTAAGGCACTAACTGAGAGGCGGGCTTGGTTTCAAGGATGGTGATTGATGCAAGGCCGCGAGGCTGGCTGGACTGACGCCTGTGGCCTGCCTGGACCAGCGGCAAGCCGAGTCGAATAGGCTGCACGCCAGTGTCTCATCAAATGGCAGCAACTCATCGAGGTGTGCCGCGTCGTAGACACGCTGCTCGTGGATCAGGAGACGGTGTATGATCCACGCCGCAGCAACAGCCGGTTGCTACTGGGGCTTAAGGGCAGCCTCAATGAATACGAACTGGACCTGTTGCGGCACCGGGGACTCGAGGCGCGATGGCAAAAGGCCCAGCGAGGTGAGCTAATTCTCACCGCTCCTGTGGGCTATCTCGCGGAGGAGATCGGTTACGTCAAGGACCCGGATATGCGGGTGCAACAGGCCGTCCGCCAGGTGTTCGACAAGTTCCTGGAGTTGGGCACGGTGCGACAGGTCTTGTTCTGGTACGTGGAGCATGACTTGCCACTACCAACGCGCAAATACCTCAACGGTCGCTGGCACACCCTTTGGCGACGTCCAAACTACGGAGCCATTTATCGGATGCTCACCCATCCGATTTACGCGGGGGCCTACGTCTATGGTCAGACCAAACACGACACCCGGTGGGAAGGCGGATCGCCCCGCAGCCACATCATGACTCGGCCTCGGGGTCAGGCCGCGGTATTGCTTCCCCACCGGCACGAAGGCTATATTTCGTGGGACGATTTCCAACGCATCCAAAAGATGATCGAGGGCAACGCGATCAAAGGCACAGGTGAACGTGCCGGGGGCGCGGCCAGGACGGGCGAAGCCCTGCTGACGGGGTTGCTGCGATGCCGGCGTTGCGGGCGCAAGTTGACGGTCCGCTACACCGGACGAGAACACGATGCGCTTCGGTATTGCTGTTTTCGGGCAGCTCAGGACAATGCTGAGCCGCGCTGCATTAATTTCGGGGGCACTCTCGTAGATGAGACCATTGCCGAGCGAGTATTAGAGATCGTGAAACCGGCGGCTATCGAAGCGGCGATGCTTGGTGCGCAGACCCAAACCCGGCAGCAAGCCCAAGTCCTCCAAGCGCTGGAGTTGGAGCTTAAAGCAGCCCACTACGCCGCCGAGCACGCACAGCAGCAGTTCGACGCAGTGGACCCCAAGAACCGGTTGGTGGCCGATGAACTCGAACGCCGATGGAATCAGGCCTTGGAACGGTGCGGTGAACTTGAGGTGCGGATGCAGAGCGAGCGCGCCCAATGTCGAGAGACCGAGATGCCTTCCAAGGAGGAACTGGTGATGCTGGCCAACAAGTTGGAAGAACTCTGGCATCATCCCGATACCGACATGCGTCTCAAGAAGCGCATCATCAGAACCGTGATCGAAGAGGTTTTGGCCGATGTCGATTCCTGCGCCGGCGCGGTCCAGTTGGTGGTTCACTGGAAAGGCGGGGTTCATACCGAATTAACGGTGTCTCGTCGACGTCGAGGGCAGAACCGGCGCCACACGCCGGCTCCCATGGTGCAAGCCATTGAGTTGCTCGCCAGGATTCTTCCGGACAGTCTGATCGCCGGATACCTGACCCAGAATGGTCAACGGACCGGTGCCGGCAATTTTTGGACCAAGGAGGCGGTGGCCTCCGCGAGGAACTGCCGCCAAATTCCTCGATACTCTCCCGAGCGCCAGCAGGCAGAAGGATGGATGACGTTGAATCAAGCGAGCGCCCTTGCGGGCGTCAGCGCCAAGACCTTGCGGCGTGCAGCGGAGAGCAGGGAAATCCCGGCCCTGCATCCCCTCCCTGAGGGGCCGTGGATCTTCCGCCACGCCGATCTGGAGACCGCGCAGGCCAAGGCCTTCCTCAATCGGATAATCCACCGACAGAAGCAGGGCTCGGGACCAAACTCCGGGCAGCTACCCCTCTCATTATCAACGACATAGCCTCATGAGGCATTATGAAACCCAGCACTAGTCGCCGAACCAGCGCGCCAATCCGCGGTGGGCCGTCAGCCCATCGGCGTAGTCCTGCACGTAGATGTCTTCCTGTTTGACGCTGCGCCATAAGCGCTCGATGAAGCGGTTGTCGATCCACCGACCGCGCCCATCCATGCTCACGTCCACCCCCACCGCCTCGACTGCCTCCAGATACGCTTCGCTGGTGAACTGGCTGCCTTGGTCGGTGTTGGAGATGATGGCCCGGAAACTGAATCCCGAGATCGTGGTGATGGATATTGCGTTGCCGCGACTAAATGGGTTTGAAGCCACCCGTCAAATCCACCGAACTCACCCGGAGATCAAGATCCTCATTCTCACCGCCCACGACGACGATCCTTATGTGCAACAGATGGTGCTACTGCGGGCTTCAGGATTCCTGCTCAAGCAAACCGATTCGGGCACCTTGGTGACTGCGATTCGCTCGGTGCACCGCGGAAACACCTTCGTGAGCCCTTTGCTCCTCGAGCGGATGGAGCAGGGTTATCGAGCATCGATTGGTCGAAACGTTCCGCGCTGGGGAGAACGCAATCACCCGAGCTGCCGCGAAATAGAGGTGCTTCAGCTCATTGCTGAAGGCCAGCCAAACAAGCTGATTGCGGAGGAGCTAGGCGTTAGCATCAAGACCGTCGACAAACAGCGTCAGAGCCTCATGAGGAAGTTGAACATCCACGACGTGGCCGGCCTGACGCGATATGCCGTCTCGCATGCCGTGATCGAGAGCAGCGTGCGGTTGACCATCCTTTGAGCGTTCAACGTGTTCCGAACCCTAGGACTTCGAATACTTCTCAAAGAATAGGAGTCATCGAACCGCACACATGACAGCCAAGATTCAGATCAATCGAGCGCCGGTCCTGACCCTTTGGGCTGTGGTGGTGGCGCAAAGACTGGGGTTCAACCACGACGAGGCATTATCTCTGGGCAAGGCAGTGGCAGGTTTGACGGCGCAGAGCAAGGGACGGCGACTGGGTATTTTCAAACCGACCCCGAAGGATCTCAAAAAGGTCCGTGAGCGGGAGAGGGGTGAGGAGTTCTGGGTGGAGCTCCTGGGGCGACATCTACCAGCAGTGAACACGGACGATGGGGTGCGGGCGGTAACGAAGTCCAAGCCGATTGAACCTGAGGGCGTCGAACGATACCTGAAGGGCAAGTTTGGAGAATCATTGCCGGAGGTGCGAAAGGCCATGGTGGGGTTGGCTGGTGCTTTCGAACCGGGCGAATTAGCGCAGCAGGGGTTCGGCATCTACGAGCAGTTCCGGCCCAAGATTCCAGAAGGGGTGACTGGATGGGGGGCGAAAGGAGAGCTGGACCTGGGCCTCGTCAGGAAGCTAAGCGTGGCAAGTAAACTCCAGACTTAGTTTTGCCACTCCCCAGGTATGGCGGCTCGGTCCAGGGCTTCGCGGGCGGTGATTACGGCAAAGTCGAGTTTCTCAAGAAGTTCTTCCGAATCGTATCTTTCCACTGGGTTTTTGGTGGGCTGGTGAATGGAGGTTATCTTCTCCAGAGCCTCTCGCATGATTTCAATGGCTCGCGGGTTCATTGGGAAACGATACTCGCTCAAAATCAGACCGGCACCTGCAAAAAGTTTATCGTTTCCTGTTGCCGTTTCCCTGGGTGGCTATAGCGAGGGAAACGGGAAATGCTACCTCGAAACCCAAGCGGCTAGACTTCTCCAGATCTTCAGGTCCTTGGCTGGCGGTGGGTTTGGTTTTCCTGGGCCAACCTCGATGCTCAACTTTTAGCTGCCGGACCTGCAAATTGACCGGAAAAGACGGTGGGTTGATTCCTTGGACAGCACCGTGGTTGTCCAAGGAACTCAACGTGTCTACCAATCGCGCGGCTGTTTGCTCGGACAGATGGCGCGCCAGATCCGACACAGCCTGCGGCCAACGCTAAAACGATGCCGCCGCTGACCGTCTCCATGATCGCCCCCGCGTACAGGCCCATGGACGTGGCGCTGAGCCAGGTGTCCAGAACCGCTAGATCGTCACCGCCGCCAGGTCTTCGCTGCCCCGCGGGGGACGTAGGCGCGCTTTGTGGGCTTGAAATGTGATTGGGGCCATTACATACCCTCGATTTGACCCCTTCGAGTTGCTGAGCCAGCCTACCAGTTCCAGCAAGTCAGGAAGAGAGCGTTAAAGAGTGCGCAACTGTCGCCACCGGGGCTGTATCTGTGGCGAGCGCGCTGGAACGTTCATCTCCTTGCTGCGCTGATTCTTTCCGGCTAGAGCGCTCGAGCCCGCTCGCGAAAGGGATTGCACGAACCCTGTCGTTCTGGTCTGCTAAGCGTGCTTAATATTACCACCCGCCTTGAATCAGAAGAACCAGATTGAGGACCGATGAAACCATTCGGCTCACTTAGTTGTATTCGTTTTCCGCTCTGCCTGTGGGCAGTGTTTTGGGTTCTCGCCGCCAACGGCCTGCAACTCGAAACACTAACGAGTTTTACATCTCCGGAACCACCTTATTCCGGTTTGGTGCAGGGACCAGATGGCAGTTTCTACGGCGTCTCCGGACGTGGTGGTGATGGGTGGGACGGGGCCGCTTTCAGCATTTCGACCAACGGCCTGGTGACCACGTTCAGTGCGAGTATCGGGAATAGCGGTGCCGGCTTTCCTGCGGGCCTAGTTTTGGGACCCGATGGCAACCTCTACGGGACGAGCATCTCCGGCGGCACCAATTATGGTGGGGCGGTTTTCAGGATTGCGCCTGGTGGGACAATGATGACGCTTGTGTCGTTCGCTCTTGGCGATACTAACGGGTCCCAGCCCCGAGCTGGCCTGGCGCTAGGCTCCGATGGCTGCTTATACGGAACCACATCCAGGGACGGAGCGGATAACCACGGAACGGTCTTCAAGATGACTACTGGCGGCATGTTCACCGTTCTCACATCTTTTACGGGCACAAACGGCGCGAATCCCAGGGGAGCCCTGGTTCAGGCAGTCGATGGCCAGTTCTACGGAACGACCGAGGAAGGTGGCGCGTACGATGCTGGCACAGTCTTTAAGGTCACGACGAATGGCACGCTGACCACGCTAGTATCATTCGACGGAACCAACGACGGCTATCCTGCAACGGGACTCGTGCCGGGGAAAGACGGACATTTCTACGGGACCACCAGCCTGACGGCCTACAGAATTACACCCACCGGTAACTTTGCTTCACTGGCGTCGTTTAATGGCACCAATGACTCATCCCCCAGCGAGCTAATTCAAGGAGGAGATGGCATTTTGTACGGGACGACTGCGTCTGGGGGGGACCATGGTTTTGGCAGGGTTTTCGCGCTAACCACCAATGGCGTGTTGACGACGCTCCTGTCGTTTAATCGCACGAATGGTGCATCACCCTCGGCTGGGTTGATCCAGGCAACGGATGGGAGTTTCTACGGGACCACGGATGCCGGTGGAGCAAACGGCTGGGGTACAGCCTTCCGGCTCACAACCAATGGTACTCTGACTACTATTCTCTCTTTCACGAGCGACAACGGTACCGAACCTCAAGGGCCTTTGATCCAAGGTGCCGACGGCGGTCTTTATGGAACGACTTATTCTGGCGGTGGCGGGTCGCCTCCGGTCGGCACGGTATTCCGTCTCACGACGGCAGGCGCGTTGACATCGCTTGCATCCTTCAACCACACCAACGGTGCCTTCCCTGGTGCTGGACTGGTGGAGGGGGCGCGGGGGCACTTCTATGGAACCACCTCCTCGGAGAACAGTCTGGGCACGATATTCGAAATCACCAGCCAGGGCGTGCTAACCACGCTCGTACGGTTTGCTGGCACCAACGGGGTCGAACCGGATTTGGGGGCCAGCGGGGCTCTGGTGCGAGGGTCAGACGGCAATTTGTACGGAACGACCGCGTATGGCGGGCCTGAGTTCGGGAGCACGTTCGACAAAGGCACGGTCTTCAAGATGACGACCAACGGCATCCTGACCACCCTGGTATCGTTCAACGGTGAAAATGGCGCAAATCCCGGTGCGGGCCTGATGCAGGGCTCGGACGGGAACTTTTATGGAACCACTTCGCAAGGCGGCACGGAAAACCTTGGTACGGTCTTCAAAATCAGTATGGATGGCACTTTGACCACGCTTGCATCCTTTACCGGCACCAACGGTGCACGTCCTTCGGGTGGTCTGATGCAAGCCTCGGACGGCGACTTTTACGGCACCACCTTTGGTGGCGGAGCCAGCGGCGCTGGCACCATATTCAGGATCACACACGACGGCAGATTAAGCAGCCTCGCGTCTTTCAGTCCCGCTACTGGCATCTGGCCTCAATCGGGCCTGGTAGAGGGGCCGGATGGCAATTTCTATGGAACCACTTCCACGTTCGGTCCGAGCGGGGATGATCACGGAACGATCTTCATGGTGAGCCCTACCGGCGAATTAACCATCCTCCTGTCGTTCAAAGGTGCCAATGGTGCGAATCCGTCGGACTTGGCGCTCGGCTCGGATGGCAGTTTCTATGGAACCACAGGGGAAGGGGGAGCGAAGAATTACGGGACCGTCTATCGTCTGACACGGTTTCCCAGATTCACCAGTATAATCCAAACGCCCGCAGGTGGTACGCTTCTATACGCCACGGGTCCCGTCACCGATCCTTTCACTCTTTGGTCTAGCAGTGATGTAGGGTTGCCGTTCTCATTCTGGACATTGCTGGTGACCAGCAATTTCGATAGCACAGGACACCTTACTCTCTTGGACGAAGGTTCCGCGACGAACAGTGTACGGTTCTATCGGATCACCAGTCCCTGAGCCTCTGAGAATCAGCGTCTTGGACGCGAATTTCCAAGTTCACTCGGAGAACCTTCCACTTCTTGATCTTGGCGGTCTTATGCGTTAACACCGTCCCCACTTGGGGAAATGTCCAAATCGGCTTGGCCGACCCGGACGCCATTGGGACGCTAAGCCCGCGCTGCTATTTCTTCCCCAAAATGGAGTCCTTCGCGGCTTTGGCCACGCGGAACTTCACCACGCGCTTGGCGGCGATCTTGATGCTCTCTCCAGTGGCCGGATTGCGTCCCATCCGTGCCTTACGGTTCACTAGGACGATCTTGCCCAGGCCGGGGAGGGTGAAGGAGTTCTTCGCGTTTTTGTAGGCCAGTTCCGCAATCGCTTCAAGCGCCTGTACTCCCTGCTTCTTGGTGAGACCGACCTTTTCGGCGAGAGCCGCCGCTACTTGAGATTTCGTTAAGGGTTTTGCCATAAGGCCGGAAGGCTGACGACTCATGAGCCTGGGGACAAGCAAGAATGGGCGCGTTCAGGATGCGCCCACGTAATGGCCTGCGGAAGTGTCGCTGCGGCGAGGTGGGCACGTCCAGGATGCGCCACCTCGCCGTCATCTGCCCACGCTAGCGGGCTACGAGGCCCAAGCCCTGGCTGACGCCCTCGCGCCTACCGCAGACCCGTGACACTCCGCCCCACGTCCCATCTGCTGGAAGCGCCCAGGTGGTTACCGGCAAAGTGGCCGGTCAGGTTGATCTCTGGAGCGCCAAAAGCCCCTTGGAAGTCCATCCTGTGGCGTGCGCTGACCGGTTGGGTGGTCGCAAGCCGATGCTCGTAGCCAAACCAGGGCGATGAGGTGATCGGCCACCAGGATGCCCATCGGCATCGTCCAGGCCGAGGCTGGATCAAAGGACCCAATGGGCTCCAACGCCTCGGGCGCGGCCCAGCCGGTCGACATTGCCTGCGAGGGTAGCCACCTGTGGACAACTGGTAAACTTTACCAGTTGGTGAGGGAGTGGCTCGATCACGGACCCAGCAGGCTCCTGGGCAGCATTGTTCAAGATTTCCGAGGACACAAATGTCGTCCACGTACCGGAAATAATAGGCGTGAGCGGACATTTCCCGATCGAGCAGGCTCAGCACGAGCTCGGCTAGCCAGGGAGAAAGGGGTCTGCCGGTGGGGAGCCCGGTCTCCATCTGGCGGAACACTCGACAGAGGCTCGCTTGGATCTCAGCGCTCAGGGGTAACTTGCCGATTTCGTCCTCAACCACTGCCTGAGGGATGGTGGCAAAGCATGACCTGATGTCAGTGCGCAACGCCTTGAGGGTCTGGTCTGCTTGGAAAGCCGCGCGGATGGCGCTTTGAATGGCTTCGGGCTGATAGGAAAGAGGCCGGATAACCCTTACAGCATCTAACAGGGATCGTTGCCGCACGCGATCCTCCGGGGTGGGGACCGATAATAGACGTCCGCCGATTCTGCGAGTCTGGTAAGGGCTCGGCACATAGCTCTTCACACCATTTTGTGGTGTTAGGCGGAGCCGTTTGCCGTCCAGCGGATCGCATGCAAAAACGCACTACCCGCGGGGACTGATGAGCTTGGCAATCCGAGCCGGCGTGGTGTTGATAAACTTCCAGCCAAAAATTCGCTGCAGTGTCTCGACCGCTTCGACCTGGATCTGGCGCACTCGCTCGCGCGTGACGCCCATCGATGTCGCAATCTCATCCAAGGTGTGCGGACGCTCTTCATAGGTGCCTGGCTCTTTCGAGGGCAGCCCATAGCGTCGTTCCAGAACTTGTCGTTGTTTCGGATCAAGCTGGGTCAAAGCTTCCTTCAGCATGTCCATCTGCTCTTTGTGGTCTAACTGTTCGTCGGCGGTGACTTCTTCGCTAGGGATGGCGGATTGGAGGGTCTTCGATCCGTCGGTGTCGGGCAGGACCGCGTCAAGGGAGAGCGGCGTGAGTTTTCCTCGCAGAACTCGGCGCACCTCGTGCCGCTCCATGCCGGTCTCACGACTGATAGCTCGGCAGTCCATCTCCTCCGGACTCAAAGACGGATCGTAACTGACAGCCGACTGAATCTTGTGCAGTTTGGCGGCTCGCCGGATAGGGGTGCGGATGGTGTGGCCGCTGTGGACGGCCAGGCGAATACTCTGGCGGATCCACCACGTAGCGTAGGTAGAGAAGCGAAATCCCCGTTCGGGATCGAAGCGTTCGGCGGCGACCAGCAAGCCCTGATGGCCCGAGAACGTGAGCTCCTCGATATCCAACGAGCTGGAACGGAATCGGTTAGCTTCCTTGACCACCAATCGGAGATTGGCCTCCACCAATTCGCGGACAGCTTGGGCCATCGCATTTTGCCGCTTCTTGGTTTTCCCTTTTTTGTGCTTCTGAATGACTCGCCCGTACTGGATCTCTTGCTCGTGGGTCAGAAGGGGGCGGGCAGCGATCTCGTTAAGGTAACGGTCATAGCCATGGAGAGAAGCCTCTGCGTTTGTTGACTGGGTGGGGTTGGTCGAACAGGTCATGGGTGGTGGTGGTTGGCGGTTTTTCGTTTTTACAAAATCGATACAAAAAATATTATTTGTGTTTAAAAATGCAAGGAGGTTTTTTTTACACAAATTAGTTTTCTTTGGCGGGAACCTTCTTCAATCTGAAAACCGGGACCAGGTATTTGATAAGTTTGGGCTCGCTACCCTGGCCGCTCGGGATGCGAACATACCGTTCGACGTATTCCCCCGTCGGCTCAAGTTGGGATAACTTTGAGGTCATGGAGTTAGTCAGCGAGTTCGAGGTTTCCAACGGAGCCGATACCCTCATGGTACTTGGTGAAGCATTGGTCGAAGCCGACACGTCTTCCGGGTTAGAGGGGAACCGTGGTGTCGAGCCGGCGAGAGGATTACTGTCTTGTCCTGCAACCAAAGTTATGGCCAGACCAACACACACGCAAAAGGTAATTCGCATACTCAACAATTATAAGTTACCGGAAAGAATTTTTGACGATTTTTTTTCGGGACTTGGAATATAATGTTGGTGTGGCTGCTGAAGTAACTGACAAAACGGATCCCGATTCGGCTCTTGGTTTACCAAAACCTGCGGTATCGGTCGCGTTGCCCAAGCGGGCGGAATCCGCTGGCAACAATACGGAAGAGAACAAAAAGGTAGCCGACACCCCTAACGTAACAGCCAGCATCACAACGGCTTGCGCATCCTCACCGGCCGCCGCACCCAGTGCCCCGCTCTTGTCTGGCGCCGCCCCGGCGGTTCCCGAACCACTCAAGAGCCCGGTGTACACGCACGGCACACTGATTGACTACCTGCGCAAGGTACTCCCTCCACTGGAAGAGGTTACGTTGGCGGACTACGAAAAATTCTGCCTGCATTCGCCGGAAAGCAATGGCCTTCGCTGGTATGCCCTCCATTGCGACACGTCCGATTCGGACATGACCGAGATTCTCGCGCGGGACCACGAGTTGCCGATGTTGCCGCCGGAAAAGCACATGATCATGCCACGCGCGGCCGATCTGTTCGCCCGGTGGTGCCAGGGCGCTGCCTGCGGGTGGATTCCGCTCTATACCTCGGGAGCGTTCCTTTGGGTCGCGAACTACGACCCGTTCGAGCCGTTTCCCGTGGGTGTGCCGGTGGATCTGGTACAGAAAGTTCTTTTGTCGGCCAACGCCTACGACCTTTTGCTGGAAAGCTGGCGCGCGGTTCTGGTCGATTGGAAACATCAGTCCCCCCTAGGCCCCTTTCCTGTCGCCGCACCAGAGCAGCTGGCTTGGTTTGCCCGGTTGGGCATTTCCCCGGGAGAAGCCGCGGAGGTGCTCCGACAGCTGCGGGAACGCCGCATTCCCTGGCCGCTAAAGGACCTGAGCCTGAGACGCTTGACCCTGATGGACGCGAATTTCTGGCATCAGACTCAAGTGTTCCCTTTCTTTCGTTTTCAAAACATCGTTTTCGCCGCCGCGTCGCTCTCCCTTTCGGCGCGGGATCTCCAAAGTTTACGCGCTCAGCTTGAGTTCAGGTTGTCTCTTACTCCCGTGCTGGTCCTGGCTGATGCGCAGGAAATCCAGTTAGAACTGCAGTTGTTCAACCAAGCACAGCCCGAAAGCCGTGTGGTCACCGAACAACTGGAGGTGCAGGACTATCTGACCAAGCTGCTGGATCACGCCCTGTCTGGGCGTATCTCCGATATCCACCTGGAACCGTACGAAGGGAGCTACCGCGTGCGCTGGCGCCAGGACGGGTCCTTGGTGCCCTATGCGCGGCTTTCCAACGACTACGCTGCCCTGCTGATCAACCGCATCAAGATCCTGGCATCGATGGACATTAGTGAACGCCGCCAGCCTCACGAAGGCAGTTTTCGGCATCGCAGTAACGGGCGGGACTTTGATCTGCGCGCCTCGGTCATCTCCCAGTTTGAAGCTGGAGAGAGGGTCGTTTTGCGCATTCTGGATGCCCGCCGCGTGCCTGGGTCGCTCGAGGAACTGGGTTTCGCGGCCGGGGATATTGCCGCTATTAACGGGGCGCTGGAGTGCGATCACGGACTGTTTCTGGTCTCCGGCCCTACTGGTTCGGGAAAGACCACGACCCTGTATGCCGCCCTGAAGTCCCTCCCACTGGACACTTGCAGCGTACAGACCGTCGAGGATCCCCCAGAATTCAAGCTAGAAGGTTGTGCGCAATATATCGTGCGCCCCGAGGAAAATCTGAATTGCTCGAAGCTGCTTCGCCATATCTTGCGCGCTGACCCGGACATCATTTTGATAGGTGAGATCCGGGACCCCGACACGGCCCAGGTGGCATGTGCTGCGTCCAACACGGGGCATTTGGTCCTATCCAGTTTGCATTCGAATGACGCTCTCTCGTCCCTGTTCCGTCTCCGGGACTTTGGGGTCTCTTTGAACTTGCTGGTCGACGTGGTGCGGCTGATCCTCAGTCAACGTCTGATCCGCCGTCTCTGCCGGCGCTGCAAGCATCGTCGCGCGATTACCGCAGTCGAGCGGACCGCCTTTCTCAAGCAGCGTTACCCCTTGGAGTGCTTGGATACTCCGCTTTTTGCCGCACGCGGCTGTCACGCGTGTAACTATACGGGGTACCAGAACCGTTTTGCGGTGGTGGAATCGCTCTGCCTTACCAACCCCGTGGCGGAAGCGGTGCTGGCAGGAGTATCTCGGAAAAAGATAGGCAAGTTACTGGACGAGAATAAGTTCAGATCGATGTACAAGGCGGGCATGGCCTATGCCCTGCGCGGAGAAACGAGTTTCAATGAACTTTCGGGCCTCTTTCATTCTTAGGCGGTCTTCATCTTTTTTCACACCCCCAGCTCCCGCCCGTCTTACAATAAAGTTATGAGTAAAAGCGAAAAGATGTTGATTACCGAGTATCTTCAAACCACCGAAGCCTTGTTGAAATCCGAGCTGCTGTCCCAAGTCGAGCGGGAGGCGGTTCTGGTGAAGCTGAAGCAGCGCTGGAGTTTCCTGAACATGCGCTCCACTTTCCGAGAATGGCTGAAGACTCATAAGCTGCGCTCCCTGGATGCTGCCGATCTTTTTGAGGTAAAGCGGTTTGTGGCCGAAATCTTCCCTGAGCAACCGGCGGAGATTGTACCTGACGAGAAGTCAGGCTCGCTCGACATTTCGGTTTTGACGCTCGAAGGGAAACTCGAGGGCCAGTTGTCCGTGGAGCCCGAAGTGGCGAAGGAAGAGAAGGCCCAGATGCTCGCCTTCTTGGTCTGTTTGTCCGGGGACCCTGGCCTGGCCTGGGTCTTTGGCCGGCCCGAGACCATGACCGACGCCGAGGCGAGAATTGCCTTGAGCGCGGTGGAAGAGGAATTCTGGCAGACGAAGAAAGGCCTCAAGTTCAAGAAGATGAACAAGAGCAACTTCGCCACATTCGTGGAGCACGTGCCGGCCGCGTCCCTCAGGGCGCGTGGGCTGAAGCGCCACTACAGACTGCCCAGTGCCATTGTCACCAAGGACGTCAGCGGAGCGACTTTCCAAACTCAGCCGGTCGATGGACACCCTGCGGAGGTTCCAATCAAGGTATGAGACTTGCAGGTGGATCCGACAATTATTTCAAGCAGCTGGAGAGCTCCGGGATTAAGCTACCGGGCATAGGAGCTGCCGCGGCGAAGAGGACGCGAGGATAACGGCCACGTGGGGCGCAGCGGAAGTTCGCGGTGGGCAGCGGGTTCGCGATCTATGGCTACGGAGGGACCTTGGCAGCTTCACGGATGAGTTTGTTTCAACGGTGGAGCCACATGGAACGGTTCTGGTCCGCCTCTGGCCTGACAACTGATTATGGCGCGCGCGACCGACGCTCAATCATGGTTCCCTATTTAAATGCGGATTGCCCCGCGGCCCGAACAACCGATTATATTGCAATGAGAGTTACAGATGTTGCCGCGACGTGCGTCCAATCGCAAGCCGCCTTCGTTCCCGCCACACTGGTACGGTATATTGCCCGCATGGGTGAGTCCATTAGACCCCGGATGACCGTTCTGCTGAGCAAACTTGTTCACTCCGTCAAAGTCATGTTATCCGCAATCGCTTTGATTGCCGCCGGCTCTTGTTGTCATGCCGGCACGACGGGCTCCGCGCCAGCCACCTTTGACCTGCAACGCTTCATGAATGAAAGCATCAAGTCCGGCGCCCGGCGAATCGTCGCGCCGCCGGGACGCTATCGCGTGTTGCCGCAACATTCGCAGCACCTGGTCTTGCGGGGCTTAAAGGATGTCGAGATCATTGCCGACGGCGTCGAGATGGTATGCACCGAGACCACCCGCGCCTTGACGATCAGCCGATGCACCAACGTTGTGCTGCGAGGGCTGACGATTGACTACGACCCGCTGCCGTTCACGCAGGGGCGCATTACCGCCATTTCGCCTGACCGCAATACGTACGAGGTGGAGCTGTTGGACGGCTACCCCGATGCCTCGATGGTTCGCAACTTCAAATACGAAGTTTTCCGTCCCGATACGCGCACGCTTCGCTGCGAGGACCGCGATGTGAGCCGGATCGAAACGTTGACCCCCCGTCATCTGCGGTTGACGTGCCCGGGGTCACACGACCGCAACCCTGAGCAGGTGGGTGACTTGATTGTCATTGGGGCGGAATACGCGCCTCATGGGAGTATTCCGCACGCGGTTGAATGCAGTGATAATGTCAATACCACGTTGGAGAAGGTCACCCTGTTTGCGTCGAATTGCTTCGGGTTTCTGGAGTATAATTGTGATGGAAGTGTTTACTTGCGCTGCCGCATTGATCGGCGTCCGCCGGAGGACGATCCAGTCAAGCGGGCCTCCGCCCGGTTGCGTTCCCTGGATGCCGACGCCTACCACAGCAAGCATGCCGTCAAGGGGCCATCCTATATCGAGTGCTCCGCCAGCTTCATGGGCGACGACTGCGTCAATATCTGTGGCAATTACCACATGGTGATGGCCGCCCAAGGGCGATCCTTACGCGTTCTGGCCAAGGACCGGATGAATATCCAACCGGGTGACCCGGTGGAGTTGGTCCTCTACAGCGGCGAGCGCCTGCCCGATGCGGTCGCGGTGACCGTCGAACCGGCCGGCTCGATCCATGACGATGAAAGGGCGTTTCTCGGTCGCCAGTCGCTGGATGCAAACTTGAGGAGCGCCCGCGGCCTCGGCAACGCCTTCACCATTACATTGGATCGCGAGGTCGCCATGGCCCGCGGCGCCATTCTCTGCTCCACGCGGCGGCTCGGGAATGACTTTGCGGTTCGCGACTGCCATTTTGGTTTCAACCGCTCCCGCGGCATTCTCATCAAGGCCAGTCGCGGTGAAATCACCGGCAACCGGATGGAGGGTTGCCGGATGTCGGCCATTCTCGTTTCGCCGGAGTATTGGTGGCTTGAAGCCGGGAGCAGCACGGACCTCAACATCACGGGCAACACCATCCTGAACTGCGGCCCGATCCCGATCTGCGTCGAGGCCTCCGGCGGTGACGGCAACGTGGCGCCCGCAGGCGCGCACCGCCATGTTTCGATTTCCGGGAACACCATCACCGGCTGCGCCAAGCCCGCCATCCTCGTGACCTCGACCGCAGACCTCAGGGTCGGACAGAACACCCTGGGGCAATGGACTGATTCCCGTGAGCTCCCCGATTTGATGCGGAGATCGGGCTTGAAGGAGATAACACCGGTGGTGGAGATCCATTGCACTGCGGCCCCATCCTGGCCGCTCAAAGTCAGCTCCGATGGCCGCCATCTTGAGACCCAAGACGGCACCCCTTTCCTTTATACTGCCGATACGTCGTGGACCATGCTCTCCATGCTGAGTGTCGCCGACGCGAAAAAGTATATCAGCCTGCGTAAGGCGCAGGGTTTCAATGCGATTCAGACGATGGCCACGGGCTGGCGACGAACCGGCAGCGGTCCTCGCGGGGCGTTCTTCGAGGCGGGGGATGTCACGCAGCCAAATGAGTCTTTCTTCGCTGGCATCGATGAGATTCTGACCTACGCGGAATCTCAGGACATGCTGCTGGCTGTGTGGGTGCTTTGGCTTGCGGACAATGGTGGTTGGAGCGGAGGCAGCCCGGTGCCTGCTGCTCAGCTTGCTGACTACGCTACCTGGCTCGGCCGTCGCTACCATAACCGAGGAAATCTGATCTGGTTTCTTGGCGGCGATGAAGAAATCGCCGTCCTGTCCGAGACGACGAAGGCCGCTGCGGCTGCGTTGGCCGCGGCCGATCCCAACCATCTGATCTCCTACCATCCTCGTTCCCATGCCTATGAATTGCATCCCGAAAAGTGGCTTGCTTTCAACTCCCTCCAGTGGAACGCGAATTCCGCCCCCTACACCTATCAGGACATCCGCCTCGGTTTCCACCTCGCACCCCCCAAGCCCATCCTCGATGCCGAGCCGGCTTACGATCCCAGCCCCTGCTGCGGGGAGGACCCCCTGACAACACCACTCAAGGTCCGGCGAAACGGCTGGTGGGCAATGCTCTCCGGGGCTCTGGGTGTTGTCTATGGAGGTCCCAAGGAAACCTGGAATATCGGGGCCGCTGGCGCGCCCGATTGGGCCCAACTCTCTCGTCCGGCAGCGGGGCACACCGGTAACATCCGCCGAATCCTCGATCCTCTCGCCTGGAGCGATCTGGATCCGGATTTTGATAGCCGCACCGTCACCGGCGGCGGCACCGATGGCAGCACGAATTACGTGACCGCAGCCGCGTCGAAAAACCGATCTCTTATCATCGCCTACACGCCCGCCGCTACTACGTTAAATGTTGATCTCAAACGCCTCGCCGGCCCTGGAATGGCACAGTGGATTGACCCCACATCGGCACAAGCCCACGGGCCCGCTATTCCGGTTGAAAACACGGGCACCGGAGTGTTCACCACCCCGGGTCTCAACGCCGACCACGCGCCCGATTGGGTCTTGATCCTGAAAACGAAACCATAGCGGCGGGTCTGGTGCCAGCTCGCCTGGCCGAGAAACTCATTGACCTCCCATAGAGTGCGGCATTAGTAACATTGTGGCTATGCCACCAGTTGACATGCACCCAAAATCCGCAGCCGGTCGATTGGTCCGGGAACCGGTGTACCAGCAATTGAACGACCTCCTGCAAGAGCTGATCCGCAGAGGCGAGTTTAAGGCCGGCCAACAGTTCCTCACCGAACGCGAGGTGGGCGAACGGTTCGGCGTCAGCCGCGTGACCGCCAACAAGGCCCTCTCGCACCTGGTTGTTCAGGGCGTGCTCCAATTCCGCAAAGGCGTCGGCAGTTTCGTGCGCGAAGGGGTGCTGGACTGCGACCTGCGATCGCTCATGAGTTTCACGCGCAAAGCGACGCTGGCCGGCAAGCGGCCTGAGACACTGGTCCTCGTGTTCAAATCCCTGGCGGCAGGGAGGGCCAGCCCGGAGGTGCGCGCCGCCCTCCGGTTGAGCGAGGAGGAACCGGTCTACTACTTCGAGCGACTGCGATTGGCGGACGGGGAGCCGGTCATTCTGGAACGGCGCCACTTGGTGGCCCGGTTCTGCCCCGGTCTGACGAAGGCGGAACTGAAAGGTTCGCTCTACAGCCTGCTGACCCAGAAACATGGTCTCCCGATCACGGCCGCTGACCAGGTAATCGCCGCCGTGAGCCTGTCAGCCAACGATGCGCGTTGGTTGCGAGTGCCTGTCGGGACGGCAGCCCTGCGGGTGCGCGCGGTCGGCCACGCCGAGGCGCCCCTGTGGGTGGAGGAAACGCTCTATCGCGCCGACCGGTATGAATTCCACAATGCCGTCGGCGGCGTCAAACGGCCACACCCCGCCAACCTGGTCATCTGCGGGCCGGCGGCGTCGATTAAGCCCCGCGCCGCTCAATAGCCATAATCAACCGACGCGAACAGCACCGAACCCATGAAGTATACCTACGAGCAGCTTGCCAAGATGATCGATCATTCCCTCCTGCACCCCACGATGACGGATCGTGATCTGGAGGAGGGCTGCAAATTGGCCGCGGAATACGGCGTGGCTTCCGTGTGCATTAAGCCCTAGGCGGTGAAGCGCGCCGCCGAATTGCTCCAGGGCACTGGAGTTTTCGTCGGCGCGGTCATCGGCTTTCCCCACGGCAATGCACGCACGGAATCGAAGCGTTACGAGACGGAACTGGCCTGTCGCGACGGCGCGGTTGAGATTGATATGGTCATCAACCTGGGCAAGGCGCTCAGCGGAGACTGGGATTACGTTGAACGCGATGTCAAAACTGTGTGCGACGACGCGCACCAGCGTGGCGCGAAGGTGAAGGTGATTCTAGAAAATGACTACCTGGTCCAGGGCGGTGCCGGTCTCAGTGGTGACGACTTCAAGAAAAAGCTCTGCCAACTCTGCGAACGCGCTGGCGCCGATTGGGTGAAAACCTCCACCGGCTACGGCTTTGTGAAGCAGCCCGACGGCTCCTACAACTACAAGGGCGCGACCGAGTCCGACCTGACCCTCATGCGCGCGAGCGTCTCGGCCAGGGTTCAGGTGAAAGCCGCCGGCGGGGTGCGGGACCTGGACGGGCTAATCAAAGTACGCGACCTGGGCGCCTCGCGATGCGGCGCCACCGCCACCGCTGCGATGCTGGACGAGTATCGGCGCCGTGAAGCCGCCGAGAAAGCGGGGGCCGCGTCCACCAGCCAATCCGGTTCCCTCGGGGCGGGAGGATACTGAATACCCAAGTTGGAACCCATGAAAGCAGAAAGAGCGTTCCTTTACACGTTGGCCTGGTTGCTCTCGACCGCATTGGCCTCCGCCGAGAACTGGCCACAGTTCCGAGGCCCGACTGGCCAAAGCATTTCCGGTGAAACAGGTCTGCCCCTTAAATGGAACGCCACCGAGAACGTGGCCTGGAAAACCGCTATTCCGGGTGAATCCTGGTCTTCCCCCATCGTCTGGGGAGACCAGGTCTTCGCCACAACCGCAACCGAAGGTGGCGTCAGTTGCCGTGTGCTTTCGCTGGATCGGAAAACGGGAGCCGTCCTATGTAACAAGGAGGTGTTCCAACAGGCGCCACTCCACAAGGAAGGGCGCAACACCTACCCCACACCCACTGCCGCGACGGACGGCAAGCGCGTGTATGCCTGCTTCGCCGACGGGAGTTTCGCGGCACTGGATTTCGCCGGCGAGATTGCCTGGACGAATCGCGACTATCCGTTCTATGGCCAGCATGGCTTGGCGACCTCGCCGATTCTGCATCGCGGTATGCTGATTATGGCGCGCGACGGCAGCAACCAGGGGGAAGATAAGGGGTTCGGCTGGCAGAAGCCCTGGGACCAGGCGTGCATCGTTGCCCTCGACGAGCAGACTGGGAAGGAGCTTTGGAAAGCGCGCCGCGGCTCTTCTCGCATCTCGCATGGCGTCCCAACCCTTTGGGAGCACGACGGCAAGGTGGAGATCGTCAGCGAAGCTGGCGACGTCGTGCAGGGATTCGATGCCATAACCGGGGAGCGCTTGTGGTCGAACGAAGTCATTGGTGAAGGCAAGGTCCCTTCCACGGTGATTGGCGAAGGGTTGGTGTTCACGGCCGGCGGTTGGGGCGGCAAGGAGAGCATCAAGGCTTTCCGACTCGGTGGCAAAGGCGATTTGAAGGAAACCCAACTGGTTTGGGAGCAGAAGAAGGGCATGCCCAAGGTGCCGTCGCTGCTCTACTGGAAACCCTATCTGTTCGCGGTCACCGATAACGGCCTGGCGACCTGCTTGAAAGCGGCGACAGGCGAAATCGTCTGGCAGGAGCGCCTTGGCGGCAATTTCTCGGCCTCCCCCGCATTGGCTGAGGGCCGAGTTTACTTCCTCGGCGACAGTGGTGAAACGACGGTGGTTGAGGCGGGTCCCGAGTTCAGGGTGCTGGCCAAGAACCCACTGGGCGAAAAGGTCCAGGCATCGATGGGCGTATCGCAGGGCCACTTGTTCATTCGGACCGAGAAGAACCTGATCTGTATCGGATCCAAATAAACGCCGCGTCCGAGCACATGCCATGAAACTTATCCTGCTTGCCGCGCCTTTGGCCGCCTTCTCTTTGTCGGGAGCGACCGGACCCATCTGCCTTCATCCACAGAATCCGCGCTATTTTCAGTGGCAGGGGCGCGCGTCGGTGCTAGTAGCGTCAGGAGAGCATTATGGCGCCGTGGTCAACCAGGACTTCGATTATCGCAAATACCTGGATACGGTTCAGGCCGCAGGTTTGAACCATACCCGGCTCTTTCTGGGCGACTACGTGGAAGGTCCTGGTTCATTCGGAATCACCGACAACTCGTTGGCGCCCCCGGCAGGACGCTTTGTCGCGCCTTGGGCACGCAGTTCGAAACCTGGATTCGCGTTGGGCGGTAACCGGTTCGACTTGGATCGCTGGGATCCCGCCTATTTCGAGAGACTTCATGGATTCTTCGAGGAGGCGCAGCGCCGAGACATCGTCGTGGAAGCGGTCCTATTCTTTGCCGGGCCGAACTTGTCCTTCAGTCCTCTGAACGCGAGCAACAATGTCAACGCGACCACCCTGATCGACGCCAAGCAATACCTCAGCTTGAACAACGGTAACGTCCTGGGGAGACAGGAGGCGTATTGCCGCAAACTGGTTCGCGAGTTGAATCCTTACGGCAATCTCTATTTCAACCTCTGCAACGAACCCTGGTTCGACAACCAGGGGAAGCCGGGCTTCGCTTCGCAACCTCCGGGAGCAGTAAAGGCCTGGATTCGACGAGTTTCGGAATGGGCAAGCGACGAGGAGTCGAGACTGCCGAATCGCCATCTGTTGGGTGTGGACATCTCGAACCAGGGAACGGTTATCACGCAGGACGACCTGACGCAGTACTTCGGCGCTCTCTCCATTTTTAGTGTGCACTATGATGCGAGTGCGGAGATCCTTCGATTAAATCCCACTCTCCCAAAGATCCTTGCGTTCAACGAGACGGGCTTTAACGGGACCAAGGACGACAACTACAGGGTGCAGGGATGGCGCTTCCTGCTTTCCGGCGGAGGCCTGTACGGGCACCTGGACTTTAGCTTCACGGTCGGGCACGAGGATGGCTCCGCTGCGCCAAGGTTCCAAAACGCCAGTTATGACGGCGGGGGAAGCGCGGCGTTGCGAAGGCAATTGAAAGTCCTCCTCGATTTTATGAATTCCATTCCCCTCGAGCGGATGCACCCTGACAATGGGGTTGTAGTCGGGGGAGCGGACAGTTGGAATGCTCTGGCCTGGACCGATCACGCCTACGCCATCTGGTTCCCGGGTGAAGGCCCCATTGCCCCCAGGGTGACCATGCCGAAAGGCGATTGGCGTGTCGAATGGGTCGATATTCTGTCCGGAGAGGTCACTTCTTCGGTTGTCAGTCCCAAAAGTTGGATTACAACCCTGAATGGCACGAGGCGAGGCGGCGGTGTTGCGTTGAGATTACTTCGCCAGCCCTCTGCCAACTCGAACTAAACCCCCGATACGTAAACTACCTATGCCCTCAAGAATCGCTCAAACTAGCTACGTCGGCACCGTCCTCTTTCTGACTTGGATCGCATCTGCGGCTGACCCGGGAGCCGGAACCGTAACCAAGGCAGCTGCAAGTAAAGTGGTGGTTGTCGATGACTTCGAGTCCTACACCAATGACCAGCAGTTGGCCAAGGCCTGGTATAAGCCGCCTCACGGTGGTGGCACGCACCAGAGGCTGGAGTCCGGCGTCAAGAGCGGCGGCAAACAGTCGCTGAAGTGGGAATACGGCACCACTCGATCCCCGGACAAGTTCTACAGTGCCATCTGCCGGGTGGCGAAATGGGATCTGTCCGGCTGCAATGCCCTGCAGTTTTGGCTCAAGCCGGACGGGTCCGGCCGTGCTTTGCTGGTGGATCTGAACATCGCAAACCGTGACGGAAAGAACATCCACGATCTTTGGGATTACACTTATGTGCCGAAGAAGGGTGACACCACTCCGCGCATTGTAACGGTACCTTTTTCGAAGCTGGTGAAGAACGCGAAGTATGCCGATTCGCCGGACACCAGCCCTGTGTTCAAGCCGGAGGCAATGATTGAAGTCGCCCTGTGCATCGGCGGGCGGAACGATGAGCCCGGGGATGGCGTTTACTATTTCGACGATTTTCAGGGTGTCTCCCTGAAGACAGAGTGATGACCAGGGTGGATGGAGTTTGCGGCAGGGTTGGCCTGGCAAAGGAAACACCGGGATGAAGCGACGTGACTTTGTTCGGGCCGGCTTCTTGGCGTGCGCTGCCGGCGCGATGCTGTCGATCGTGGATTCGTCTGCGGCCGATTCGGCAACACCCGCGGGGCGAACCGGCGAGGTTGTGGCCTACGTCTTTCCGCGAATATGCCCAATCTCCACCACCTACAAGATGCGGGCTGGGGGCCAGGACATTCTCGTGTATCGCACCATGATCGGTGATTTCGCTGCTTTCGGCTGCAGCGGCCCAGTAGAGATTGAGGTTGAGGTGCCACGAACAACGGACCAGATCCGGATCGCGCCGGCACGACATCACCTTGCGGCAGTCCGAGAGGGAAAGCTCGCAAGATTCGTCCTGCCAGGTGCCATGAATCTGTGGGTCGAGATCGAGGGACTGGAGCCCCTCTACCTCTTTGCCAACAGCGCCGTCCAGGACGCGCCGAAGGCAACGGCCCCCGGAGTTCGCTACTTCCGGAGCGGGCAGGTCTACGAGGTTGGCGAACTGCGCCTGCACGACGATGAGACCGTCTTCATCGAAGGTGGTGCGGTGGCCCGTGGCTGCATCCGAGCCACGGGCGCCCGGAACATCCGAATAGCTGGTCCGGGCGTCCTGGACGGCAGCTATTACCGCCGCGGTGTGGATGCACGCCGGTCAATTGTTCCGGAAGGATGCCGTGATTCGCGAATCGAGGACCTCACCCTGATTGAGCCCACCTCCTGGATGATCATGCTTGGCGGCTGTGAGGGCGTGAGCGTGCACAACGTCCGGGAGTTGGGCACGGTCGGAGGCACTGACGGGATCGACATCGTAGGTTCGCGGCGAATCAGGGTGGAAAATTGTTTCTGCCGCAACGGCGACGACTGCATCGCCATCAAATCGCTCGACATGCGAAAGCACGGCCAGGATGCGAGCATCGACTACTCCGGTGATGTGGAAGATATCGAAGTGAGCGGTTGTGCCTTCATGGCCTATATCGGAGGCCAGGCCATGGAAATCGGCCACGAATTGCGAACCGCCTCCGTACGCCATATCAGCTTCCGGGATTGTGATGTGCTCGCGGTGCGTGGGCACGGAGGTGTGACCGGGATCCACAACGCCGACCGGGCCACGGTGAGCGACGTGCTCTATGAAAACATTCGTGTCGAGCACCATTATGAGAAGCTGGTGGATTTCCGGATCATTAAGAGCCGTTGGTCCAAGGACGAAGAGCGTGGCCAGATCCGAGCCGTGACGCTGCGTAACATCGACGTAGCCTTATCCGTGTTCAATCCGGGCTACAGTTGCTCACTCATCGGAGGCTTCGATGGCAAGCACACGATCGATCACATGCGCTTCGAGAATTTCCGTGTGGGCGGCAAATTGGTCACCTCTCCCGACGCGATGGACCTTTACTGCAAACAAACCAACGACATTGCTTTTCACTGAAATCTAAATGAAAACGACCCTAAAACGACGCGCCTTTATCGCACCCCTGGTTCTGGCCGGCTTCGCCTCTTGGCTAAGGCCATGGGCTCGGGGGGCCGACCGAGTCTCCGAGCCCGTCGATTTCTCGACCACCGCTAACGAGGCTTTACAGGCCATGACCAGGCGAGCTGGTGAACTGAGTGTCAAAGGAGTAGCAGTGGTGGCTTTTATTGAGGGTGACCGCGTCACCTCTTGGTCTTCGAAGATGGTGGTCGTGGGCTCGATGAAAACCACCCCGACTGAAAAGGACCGGGGTTCGAATCTCCTGGGTATCGCATATGCCAAGGCGGCCGAGATGGCAAACTCGCTCAAAGACAGCGGAACCGCCGGGCGTCCGCCGCTGACGGGGGAATTCGGCTGGCAAGGAGGCGTGATCGCCAAAACGAAGACCGGCTACGTGATCGCCGCTTTCAGTGGCGGACCTTCCGAAGACGATGTGCGGGTCGCGCGGGCAGGACTACAGCTACTTGTCAGCCGGCTGTGAGGCGGAGGTGGTTTTATGAATCGCAGGAACTTGATCCCAATATCGGTTTTCGTAATCGCTTTGCTGTCCAGGCATCTCCATGCAACTGAACTCCTGGAAGTGATGCCACTAACGGCTAGGATTTTGATGCTCCACTTCAATGAGGGGCATGTCATTCACCATAAGCGCGGTCAGAGCCGGTCGGATGAGAAGGTGATCATTTCGCCGCTTGACACGGAAGCGGCATCCAGCCCGTCCTCCTACGCTGTCAGCAGCCTGGACGACCAAGGTTATGCCAAAGCGAGCGTCCCCGTGCAGGTTGGGCGCAAAAGCAAAGGGACCGATTTCGCGTGGTATATCGACAAATGGGAGAACGGGCATACGGTCAACACGCGCCCCGACCACACCAAAGAACATTGGATTTACCTTTTTCTTGCCGAGCCGATGAAAAGCGGCAAGACATATCTCGTCCGGACCGGGTCCCTGGCGAGTAATGGCACGGAATGGAAGCTGGCGTTCGATGAAACAAAGGCACGCTCAGAAGCCATCCATGTGAATCTTCTGGGATACGTCCCCTCGGCGCCCCAGAAGTACGGTTACGTATACCTTTGGCTGGGTGATAAGGGCGGGCTGGAACTCAAGCCGTATGAGGGGAATGTATTCCGAGTTATCGACCAAGCCACGGGGAAGAGCGTGTTTTCCGGCAAAATGGCATTCCGCGCGCCCGCAACACAGCAGGAGACCTTTCACAAGAGCGACTCGCCTCCCGACGGGAACTTTCTCAAAGCCGATGTCTATGAATGCGATTTCTCGGGGTTCAAGTCACCCGGGAAATACGTGCTCTCGGTTCAGGGAATTGGATGTTCATTTCCCTTCTCCATTTCTCCGGACATTTATCGAGAGGCGTTTCGGACCATGACCCGGGGTTTGTATCACAACCGGAGTGGGATCGCCCTGGAGAAGCCTTACACCGAGTTCACTCGTCCGGCTCCGCACAATCCCAAGCTGACGCCGGGGTTTGCGGGCAAACTGATCTATACCACCATTCGTTTCACGGAATGGGGTTCCGAAGGCGGTGATGCCACGAAGTTGCTGGCAGCTTCGAAAGGGCCAATCGAGTCGGCCGGGTGGTACCAGGATGCCGGGGATTGGGACAGCTACTACTCCCACCTGCGTGTCGCTCAGGAGTTGATGCTCGCATACGAAATGGCTCCGGGCAATTTCACCGATGGCGAACTGAATATCCCGGAAAGCGGAAATGGCGTCCCTGACATTTTGGACGAAGCCGCCTGGTTACTCCGGTTTTGTTACCGGCTCCGACACGAGCTGATGGAGAAGCACTATGGAACGGGCGGCTTGGGATTGCGCATCGCCGGGGACGCGTTTGGAGACGATGAAAAGAAGCTGCCCGACGGCAAAAGGGTAGGCCAGGGTTCCTGGGAAGACGTGAACCGAACGTGGGCCGCTTCGGGCGAAGATCCCTGGTCCACTTACCGTTACGCGGGCGCTGCGGCGCACCTGGCCTTCTGCCTCCAGATTGCGCATGCCAAGGACCCGGAGAGCATCGATTGGAGCCGTGAAGCCACAGAAGCTTACGCCTGGGCACAAAAGAATACGCAACCCGGAGACGAACAAAAAGGCCCGGCTTTGCGTGAACCGCGCTCCTACGCTGCAGCCGCGCTGTTCCGCATTTCGGCGGACAAGGCATACGAGAGACAGTTTGCGGCTGATACCACTGACATCAAAACCGACACCATCCTGGTGAATGACCGCCAGTACGGGCCAATCGTGTATGCCATGGGCGGCGGGAAAGCGGTGCGCCACACCACTATCAATGACCGGATGCGCGGAGCTATCCTGGCTACTGCCGATGCTATCGTCGGAGTAGCCTCAAAGCGGGCGCTGCGCTGGGGGGGCGACTGGCATATGCCGATGCTTGTTGGGCAGCAAACGACACCTCTGATGCTCCAAGCTGTTGCGGGATATGCACTCGCCAAAGAAAAAGACCCGGAAAAGGCCGAAAGTTACCTGGCCGCTCTCTATACCACCTGCGATTACTTCCTGGGCTGCAATGCACTGAACATGACCTGGGTGACCGGGCTTGGCCCACGGCATCCTCGGCATGTTTTTCACATGGATGCCTGGTATAACGGCAAAGGGGAGTTTCATCCGGGAATCATTCCTTACGGGCCGTGGAGGAAAGAGAGGGCCGAAGGACAAGGTCCGTGGGACGTCGCCTGGCCGCACAAGACGGTCTACCCGCCCATCGATGTTTGGCCGGGCAATGAACGTTGGTTCGACAACCGTTGCTCTCCGATGAACAGCGAGTTTACCATCCACCAGAACACAGCGCCGGCAGCCGCATTGTTTGGATTTCTTTGCGCTCCAGGAACCGAGTAAGTGCCGCCATGAATCGTCGACAATTCCTGGCCACCGCTACTGCTGGCGCGGGGTTGGCAGCGATGCCTGCCTCCGCTCTCGCGATGGGTAACGCTGGCCAATTTCTGGATATCCAGGGCCACCAGATCGTGAAGGACGGCAAAGCGATCCGGTTGCGTGGCACCAACCTCGGCAACTGGATGATCCTTGAGGCCTACATGATGGGGTTCCCCTCGGTCGAATATCACATGCGCTCGACCATGCGCGCCATGCTCGGGGAAGAGCGCTTTCATGCCTTTTTTGACACCTTCATGGACGCCTCCATTCGGGACAGCGACATCGCCTTTCTCAAGGGCTGTGGTTTCACCCTTCTGCAGGTGCCCTTTAACTACCGCCACTTTCTCAGCGATGGCACCACTGCCGGCTTTGAGGGCAAGGGCTTTGAGTATCTCGACAGGGTGATCGCTCTGTGCCGACGGCACGGCCTCTATGTTCTGCTCAGCTGCCACGCCGCCCCGGGCTGCATCGCCCGCGACTGGAACGCTGAAAGCAGTTGCGGCGAGGTGTACTTCTGGCACCACGACCATTTCCAGGACCGCACGGCGGACATGTGGCGGGCAATCGCGTCGCGCTACCGTGATGAACCCGTGGTCATGGGGTATGAGTTGTTGAACGAACCCGTCGCGGACAACCTGGACGTATTCCACCACGTGAACATGAAACTGCTCCACGCGATTCGCGAGGTGGACAAACGCCACATCGTGGTGATCAACGCCAACATGTGGGGGCAGCGCATCGACTCGCTACGCGACGAACTTTTCGAAGATCCGCGGACCATGCCTTCGACTCATGCCTATCCTACTACGAAAGAACCATGGAAAAGCCTCAAAAGCTTCCCTGACGAGTTCGAGGGCAAAGCGGTTGGGCTGGAGCAGCTCCGCAACTTTCTGGAATCCAGGCACGATGAGCAGCGTATCCACCGTCCTTTACTCATCGGGGAATTCGGCACCCCTCAGAGTTGTACTATTCGGACCGAGTTGTTGGACGCACTGCTGGTCATATTTGAAAACATGGAGTGGCACTGGACGAGTTGGGACTACAAGGACTTATTCTCGTTAGGCATTGTCAGCCCCAGACCAGATACGCCTTGGGTGCAGTTTGTCACCTCCGAGCCAGTCAAGCGCATCACGAAGGCTTTCTTGGAGTACATCCCGAGCATGAGGGACCATTTTGCACAGGCTGTCCCGCAGTTCAGCGCGGAGGATCTCTTTCTGCTGACCTACCAGTGCAGGCACCACTTTGACACGCTCGCGCTGCCGCTGGTAGTCGGCCTGTTGAAGGACCGGTCGGCGAGTGATCTGAAGGCTATGGCTGAGTCCTATGCCTTTGAAAACTGTAAGATCGAGGGTGATCGTCACGCCGTTCTCGTGAAGTATGCCTTATCCGGCAAGCGATGAGTCTCTCAGGCGCCCGCACGGGTTAGGGACTCGGCCTGGTTTCGACTGTTTGCTTCCGGTCCCCGCTCCAGGCCCGACGACTTACCCCGTAATGTCCGGGAATTCGCGCGTTGGTGTTTTCACGCCGCATCTCGGTAATAGTAGCGGAGCAGATCGCCCAAGCGCTTGCGGCAATTGACAGCGCCCGTGGTGGGAAATGGGACGAACTCGGGGTGGATGATCTTGTTTGTTAACCCTTGGCGGTTCCGTTCGGCGTGATAGTGAAGAGCGAACTGTGAAGTGGCCCTGTGGAGGCTCGACTCACCGATCAGAACCATCCGGTCCAAGCAAGATTCCTTGATGCTTCTCACAAAGCGTTCCGCGATGGCGTTCAAATTGGGCGAATGCGCAGGCAGACGAACCGATTCGATGCCCGCAGACTCACGGATCATCCTGAAGTCCTGGCTGAACAGGCTGGCGCGATCGTGGATCAGATACCGATACCCATTCAGGAATCCGCTCAGGCCATCGGACAAGTTCCGGGCCATCTGTTTCATCCAAGCGCCGTTTGGTTCAGGGATGATCCCGGCGATCTGGACCTCCCGGGTGGCCAGTCGGATCGAGAAGAACACGTGGTATCGAACCAGACAGACAGCAGTCCAGACCTCGACCGCGAAGAAGTCGGCCGCCGCAAGCACGTCCCAATGGCTCCGAAGGAATTCTTTCCAAGTGGTCTTGCGCTGCCGATCCGGTGCGGTATCCACCCCGGCTTC
>Ga0265314_10000827_pt1 | contig 36791 bp, 29 predicted proteins | sample 4126metaG_FD_203106 | JGI IMG/M metagenome (GOLD analysis project Ga0265314, IMG submission 203106) | Rhizosphere microbial communities from Carex aquatilis grown in University of Washington, Seatle, WA, United States - 4-1-26 metaG | ecosystem: Host-associated > Plants > Roots > Rhizosphere >...
CCTCTGCTCATTTTATCTTGCCAGATTATCCGCTAAACTTTAACCAGTCCCCAGAACCGAAACCTGAGTCGACCAAACCCTGCTTACTCAGAACCCTTCGGTGTCTTTTTCCCGTGAGTCAACGGGGATGAAGTTGCCGATTGAAACCGGCCGGACCTCGATATGCCAGGAAATGGCTTGGACTTTAGCCCAAGTTCTCTTAAATATTCATCTTCCTGCAGCGTCCAACCTTCCTCCGCGGTGACCCTGCGGGCTCAATGCACCTATGAAGTTTGATCGTTTTTCGATACGGCTTGGACAGATGTTAATCGGCGGGCTTCTCGCCGCCAGTGCCAGCGCTGCCGCCGGCAAGCTGGACCTGAACCCCGGCGACCATATTTGTCTGATCGGCGGCGGGTTGGCAGAGCGCATGCAGCACGATGGCTGGCTGGAAACCTTGGTGCAGCAACGATTCCCGGCTCAGCAACTGGTGTTTCGGAACCTCGGGTTCGCGGGTGACGAATTGACTACCCGTCTGCGCTCCGAGAGCTTTGGCAGTCCGGATGACCACCTCACCAAGCAGCACGCCGATGTGGTGCTGGCGTTTTTTGGCTTTAATGAGAGCTTTGCAGGCCAGGATGGGCTGCCGAAGTTCAAAGAAGACCTGGACAAGTTCGTCAAGAGCACTGTGTCACACCAATACAGCGGCAAGGCAGCCGCACGATTGGTGGTGTTTTCTCCCATCGGCAACGAGGATCTACGCGACCGAAATCTGCCGGATGGAAAAGACAACAACCGCAACCTGGAACTCTATACCAAAGCGATGGCTGAGGTTTGCCAGGCAGACCAGGCACTGTTCGTAGATCTCTACCATCCGTCCATCAAACTGTATGCCTCGACGGGCAAACCACTGACGCAAGATGGATTCCAACTAACCGAGCATGGCGACGAAGTAATAGCAGGGGTGATCGTAAACGCGCTCTTCCCCGACACTCCGGCCCCCAAGGCTAGCGCGGCCGACACCAAGCGATTGCGCGAGGCGGTCGTCGACAAGGATTTCTACTGGTTCGAGCGGTACCGCACGGTGGATGGTTACAACGTTTATGGCGGCCGTTCCCAGATGCGCTACGCTGAGAACATCAGCAATTGGGACGTGCTCCAGCGTGAAATGGAGGTCTTGGACGTAATGACTGCCAACCGGGACAAGCGGGTCTGGGCGGCCGCACAGGGCAAGGATTTGCAACCCGACGACAGCAACACACCGCCGTTCATCCCGGTGAAGTCAAACAAACCCGGCCCCGGCCCGAACGGAGAGTACACTTTCCTGGACCCGCAGGACGCCATCGGCCACATGAAACTAGCTCCGGGACTCAAAGTGAACCTGTTCGCCTCCGAGCAGGAATTTCCCGAGCTGGCCCGGCCTGTACAGATGGCCTGGGACACTAAGGGCCGGCTTTGGGTCGCGACGATGCCGTCCTATCCTCATTGGAAGCCCAAAGATGAGCTGGATGACAAGGTAGTTATCCTTGAGGACACAAACGGTGACGGCAAAGCCGATAAATGCACGGTGTTTGCTCGGCACTTGAACGTGCCCACTGGGCTTGAGTTTTACCAGGATGGGCTGTTGGTCGCACAAGCCCCGTACTTGATGTTGTTGCGGGATACCAACGGGGACGGGAAAGCCGATAGCTTCGAGCGATTGCTCAGCACCCTGGACTCAGCCGACACCCACCACACAGCCAACAGTTTCGTGCTCGACCCGGGCGGAGCGCTGTATTTTCAAGAAGGGACGTTCCACAACACCCAGGTGGAAACGCTTTGGGGGGTTGTCCGAAACGTGAACGCTGGCGTTTATCGCTATGAGCCGCGCACGCACCGTTTCGATGTCTATGTGGCCTATAACTTTGCCAACCCGCACGGTCACGTGTTCGACCGGTGGGGGCAGGATTTCGTCACCGACGGTACTGGTGCGGAAACGTTCTACGGAACGAGTTTTTCGGGCCATACGATTTACCCCAACAAACACAATCGTCCGCCCAAACCTTACGAGCAGCGGACTCGGCCCTGCCCGGCGACGGAGATCATGTCCAGCCGCCACTTCCCCGAGTCGATGCAGGGCGACCTCCTGGTTGCCAACGTGATCGGCTTTCTGGGGATCCTTGACTACAAAGTCGTCGAGGCGGATTCCGGCTTTACCTGCAAGGAGGTTGAACCGCTGCTCCAGTCCGATGACGGCAATTTCCGCCCAGCGGATATCAAGGTCGGCCCGGATGGCGCCCTCTATTTTCTGGATTGGCAGAATCCAATCATTGGCCATCTGCAGCATCACTTGCGCGACCCCAGCCGAGACCACACTCACGGGCGTATCTATCGATTGACCAGCTTGGATCGACCGTTGCTGAAGCCGGCGGTGATCGCGGGCGCACCGATCGAGAAGTTGCTGGACCTGTTGAAGGAGCCAGAGGACCGCGTGCGAGCGCGAGCTAAGATCGAGCTGGGTGGTCGGCCCACGGCGTCGGTCATGGAAGCGCTTGGTAAATGGGTCCAGAACCTCGACTCCGCTGACGCCAACTATCAGCACAACCTGATGGAGGCGCTCTGGGTCCACCAGTACCACAACGTGGTCGATGAACCTCTTTTGAAAAAGATGCTACGCTCGCCCGATTACCACGCCCGAGCCGCCGCGACCCGGGTGCTCTGCTATTGGCGTGATCGCGTGCAAGATCCCCTTGCTCTCTTGAAGGTGCAGGCAAACGACGAGCATCCGCGCGTGCGCCTGGAGGCGGTACGGGCCTGCAGCTTCTTTCCCACCAGCAAGGCCACCGAAGTTGCCCTCGAATCTCTGAATCATCCCCAGGACAAGTATCTTAAGTATACCCTGGACGAGACGATGAAGACGCTCGATCGGTTCAAATAGTACTTAAGCCGTATCGAGGCAGGCTCGGATCATCCTAACTAGCCTCACGCTGTCGAAGGGCTTAGCCAAGTAATTGTTGGCCTCGCTCGGCGGCAAGTCCCCGCGAACCATCTCGAAGCTGTAGCCACTCATATAAATGACTTTCAATGTGGGCTTGGTCTCGCGTAGGCGGGCGGCTAGTTGACGGCCAGAGAGTCCCCCGGGCATCACCATGTCGGTCAGAAGCAGGTCAATGCGGCCCGCTTCGCGGTCCCAGATTTGAAGAGCTTCCCGGCCGTTCCCGGCCTCCAAAACTTCGTATCCATAACGACTCAGTGTGGCGTGGGTGAGATTGCGCACCAGCGGGTCATCCTCCACGACCAGAATGATCTCTTTGCCGCCAGGCACGGGCGCAACCCCAGCGCGCGGCAGGAGTGTGGTTTCGGCCTTCTTCGCTGGCGCGCAAGCGGGAAAGAAGACGCGGAACGTACTTCCTTTCTCGGGTACGCTCTTGACCTCAATCCAGCCTTGATGCTGCTGAACGATCCCATAAACAGTCGCCAGGCCCAACCCGGTCCCCTTGCCCACCTCCTTGGTGGTGAAGAAGGGCTCGAATAGATGGCTCAGCGTCGTTGTATCCATGCCAGCGCCCGTATCCGTAACCGTTAAGGCAGCGAAGACACCCGGTCGTGCGTCAGGATTGTTGAACGCGTAGGCGGGATCGATATGGACTGCCTCGGTTGAGATCGCAAGCGTCCCGCCCGAGGGCATTGCATCGCGCGCATTGACCGCCAGGTTGACCACGATCTGCTCGACCATCAGTGCATCGGCCCGCACCCAAAGGTGGGCTGGGCTATAGGAGAACTCGAGCGTGATGTGCTCCCCCAGGACACGTTGAAGCATCGTTGCGACGTTCCCAAGCACATCGTTCAAGTCCAGCGGTTTCATCTGGAGGACTTGACGGCGGCTGAAGGCGAGCAATTGGCGGGTTAGACCCGCCGCGCGCTGAGATGCATGATCCACTTCCTTAAGCGCGTTGACTTGCTCCGGCGGTGTGTTGGGGTTGAGCAGAAGGAGGGCTACGTGGCCCTGAATGACCGTGAGTATATTGTTAAAGTCATGGGCGACGCCGCCGGCCAGTTGGCCGACCGCCTCCATTTTCCGTGCTTGCTGGAGTTGGGTCTCCAGACGCTTGCGCTCAGTGACATCCACATCCATTGAAAACACTTCGATGGTCTTGCCTTCCTCGCTCACCGCGAACATCGACGAGTAAACCCAGCACCGTCTGCGCGCTTTGGTCTGTACGGGCCACTCACGCGCTTCGGTTGGCTTTCCCGTTCGCCACGTGGATTCCAGCTCTGCTTCGAAGTCCTTCACCTCCTCCGGAGGAATGAGAAGGTCCTGGATTCGCTTGCCGATGGCCTCGGCGGCGCTGAACCCGTACAGCGTCTCGCTCGCCCCGTTCCAGTGTTGGATCAGGCCATTTTGATCAAACCCTTGGATGGCGACGAGCGGTGTGTTTTGGATAACCGCTTCGAAACGTTGGAGAGCGTCTTGCACCGCTTCTTTGGCCCTGGCCAGCTCCTGGGAGTAGGCCCGCTCGGCCTCCAGGGTGCGCAACTGTTCGCCCCGTTCCCATTTGCGCCGGCTTCGGCGGCTTTGCACTTGCCAACCGCACAAGGCGGTGCCGCTCCCCGCAACCAAGATCGAAAGAACCCGGAACCAGGCCGTCTGCCAATAGAAAGGAACCACTTGGAACGCAACCGCCGCTGCTTGTGTGCTCCACACCCCTTCTTTTGTGCGGGCGCGAACGTGGAATGTGTACGTCCCTGGCCGGAGGTCCTGCAGTTGAGATGATCTCTCCGTACCTGCTTCCACCCAAGCCCGATCGAGTCCATCGAGCCGATGCTGAAACCTAACCGCCTCCGGAGAGGCGAGGTCGATGCCCGTATAGGTGATGAGCAGACGCTTCGTACCCGCCGGAACAAGAACCGGTTTTTCCGGCTTCCCAGGTAAAGAAAGGGGACGGCCGTCCGCCACAACTTCTTCCACCCAGGTTGGGGGCGGCTGAACCCGCACGTTCACTCGCGCTGGGTCCACTACTGAGAGACCCTTCATGGTGGCGAACCAAAGCCTCCCGTCCGCTGAGCTCAGACAATTTGGGGCGAAATTATCTCGACATAGTGTCGTCCGGAGGCCATCCCCCCGATCGAACAGCAGGCAATCCAAGCGCGATGAAGATCCAGATGCCACACCTTCGAGTGAAGCTTTGGTGATCCGCGCCACTCCCTGGTCCGAGGCCAGCCACAGGTTGCCCAGGTTGTCTTCAATCACCGCTTCAATATTCTCCACCGGCAGCCCTTCGCGAAGGGAATAGACGGTAACTTTGTCGGATTTGATCCGGAGCAATTGGCGGGAATAGCAACCGATCCAAAATGCACCCGCCTTATCTGCGTAAAGGGCCGACGCCCTCAGCGGTGCCGCCCCGGGCACCGTATAGGGAATGAACTTACCGGCTTTTAGTCTCAGTGGGCTGGTGGTGGCATCGCAAACCCAGAGTTGTTTAGAAGAATCCTCGCAGATCGCCCGGACCGGATAGGTTGTCAGTCCGTGGTTGGTGGTGTAGCGGGTGTAACGGTCGCCATCTTTAACGATGAGCGCGCTTGAAGTGCTGATCCACAGACGCTTTGAGCGGTCCAAGTATAACGTGGAGGCTACCAGATCGGGGAAACCCTCGGAAGGAATCGTATCAACCACTGAACCCCTGATCCGGAAAACCCCGGCCCCATAGGTGCCCGCCCACACTGTGCCGTCAGGGTCTTTGAGCAGGCTCAGCACCCAGGAGTTCTCGCCCAGATGCACAGAGGGGATCGCGGGGTCTGCCTTGGTTCGTATGGGTGGGCCAAACCGGCCGTTCCGGAATGGCACCAAACCCCCGCCGTGGGTTGCCACCAAGAACTCTCCAGGCACGGTCTCGGCGATGGAATTGACAACCACCTGGGGCAAGCCCGCCTGGTCATCGTAGGTCTGAAAAGTCCGCGGGCGCAGCCTCGCTAAGCCTCCGCCATTCGAGCCGATCCAGATCTGCCCCAGCGAGTCCTCAAACAGCGAGAGAGTGGAATTGTTACCCAGTCCCTCGGCGGCGGTGCACTTGAGTCGCTCTCCGTCGGGTTTGTGGATCACCACACCACGGTTGTAGTCACCTACCCAGAGATTGCCTCGAGAATCCTCCAGGATCGCAGCCGCGTTTCCCCGGTAGCTACGGGGGCGCTCAATGTGTTGAACCCAACGGTCTAGCTTGATCTTGTGAAGGTTCGAGGCTTGTGCGATCCACATGCCTCCACCTCGCGCGGCGCCGATGCCAAGCAGGGGGCCGGGACCAGGCAACTGGAATTGCACCCAGTTACGGTTCGTGTAGCGCGCCAAAAGCGATTCGGCCATCGCCCAGATGTTTCCCTCCGCATCCGAGGCACAGACTACCGAAGTGGTATCGGCCGGCAGATTCGTGATTGGGACGGGCACGAAGCCATCGCCGACCAAGCGGACGACTAACTTGTCGGCATTGGCCCAAATCGCGCCATCACGGTCCTGGGCCAGCGAACGGGCCATGCCCCCGGGCCATCCATGTCCTGGGACGTAAAATCGCCACCGAGCGTGTTCGCGGCGCGCGACTCCGCTAGCCGTCCCGACCCAGAGGATCCCCTGTCGATCCACAAGCACCTTCGTCACCGTTGTGTCGGGAAAACCTGGGGTATTGTCCGGATCGAAGACGGTGAAATGGTAGCCATCGAAACGCGAGAGATTGTTGAAGCTGCCAAGCCAGAGATAGCCGTCCGGCGAGGCCGCGATTGAGGTGAACGAGTATTGCGGGAGGTCCGCCTCGGAGGCGTCCCAAACTCGGATGACGTACTCGCTGCTGGCGCTCCTGATGTTCTCCGCTCCGCGAGCGGAAGAAAGTTCGAGTAAAGCCAGAACCCCGATGCCAAAGGCCCGAGTCCAGTCTCGCCAGGTGCAGTGCATTTCCTCCATCTTCAAACGGCGAGGGGGGCTGAATCAAGGAAAGTCCCGTCGTCGCCCATCGGCGCGCAGCGAGTAGATCGGGCACTCCGCAACCTCGTCGCTTGAATGAGCCCGTCGGCTTCTCTATCTTCCCGCCGTGACTCGATTGCCGGACAGGGAATTCTTGGGGCTCAGCCAGCTCCTGCGCCAAGCTGCCGACCGGTTCTCAGCGAACATCGCCCTTGTCGCCGGTGAACGAAGCGTTACTTACCGGGAGTTGGATCAAGCCGCGAATGGGCTGGCGTGTTGGTTTTTGGCCCAGGGATTGTGTCCGGGTGATCGCGTCGCAATTCACTGGACCAATTCCATCGAGACGGTCGAGTTGCTATTGGCCTGCGTTCACGCGGGCTTGGTCGCAGTCCCCATCAACACCCGCCTCAAGCCCCCCGAAGTCGGCTACATTCTGGACCGAACCCGTCCAAGGCTGTGCTTCAGCCAGCCCGAATTGGCGAGCATCGCCGGAGAGGCGCGCGGACTTTGTCCCTGGCTGCCTCCCATCCTGACGGACCTCCCCGGGCCGCTCTCCAACGGCGAACTTCCTGCCCCTAGTCCCGACGCGCCCGCCCTTATCCTTTACACTTCAGGCACGACCGCCCGCCCCAAGGGCGTCATTCACACCCACACCACCGTGCTCGCTTCCGCGCGCATCATGTGGGACACGGGGGTGGACGACACCGCAGTTCTTGTGGTTGCCGTGCCACTGATGCACGCCAGCGGCTTGACTGGCCTGGCGCTGCCCTCGTTGATGGTTGGAGCAACCCTCGTCCTGATCCCCAAGTTCGACCCTGGGGCAGTGCTGGACGCTGTCCAACGGCATCGATGCACTTTTGGGTTCGGGCTTCCGGCAATGATGCAGTTTCTCGCGGCCGAGCAGCAGCAGAGACCTCGTGACGTCGCCTCGCTACGCACCTGGGTGGCAGGCGGTGATAGTGTCCCGGTGAGTCTTCAGGAGCGGTTCCTCGAAGTCTTCGGCATCCCGCTGCAGGAAGGGTACGCCATGACGGAGAGCCTCGCTATCACATGGAACCGGCGCGATGCTATCCGGAGCGGGTCGCTCGGCCGGCCGGCGTTGGGGGTTGAACTGCAGGCGCGGGGTATGGATGGCAGTGTGTTGCCATATGGTCAGGTGGGAGAGCTTGCCGTTCGCAGCGCCGCCAATTTCGTTGGTTACTGGAACGATCCTAAAGCCACCGCGGCCAGCCTCCAAGATGGATGGCTCCTGACAGGCGACCTAGGGCGCATCGACGCTGAGGGGTACCTCTGGTTTGCGGGCCGCTCCAAGACGGTGATCATCCGGGGCGGGTCGAACATCGCTCCGCAGGAGGTCGAGGAGGTTCTCTACCAACATCCGGCTGTGCTGGAGGTCGGTGTGATCGGCTTGCCGGATGTGACTTATGGCGAATCTGTGGTGGCTTGCGCGGTCCTCCGCGATGGTCAGTGTGTGCGCGAGGAGGAGTTGCGCGAGTTCACGCGGCGACGCTTGGCCGATTACAAGGTGCCGGAACGGATCGTTTTTTTGTCGGCAATCCCCAAAGGCAGCACCGGTAAAGTTCAACGCGATGCGTTGAAGCAGATGGTGTTGTCAGGTCCTTGAGCAAGGCCGGCGCACTTGAGTCGATAGGTTGAGGAGAGGGGAAGACCAACCCAATGCCCAACCCGACTGCCGCGTGAGCGACAAGTCAGGGCTGCCTGCGCGGTTTACTGGTGGCTGGCCCAGCGGCCCTACGCTTGGCCGGCAGGGAGGGCCACCGAAACCCGGTGTTGGGGTTGTCGGCCCGACAGGTAGCTGTGGATCCCCAAAGCCGCTTTGCGGCCGTCACGGACGGCGTGGACGAGCAGACTCGGGCCTCGAACCAAGTCGCCGCCGGCGAAGACTCCGGGCAGGCTGGTCATTTGGTTTTGATCCACCACCACCGCTCCCCAATCGTTGGTCTGAATTTGCCTGAGATCGCTCCCGGCGGGGAAGGGGACGGGGTCGAACCCATAAGCCACCAGAACCACATCCGCGGGTTGATCGAAAGCGGCCCCCGCAACCGGCTCCGGCTTGCGTCGGCCGCTCTTATCTGGCGCCCCCAACTGCATCTTTTGGCAACGGATATGAGTTATCTGGCCTTCGGCGTTGGCAACCACAGCCAGTGGGTTGGTCAAAAACGTGAACTTCGCTCCTTCCTCGATCGCCGCTTTGTACTCCTTTCGGCTGCCGGGCATGTTGGCAAGATCTCGGCGGTAAAGACACGTAACCTCAGCGGCGCCACAACGCAGCGCTGTGCGCAGGCAGTCCATGGCCGTGTCCCCCCCGCCCAACACGACAACACGCCTGCCTTTCACCTCGATCGCCGGGACGTCGGGGTCGGTTCCGATATTCTTTTGGATGAGGAACGGAAGCCCTTGGTGGACCTCCTCCAATTGTGCTCCAGGGATGTCCAGCGGTTTGGCTTGGAGCGCGCCGAATCCCAGGAACACGGCATCGAACTCCTCGCGCAACTGCCCCAGGGTGCGATCGCGTCCCACTCGGACCCCTAATCGAAACTCGACGCCTCGCTGCTTGAGCATCTCGACGCGCCTCCAGACCACTGTCTTCTCCAGCTTAAAGGCCGGAATGCCATTGACCAACAAACCGCCCGGAAGTGCCTGCGACTCAAATACGGTGACCAGGTAGCCGCGTTTGGCTAGTTCATCGGCACAAGCCAAGCCGCCCGGGCCCGAACCCACCACCGCCGCCCGAAACCCATTGGGGACGACCTGGCTTGCATCCATGCCCCCGTGCGCGAAGGCATATTCATTGATGAATCGCTCAATGGCGCCGATCGAAACGGGCTCTGACTTACCGTTCAAGATGCACGCGCCCTCGCAGAGACGCTCTTGGGGACAGATGCGCGAGCAGACTTCCGGCATGTTGCTGGTGGAATTGGAAATCGCTGCCGCTTCCAGGAAGTGCCCTTCGGCCGTGAGCGCCAGCCACTCGGGAATACGGTTTGCCAAGGGACAACCCTGCCGGCACATAGGCTCGGGACATTGGATGCAGCGGCTGGCTTGCTCGCGCGCGGTGGCTTCTGTAAGCCCCGAGGTGATCTCGAGGAAATCTGCCACGCGCTCGACTGCCGAACGTTTAGGGGGCTCAGCCCGATCGAGAAGGTACCAAGCGAATTTGCTGTTGGCGGCGGGACCCAAGTCTCCCCGCAGCGTTTCTTGATCGGTGTTCATAGCACTGAGGTTAGTCCGTGACTGGTTGAGTTTGAGGGCTGAGCAGTTGAGCGATCTTCTCCCGCAACAGGCCGAAATCGACCGGCTTCTCAACAAAGTCGGTTACCGGGAGCCATTTCGAATCAATGTCTTTATTGCTGAAGCCCAGTGGAAACTGCTGATTGACTGCCGTCAACATCAGGATAGGGATGGCTCCATACGACCGGCGGATTTCCCTCGCCAACTGGAACCCGCCGCTGGGATCTTCCGGGAACATCACATCCAGTAGGATCCCGTCCGGCCGGCGTTCCTTGATTTGTGCGAGCGCTTTGCTGAGCGTGTGGACCGTCTCTGTCTGGTGACCGGCGCTCTGACATACAGTCGCAACTGAGCTGGCAAAATCCGGGTCATCATCAACGATTAGTAGGTAGGCCATAGTTCAATAATGGGTTGGTAGTGGAGAAGGTGTGATCGCTGCGGATTCAGTTTCTTGTTCCGGCTGGGGGGAAGTCGAGAGTGAGGGGAAATGGACGGTGAAGCGAGTGCCCCATCCGGGGGCGCTTTCGACGAGCACGGGCAATTGGTCCGCGCAGGCTACCTGCCGGACAATCGCCAAACCCAAGCCCGTGGAAGAACGGTTGTGCTGCACGGCTTCTTCAGTCCGATAATAGTCGTCGAAAATGCGGGGTAGTTTGTGTTTGGGGATTCCGATGCCGTGGTCCTGGACGCTAAACACGGTTCCACTCTTTCCCGCCGACTGGCAGGCCACACTCACCACACCGTGATCGAAGGAATAGTTCACGGCATTGACCACCAAGTTGTCGATCAGCATGGCCAGGTGGTCCTGTATGCCGTTCACGATGACTGGTTGGATTTCCCGTTGAAAATGGATGTCGCGGTGCTTGGCCGACGGTTCGACTCGGTTGAGGATGTCCTCCACCAGGTTCGCGAGGTTAAGTTGCTGACGCCGCATCGGTGACTGGCCTTGGGAACGCAGGTTTGCCAATTGGAGCATCTCCTGAACCTGCCGCGCAAGCACCAGGCAACGATCGGAGATTTTTTCGGCCACCTGACGGGCTGCTGCCGGGAGCGCGCCGCAGTAATCCCCGAGCAGCAACTGGGTTTGGGCGTGGATGGCAGCAAACGGCGCCTTCAGCTGATGCGTGGTCTGCAGCATGTGTTTTGAGCGTTCATCGATGCTGGCTTCAAGTTGGCGATTGGTGAGGAAGAGCGCATGATCTCTCTGCCGCACCGTGCTCGCCAGGCGCGAAACTAAGTACCAGGTGACCCCCCAGATGATCAGCATCGGGAGGACCTGGAACGCCAACGAAGCCCCGACGGGTGAGGGGACCGCACTGCTGGCGCTGGGAAGGGCTATGGATTCCCGCGCCAGCAGGCCCAAGGATTCCAGCGACCAGCAGGCAAGGTAAAGAATTGCAGCCAAGGCCACCACCCCAAGGCTTTCGAGCGGAGAAAACGCGATGCAGGCGAGGATAATGTGGAACAAATACATGAAGGGCGCCGCCTGGAACCCGTTGCCCAAGCAGTGGATGACCGCCGTCAGCACCAGCAGATCAGTGACGATTTGCGCCCAAAGCAACAGATGCACCGAAATCCCTGCCGTCCCGGCTCCTGCCGTGCGCGCCAGTTTGATGAACCCAAGGTTGAACACCGCCAGCAAACCGGCCGCCGCCAATGGCCAAACCGGAGAGAGGTGCAGACCCAGTTGGTTCATTAGCTGCGGGAAAAAACCGGCCGCACCAGCCGTTGTCAGGCTGGCGACCACGATCCAGCGCAATTGGCAGAACCAGACCGCGTTCCGCTGCCATATCGGCTCGACCCACTCTCGATCTTGCGGCAGGCCGCTGGCGGCTTGCCCATTCGATTCTTGTCCCAGCGGCAGCCGATAAACGGCCACGTCACGTGCATCGGCTGCGGATGCGTCGCTGGCGGTCATATCTCAGTCCACTTGCCAAGTAGTTCCCGCGTTAAGCAGCTGCCCCAGATCTCCCTTGCCGCGCTTGGCTACCGCTTGGGTGATTTGTTGCATTAGGAGTTGATCGTACGAAGGCTGTTCTACCTGCCGGAAAACGCCCAGGGCCGTTGGGAATTGGGGCGGTTCCAGCTCGGCCAGCAGCGCCGCCAAAGCCGATGAGCTGCTTTGAGCATTGTGCACCAGCACTTGGCTCTCCAAGTCCGGCTCAGCTTCGAGGTCGACAATGACGGGCTCCATGTTGCGCACGGCCAGACCCTTAAGCCCCGCTTTGCCGAATCGAATGGGCTTGCCGTGCTGGAGCAGGATACGCCGCTCCGCTGCCTGCGCGCGATCCGTGATTTCGTCAAAGGCATCATCGTTGAATACGCGGCAGTTCTGCAGAATCTCGATGAACGCACTTCCACGGTGTTTGGCCGCCGCCTCGATGGTTTGGCCCAGATGCGTCGGATCCGAGTAGAGCGAGCGCGCTACGAAGGTAGCTTGCGCGGCCAAGGCCGTCTGAACCGGGCTAATCGGATGCTCGATGGTCCCGTAAGGACTGGATTTGGTGCGTTTGCCGAACTCCGATGTTGGCGAGTATTGCCCCTTAGTCAGCCCGTAGATGCGGTTGTTAAAAAGGAGGATTTTCAGATCTACGTTGCGGCGCAAGCAATGGATCAAATGGTTCGTTCCGATGGATAATCCGTCTCCGTCACCCGTTACGACCCACACCGACAGGTTCGGGTTGGCGCACTTTACTCCAGTAGCGATCGCCGGCGCTCTGCCATGGATGGTGTGGAACCCATAGGTGTTCATGTAGTACGGAAAACGCGAGGAACAACCAATGCCCGACACGAAGACAAAGTTCTCCCGGGCAACCCCCATGCCAGCCAGAGCCTTTTGGACTTGTGCGAGAATGGCGAAATCGCCGCAGCCGGGGCACCACCGGATCTCCTGTTCAGACTGGAAGTCGCGGCGGGTGAGTTTTGCCGGCTCGCTGTTGGGGGCCGGGATGGAGCATTCGCAAAGAGATTCAGAGTTCATTTTCCAAGATTCTTCTCGATGGCTTGACGGATTTCTCTAATCAGGAACGGGCGCCCCTCGACCTTCGGCCAAGGGATGATGTCGGCGGAGAACCGGCTCCGGAGCACCGAACTGAGCTGACCCATGTTATTCTCCGGAACCAAAACGCGACGGAATCCGCGAAAGACTTCGCCAAGTTTTGGGGGCAGCGGATTGATGTGGCGCAGGTGCAGGTGCGACACGGAGTGACCCTCGGCGCGGGCTTGCCGCACCGCCGCGACGATTGCCCCGTACGTGCTCCCCCAACCGACAACCAGCAGGTCGCCCTTCGCGTCTCCATCAACCCGGGCTGGCGGAATGTCGTTGGCAATGCCCGCGATCTTCTTTGCTCGCAGCTCCACCATCCGGCGATGATTGTCGGCATCGTAAGTTACGATCCCACTCCCGTCCTGCTTTTCCAGGCCGCCAAGGCGATGCTCTAATCCTGCGGTCCCTGGCGCCGCCCAAGGCCGTGCCAGGGTTATGGAGTCACGACGATAAGGTGCGAACGCTTCGGCTCCTTTTTTGGGCGCCGTTACGGTGAGATCCGCCAGTTGCTCAGGGTCGGGTATTGCGAAGGCCTCCGCCCCGTTAGCGAGAAAACTGTCCGACAGCAGGATCACCGGCGTCATGTAGCGCGTCGCCAGCCGCACGGCCTCGAAGGCCATATTGAAGCAATCCGATGGGGAGGCCGCGGCCAGGACGACCAAGGGCGCCTCGCCGTGCCGGCCATGAAGCGCCATCATGAGGTCGCTCTGTTCGGTCTTGGTTGGCATCCCAGTGCTCGGACCCGCTCGTTGAACATCGACCACTACCAGCGGCAATTCAGTCATGACTGCCAACCCCAGGGTTTCGGTCTTCAACGCCAAACCCGGCCCGCTGGTTCCGGTGACTCCCAGGGCTCCAGCAAAGGACGACCCCAGAGCCGCACAACAGGCCGCGATTTCGTCCTCGCACTGGATGACCCGCACATCGAATTCCTTGTGCTTGGACAGTTCGTGCAGGATCTCACTGGCTGGGGTAATGGGATAGCTCGCGTACACCAAGGGGCGTTGCGCCTTGCAGGACCCGGCAATGAGCCCCAGCGCCAGCGCCTCGTTCCCGGTCACTCGGCGATACCGCCCTTTTGGCAATTGGGCCGGCGCCACACGGTAATGCAGCCGGAAAAGCTCGGTCGTGTTGGCGAAATTGTAGCCGGCCCGCAGGCTCGACCCGTTCGCATCCATGAATGCCGGCGATTTGCGGAATTTTCGCATCAGCCATTCGAGCAACGGTTGAAGTGGTTGGTCATAGAGCCACAGGACCATTCCAAGCGCGAAGAAATTCTTGCATCGCTCCCTCTCGACTCCTGACAGACCGGTATGGCGGGTCGCCTCGTCGGTCATCTTGGACATCGCTACGGGCACTACTCGATACGACTCCAGGGATTCATCATCCACCGGGTTGGCGGGGTATTTTGCCTTGGCTAAGTTCGCTGGCGTAAACTCATCCGTGTTCACCATCAAAATGCCCCCCGGCTCCACTTCTGGCAGACAGACCTTTAGTGCGGCGGGGTTCATGGCGACCAGGACGAATGGCTGGTCGCCCGGCGTGGTGATGTCTTCGTCCCCGAAATTCATCTGGTAGCCGCTGACCCCGGCCAGCGAACCCGCCGGGGCTCGGATCTCCGATGGAAAATCCGGGATGGTGCGAATGGCGCATCCGGAGAGCGATGCCAGGTCGGCGAACTGGCTGCCGACGAGTTGCATCCCGTCGCCCGAATCGCCGGCAAACCGAACTATTGAGTGCCGGACCTCGAGCAATTCCCGGCTGTTTTCTAATTCACAGGTTTCCATAGTCACAGGTGGACTTTGACAACTTCGACCGAGTTGGGGGTGAGTGGGGGAGAAGCGAGTCGTACCGAATGCTTCTGGGGTTTTAACGAGGCGTAAACTGAATCCAACAGGCGTCCGGGGAAAACTCCCAACGCCACGATTCCGGCGATCAGCGAGACACAGAGGGTTCTTGCCGGCCAGCGCAGGGCGATTGGCGACAGATCGCGAGGTTCGCTGAGCCAAGCCTCGCGAACCAAGTTCAGGTAATAGTAGATGGCGATGGCGGTGTTAATCACCGCGATGACCACCAGGGCAAGGTGGCCTTTGGTTAGTGCCGCCTTCAACAGAGTGAATTTGCCCATGAATCCCGCGAACGGGGGGATTCCCGCCAGCGCGAACACTCCCACCAGCAAGGTTGCCGCCAGCAGCGGCGAGCGCCGGTGCAGTCCAGCTAGGTCTTCGACCGAAATGTTAGCCCCGTTCCGTGAGAGCTGGCAAATGACCGCGAAGCAGGCAAGGATCATGAACAGATAAGCGACGATGTAATAGAGGGCTGCGGTGTAACCCTCCTGGTCCAGCGCGACCAACCCGATTAGCGCATAGCCGGCGTGGGCGATTCCCGAGAAGGCCAGCAAGCGTTTGAGGTCCTTCTGCCAAAGGGCGATCAGGTTTCCATAGCACATCGAAGCCACCGCCAGGCAAGTCAGGAGCAAGGCGATGCTCTTGTTGTCCGGCGTGGCCATCGGCATCAGGCGCACCAGCACGGCCACGGCCCCCACCTTGGGTAACGAGGCAATGAGCCCCGTGGTCTCGTTCGAGGCGCCTTGGTAGACGTCCGGCGTCCAGAAATGGAACGGAAACACCGCCAGCTTGTAGAGCAGTCCGGAGAAGGTCAGCGCCAGCCCAACAATAACCATAGGCGAGTTGGCCATGCCGGAAAGCCGCGCGGTCATGATCGGGATGGAGGTGGTCCCGGTGAGCCCGAAGAGATAGCTCATTCCAAAGAGCATGACTCCCGTGGAGGTGATGCCGAACACGACGTATTTGATCGCGGACTCCATCTGGATTCGGTGGTGCTCGCCCTCAGTGCGCATAGCCACCAGAAAATAAAGCGGAAAGGAGGCCAACTCGATCGACACCACCAGGGGCACAAGATCGATGCTGCTGACCAATGTTTGCAGCCCCAAGACGCTTAAGGTGATGAACATGAAATACTCGGGCTTCACGTCCGGGCGAATGTCAGGGAGATCGCCGCTCAACAACACCACCAGGCTGAAGCCCACTGCGAACGCGAGCTTGAGCCACTGTGAGAAGGCATCGACTTGGTAAGCGCCATCAAAGACCAACCCCTCCTGGTCCAGGCAGATCGCGCAGCAGATCACGCTCGCCAGGGCGGTCACAGCCGCCACCCGCTTGGCCAAACGCCCTCGCCCCTCGCCCAGACTGACCACAAACAGCCCGAGTGCGCCCGCTGCAAGTATCAATTCTGGAAGAAAGACCATAGGCGTATAACCGGCATTAAGGCTCTGTTGTAGACGCGTGAAGAATCGGGGCGCTCGGAGGGGTGTGCGCCAGGCCGCGTGAAGGTTGACTGTTCAGACCGTCGGAGCCCTGTTCTACCTGTTGCACGAGGTGCTGAATGCTCACGTGCAATACCCGGGTGATTGGCTGCGGGTTCAATCCAATCCAGACCACCAGAACCAATAACGGCGCCAGGGTCAGAACTTCTCTAAACCCGAGATCCTTCAGCAAGGAATGGTCTGGGTTGGCGGTGCCGCCGTAGGCAACGCGCTGCAGCATTCGCAGGTTGTAGGCCGCGGCCAGAATCACCCCGGGAATCACGCACAGCATCAGCTTGGTTGACCATGCTTGGGCCAGGTGGTTCGCCCACCCAAATCCGCCCGTCATCACCAGGAATTCCCCGATGAAACTGTTGGTTCCAGGGAAGGCGAGCGAGGAGAGCGCGAAGGCTCCCAGAAACCCAGCGAAAATCGGCATGTATTTCCCCATCCCTGAGACCTGTCCGAGTTCGCGCGTGTGCAATCGCTCGTAGATCATTCCCACCGCGATGAACAACGCCCCGGTGGTGACGCCGTGGTTAATCATGACCAAGAGCGATCCCTCGATTCCCTGCTGGTTCAGCACGAAGATCCCCAGGGTCGCGAAGCCCATGTGGGCCACGCTTGAATAGGCCACGAGTTTCTTGAGATCGCTTTGCGCCAGGGCTACCAAGCCTCCATACACAATCGCCACCACTGACAGAACCAGCATCCACGGCATGAAGACGTGAGTGGCGTAAGGAGTGATGGGCAGGCAGAAACGCAGAAAACCGTAGGTCCCCATCTTGAGCAGCACGCTGGCCAGGAGCACGCTGGCCGCAGTTGGCGCCTCCACGTGCGCCGCGGGCAGCCAGGTGTGGAAGGGAAACATCGGCACTTTGATCGCAAACGAGATCGCGAATGCCAGAAAACACCAGCATTGGAAGGTTCGGCTGTAGTGGCCTTCCATCAGATCGTTGATGTTGAAAGTGCCCGTTTGAAGATAAAGTGCGATGATCGCCACCAGGAGAAGCACCGAGCCGGCCATGGTGTAGATGAAGAACTTAAGGGCGGCGTAGATCTTCCGTGATCCGCCCCAAATGCCAATGAGCAGGGCCATGGGGATCAGCATTGCTTCCCAGAAAACGAAGAAGAGGATGAAATCCAGCGCGCAGAAAACCCCTATCATCGCGCTCTCCATGATCAGCAGGCAGATCATGAACTCCTTAACTCGAGTCTGGATGTATCGCCACGAGGCCAGCACGCACAGAGGCATGATCAGGGTCGTGAGCAGTACCAAGAGCAGGCTCAAACCGTCGAGACCCAGCGTGTAGTTAATCTTCAGCGCCCGGATCCAAGGCGCATGCTCCACGAACTGGAACGCCGCGGTGGTGGTGTCGAACTTCGCATACAACGGCAGCGAAAACACCGCCGCCGCCGTGGTGAACGCCAGCGTCCACCAGCGTTGCTGCCGCTCATCTCGCAGGAACACGACCACCGCCGCCGCGACCAGCGGGCTCATGATCAGCACGCTCAGGAACGGGAAAGTCGCGTAATGGTAGTCGAGGTTCATCGCGTTGGGCTCACAGGAAGAAGAGCAAAGCAAGAATTGTCACGAGACTCACAGCGAAGAGGAGAGTGAGGTTTTCCTGCATCGAGCCACGCTGGGCTAGACGAAGCCGGTCGCCCACGCCCCGGACACCGGTCGCGAAACCGTCCACCACCCCGTCGATCGCCCGGTTGTCGAAGGAATTGCTCAGTCTCGAACCGCGCATTAGGGGCTGCAAACCGGACCGGCGGTAAACCTCGCCTACACCGTTGTCGATCCATTGGATCGGCTTCTTGGCCAGCCATTGGACCGCTCGCCCGAACATCCGGTAAAACCAGTCCGTGTCTAAGCTGATCGTGGGCTCGGGCTTGAGCTTGCGGATGAGCAGGAAGAAGCCCACAGCCGTAAACAGAAGGATCTGGAGCGTCTCGGATACGTGGTAAGGTGTGTAAGGATGATACTCCACCGGGTTTGGCAGCATGCGGTAGAGATAGGCCGGATAGCACCCGATGAAGATGCAGAGGGCGGCGGCAATGAACATGGCCACTGTCATGTTGCGAGGCGGTTCTGCTGCCCGGTCCCAGGTCTCAGGCTTGCAGTTGTTTTTCCCAAACCAAATGAAGTAAGGGACCTTGAGCCCGGTATGAAGGAAGGTGCCCACCGACGCCAGCATGAGCAGAAAGCCGACCCACATCCGATGTTCTTCAAAACCCGCACTCACGATCATGGATTTGCTGACAAATCCGCTAAACAACGGGAACGCGGAGATCGACAGCCCGCCGATCAAAGTGAAAACGAACGTCCAGGGCATCTTCTTCCAGAGCCCGCCGAGTTGGGTAAACTTGCTCTCGCCGGTCATGTGCAACACTGTCCCGCACCCCATGAACAGCAACCCCTTGTAAAGGATGTGGGCGAACGCGTGCGCGCAGGCGCCGTTGATGGCCATCGCGGTGCCCAGGCCCACCGCCGCAACCATGTACCCCACCTGGCTGATGATATGATAGGCCAGCAACCGGCGGCAGTCGTTTTCGAGCACCGCATACACCACGCCGTAAAGCGCCATCGCCACCCCCAGCGGAACCAGGATCTCCATCCCGGCAAAACCGCGGCAAAGGGCGTAAACCGCGGTCTTGGTGGTAAAGGCGCACATGAACACCGAGCCATTGAAAGTCGCCTCTCCGTAGGCATCCGGGAGCCAGGCATGCAGGGGGGGCACCGCCGCATTGACCACGAATCCGATCATCACCAACCACGCCCCTGGGGTCGGGTTCGTCACGTCGAACGCCCGGAACGTGAAATCGCCTCCGGTCGCTTTCGAGTGCAGAAGGATCCCCGCCAGCAGACAGACCCCGCCCGCCATGTGGACCAGCAAATACCGATACCCGGCGGCCTGCGACTCCGGACGCCGGCGGAACCAAACCAGGAACACCGACGAGAGCGCCATTAGCTCCCAAAACAAAAACAGGGTGAGCAGGTCGCCCGCGTAAATTGCGCCCAGAGAGCCGGCAACATAGGCCCAGGACACCATGTGCTGCGCGTCTTCCCGCACGTGCAATCCGTAGAGCGTGGCAATCACGCACATCAACCCCATGATGTACCCGAACACGTTGCTCAGCGCGTCCACCCGTCCGAACGTCAACGTCCAGTCCAGGAAGTGCACCATCCCGAACGTACCCCTCGACATGGTCCAGATCCGCGCAAAGACCAGAAGGGGAATCAGCAATAAATAGCCCTTTTTCAGCCGCGCGGGCACCAGCGGCAGCAGCAAAGCGCCGACCAGCAGCATCAGCGAGGGATGGATCCAAAACTCACTCATCGTAGTAGTCCTCGCGTTTCATAATGCCCGCGTGCCCGAATGCCTTCGAAATGAGAATGATCGCCACGCATCCTGCAAATCCAAAAACCGCCCAAAACCCCGGCCACGTCTCCTGCCGTGTGTGGGCGTGCTCTTTGTCCACCACACCCGGAATCGCATCCAAAACCACCAGCAGCCCCAGGACGGCCAGGCAAATCCACGTCACCAGTTTGAGCCGGTTTCGAAGGAATTCGATGAAGGCAACCAGTTTCATGGCATGACGGCTTTGGCGAAGTTCATGAAAAAGCTCGGATAGAAACCTATGATCAGCGAAATCAACGCCGTGACACTCAGCGGGATGACCATGGCCGGATGCGCCTCGGTCCACTGATGGCCCGCGTCCGCTGCTGCGGGTTTGCCAAAGAAGGCATGATAAACCACCGGGGCAAAATACGCCGCGTTGAGCAATGTGCTGGAGACTAGCACCGTGATGATCAGGATGGACCCGGCGTCCAACGCTCCGATTAAGAGATACCATTTTGAGACAAACCCGCCCGCCGGTGGCGCGCCGATCATGCTGAGGGCGGCGATCGCGAAGGCCCCAAACGTGAATGGCATCGCCCGCCCCAGTCCACCCATCTCGGAAATGTTCTTCTTATGAGTGCTCACGTAGATCGCCCCTGCGCAGAAAAACAGGGTGATCTTCGAAAATGCATGGTTGGCGATATGGACCAACCCCCCCTCGATACCCGCCGGTTTCAGCAGGGCGACTCCTAGAATCACGTACGAAAGCTGGCTGACGGTCGAATACGCGAGCCGCAGCTTCAAATTATCTTTGCTCAAGGCGATGATCGAAGCTGCCAGAATGGTGAAGGAGACGAAGTAAGCCGTGGGCAGACCCAGGTTCAGCGCGTCCATGGTATCCACGCCGAATACGTAGAGCATTACGCGCACGGTCGAAAACACACCCACCTTCACCACCGCCACCGCATGCAGCAAGGCGCTCACCGGGGTCGGCGCCACCATCGCCCCCGGAAGCCAATGATGCAGTGGCATGATCCCGTTCTTTGCGAATCCGAGAATGCAGCAGACATAAAGGGTGATAACCAGTCCGTGATGAACCCCGGGCGGGATCACACCGGTGTGGACGTTATGGGCGAAGTCCAGGCTCCCCGAGAGCACGTAGAGCATCACCATCGCCGGCAGGATCAGACCCTTGGCAGTGGTGGTGAGATACACCAAATACTTTCGCCCTCCTTCATAGCCTTCGTCATCCTGATGGTGCGCCACGAGCGGGTAGGTGGTGATGCTGACGATCTCATAGAAGAGGTAGAGCGTCAGGAGGTTGTCTGAGAAGGCGCATCCGATTGCTCCAAAGAGCGCCAGCGCGAAGCAGGCGCTGAACCGGGTTTGTGCGTGCTCCTGCAGACCCCGCATGTACCCCGCCGAATAGAACACTGTGAGAATCCATAGAAAACTGGCGGCCACCGCGAAGATCATCGACAGCGAATCCGCCCTCAGGGAGAAACTCAGACCCGGCAGCAACTCGAACAAGGTGAAATGCAGCGCTTTCCCCGCCCGCACATCGGGAATCAACGACCAGGTGAGCGCGAAGAGCGTCGTCGCCGCTGCGAGCGAGCAGGTCTCCCGCACATTGGCGCGTTTGCCCGTCACCATAACTGCGCCGGCTCCGAGGAGCGGCGCCAGGATCGCGGCTAGAAGACGATAGTCGTGGTTGAAATCCATATCCTTATCCGTTCAGCTCCGACAGGTCTTTGGTCGTGATCGACCGGTAATTGCGATACACCGCGATGATAATACTCAGAGCAATCGCGATCTCGGCCGCCGCCAATGCCATAATAAACAGCACGAAAATCTGCCCAGCGGCAGGGTCGGGAGAGTAAAAGTGGTTCAGAGTGGCAAAGTTCAACGAAGCTGCCGAAAAGATCAGTTCCCCGGAGATCAGCATCCCGATTAGGGTGCGGCGTCGGATCATCCCGAAGACACCCGCCGCAAAGAGGAAGGCCGCCAACAGCAGGTAAACCTCGGGCTTGTAGCAAGACAGGTCGAGCGTCATGGCTTGGTCCTCCCGTGGTGCGCAATCACCAGCGCTCCCAAAATCGCGGTCACCAACACAACCGAGATCAATTCAAATCCCAGGCTGTAGGTTGTCAGCAGCGAAATCCCCAAGTCCCGTACCGAGCCCTGGTTGAATCGGCCCGCTGGAGCCGCCCAGGGATGTGTCAGACTCAGGTACGCGACTCCGAAGAACACCGCCGCGCTCACCACGATTGCCGACATGCCCCACCAGGAGGTCTTATTAAGATCCACGATCGCCCTCGCCTCATCGGGTTCCGCTAGCATAACCGCGAAGATGATGGTGACGCAGATTGCCCCCACATAAATCAGCACTTCCGTAAGCGTGAGGAACGGGCTGTGGAGAAAGTAGTAAAGCCCCGCCAGTCCAACGCATGAAACCGCCAACCCGCACACGCTGCGGATGATCCGGGTCGTCAGCACCGCTAGCAGGGCGCCACCCACGGTCGCCGCAAGCGCCGCGCCGAAGACTAAACCAACCAAGTAATTCTCTATCGGAAAGTCTTTCATTCCGCCTTCGCCTCCAGGCCTTTGACCAGGTCGATCACGTAAAACGATTCCTTGCTCGTGCTCGCCAGGTTATACTGTTTCGAAAAGGCAAGAGCATCGACTGGGCACGCCTCCACGCACGAGCCGCAGAGACTGCATTTGGTGAAGTCCAATTTGAAATCGGTCACGGACTTCTTCTTTTCGCCTTCGCGCTTGATCCCTTCCACTACGATGCACTGGCTCGGGCACGCTTTGGAGCATGACTTGCAGGCGATGCACAGCGATTTGCCTGTCTCCGGGTCCCGCAGGAAAACGATGTGGCCTCGGTAGCGCTTGGCCATCTTGAGCACCGCGTGGGGGTACTGCACCGTCACGTTAGGCATGAAAAACTGCCGCAAGGTGATGCGCATCCCCACGGCCAAACTGCGAAGTCCAGGATAAATACCTCTCAATGCGCGCTTCATGGATGGAATAACTTGAGGGTGATGCTGGTGAGTACCAAGGTGACCAAAGAGATCGGAATCAGGATCTTCCAGGATAGGTTCAGCAACTTGTAGAACTGGGTCCGCGGGAACGTCCAACGCACCCAGACGACCGTGAAAATGAGGAAATAGAGCTTGAGCAGGAACCAAAACACCCCGGGCAGCCAGCCGATCGGACTGTTCCAGCCGCCCAGAAAGAGCACCGTCGCCAGGCTGCACCCCACCACGATGTTGGCATACTCCGCCATGAAGAAGACCCCGAATCCCATCCCCGCGTACTCCGTGAATGCCCCGGCCACCAGCTCGCTCTCCGCCTCGGCCATGTCAAATGGTGCGCGGTTGGTTTCCGCCAGCATGCAGGTGAAATAGATCAGGAAGGTAATTGGCATCAGCGGGTTGGCAGTAAGCCTAAAGAGGTTCCATTTCCAAAACCCCCCCGCCTGCTGGTTGACGATCTCGCGAAGGTTCATCGTCCCGGTCACCATCAGCAGCGTGATCACCACCAACAGCATCGGGATCTCGTAAGCCACGTTCTGCGACACCACTCGCGCGGCGGAAATGATCGCGTATTTATTCCTCGAGGCCCACCCACCCAGCATGATCGCCATCACGTTGACCGAGCCGAATGCGAACACCATCAGCAGTCCGACGTTCAAGTCACGTGCGCCAATGGACTCGCTGAAGGGGATGGTCGCCAGGCACATGAAGGCGGGCGACAGCACCAGCAGGGGCGCTAGCCGGAAAATAACGGTATCCGACCCGGGGGGCACCAGCACCTGCTTCGTCATCAGCTTGAGCGCGTCGGCGATCGGTTGCAGTAGCCCGGCGTAGCCGACTTCGGTTGGCCCCGGACGGCGTTGGAACCGCGCCGCCGCCTTGCGCTCGACCCATACCAGGTAAGCGGCATTGGCTCCCACGAACGCCAACATGCCCACTAAGTAGAGCAACAGCCGGAATGGTTCGTGCAGGGTCATGGCGAAAAAAGCTATCGGTCGATGTCCGGGATCACCAAATCAAGGCTGCCCATCAGCGCCAGAGCGTCCGGCAGCATCATGCCTCGGCTGGCTTCCTCATAGAGCGTCAGGTTCGCAAAGCACGGCGTGCGCAGTTTGAGCCGGTAGGCGATGTCTTTGCCGTCGCTCACCACCCGTACGCCGAAGCGCCCGCGCGCGGCCTCGACGGCGAAGTAATAATCGCCCACCGGCAGTTTGAGCATCCGCGGGACTTTGCTTGTCACCGGTCCCTCGGGGAGCTTCCCGACCGCCTGCTCAATAATCCGCAGGCTCTGCTCCATCTCTTCCATGCGCACCATGTAACGAGCCATGCAGTCGCATTCGGGAAAGACCGGAATGTCGAAATCCAACTCCGGATAGATCGAATAGGGCTCTGTTTTGCGCGTGTCTTGAGCGATGCCCGAGCCCCGCAAAACCGGGCCCGTAGCGCCATATTTGCGGCACATTTCCGCGCTGATCGGTCCGATTCCCTCCAGGCGCTTGCGCAGGATAATGTTGTCCGTCACCAACGAGCGGTACATATCCAGCCGCGGCCGCATGTACCGGACGAACTCCCGGGTGCCGGCAAGGAACTCCTCATCAACGTCGTTGTAGAGACCGCCAAACCGGTAGTAGCAATAAGTCAACCTCGCGCCAGTGATGCCCTCCAGCAGGTCGAGAATCCTCTCGCGATCATCAAACGCATAGAGCAGGGGCGTGAAGCCGCCCAGGTCCAGGAGAAAGGCGCCGAACCACACCAGATGGCTCGAGATCCGGTTGAGTTCCGAGGTGATCACCCGGATATACTCCGCTCGCGGCGGCACTTCGATACCCGCAGCTCGCTCCACCACCGAAACGAACGCGTGCGTGTAGTGCATCGCCGATAGGTAATCGATCCGGCTGGTGTTTGGCAGGAACTGAGCGTAGGTCCGGTTCTCGCCCATCTTCTCGTGCATCCGATGGATGTAGCCAAGGACCGGCTCGGCGCGGTTGATGTACTCGCCGTCCATCGTCAGCTTCACCCTCAAGACGCCGTGCGTTGCCGGGTGCTGCGGGCCAAGGTTCAGGATGAACGTCTCTTTGGCGTCCGTCGCCGCCGTGCCGGCATTGATGACAGGCTCAAGCAACACCTGCGAAATCCTTTCTCAATGGATGATACAGGGCGTCTTCCGGCAGGAGCAGGGGCGTCAGATTCGGATGCCCCAGAAAGCGGATCCCGAGAAACTCGTGCGTCTCCCGCTCATGCCAGTTTGCTCCGGGGAAAACCGTTGAAATCGTCGGAACCTCCGGGTTGGCACGGGGCAGACGGGTGCGAAACACCACGTGCAACGGAACCGCCCAATGGAAAAAGTCGTACACCACTTCCATCTCCCCGGCCGCCATCCAATCCACACCCGTGATGCAGTCGATCGTAAACCCGTTGCGGTCCAGCGCCTCCGCGACTGCAACCACTTCGCTGGCGTGCACCGAAGCGTCCAGGTGGTAGCCCTTGACCTTGGCGTCCACGATTTGGCACCGGCTCGGAACTGGGGCAGGCACAGCCGCTGAGCCCTCCCCATGGTCCAGCGGCTGCCCTGCCGGTTGGGGGAGCAGGCGCGTCAGTTCTGCGTGAAGTTGTTCGAGGGACGGGCTCATTCTGGTATCACCCTCGGCCAGCGTCGTTTGCCGGTGATTTTTTGCTCCAGCTCCAGAATGCCTTCGATCAGGGCTTCCGGGCGGGGTGGGCAACCGGGCACATAAACATCCACTGGAAAGAGCTTGTCCACCCCCTCAACCACGGCGTATTGCCCGGGAAACACAAACGGCCCGCCGGAGAGCGCGCAGTTGCCCATCGCGATCACCCATTTAGGCTCCGGCATTTGGTCGTATAGGGTTTTGACCGCCTGCGCCATCTTGCGGTTGATCGTGCCGGCCACGATCATGACATCCGCTTGTCTAGGCGAAGGCCGAAACACTTCGGCGCCGAAGCGCGAAAGATCGAAACGCGACGCTCCCGCGGCCATCATCTCGATGGCGCAGCAGGCGAGGCCGAACGTTAACGGCCACAACGAGTTCGCCCGGCCCAAGGCTAACAGATCGTCCAGTCTCGAGAACCGGACAATCGAGGAGCACTCGGGAGGGATCTCATCCCCCTTTAGCGAACATTCGTTCTGCGGTGCCATTCGAATAGTCCTTTCTTCCAGGCGTAAACGATCACCAACGACAAAATCGCCACGAACATGACCACCTCCACGCAATCCCGGATCGCGAATACCCGGTTGTAGACCAGGGCGACTGGGATGAGGAAAAGCACGTCAACCGCAAAGGCTACGAAGATCAGCGCATAGAGGTAATAAACCGCGCTGTAGCGGATCCAGGCGTCCCCGATCGGGTCCATGCCGCACTCGACAAATTGACCCGTCTTCTGGGCGTAGTTGCGCGTCCCGCGCGGCGCCAGCAGATGCACCACCGCGAAGGGCCCCACGGCGAACAACAGGCCGCCCAGGCAGAACGCCACGATATACATCAGGTCCAGATCGAGCATGTCTTGCATACTTCGAGGCAAACTAAAGCAGCAAGCCACCCCCTGGCGCTCAACCGAACTTGTCGAAGACTAACCGTCTATTGTGGACCCAGTGACACCAAGTGATTAGTTCTCTTAAATAAAGGACTCGAATCATTGCCCAAGATAATGCTCGCGCAAGCCTTTTTTGTGGTGGCTGACTCTCTGCCGAGCCGGTCCGACATTGGGCCTTCCAAGGCTCCCGAGTTGGTGTTACACCATGCGGCACACAACAAACCTGGCCCACCGCCGTCAATCCATGCGCTCAACTCGGCTCGAATCCTAATGTACGGTTTGAGCCCTTCGCCTACGAATGCCCGGTGAACACGATGCACGCTGAATTCGGACCGAAGATCGCAACTCCGGCGGTGCACCACCGGTTGCTCCACAAAGTGCGGCCACCCGCCAGGAGCGAGCACAAGATCCCCCTCGTGAGCATAGGCGTTGCCCCTGCCTCGCTACGGTGGATCCTGCGGCTTGCCCTGTTCCTGGTCAGTGCCGTCGCGGCCACTGCGGCCGATGGGACGTCCGCTGCGAAACCGGTCTTTCTCTATTCCCGCTATTTCAACGCCGAAGGCGAAACCCGCTACCTGCCCGATGGCACCTATCAACAGGTCCTTCAGCGTCTGAAGACCCAGTTTGAGGTTCGCGCGAATGGTGAACCCCTGACCGACGCGAGTCTCAACGGGGTTAAGGTCATCTTAATTGCCAATCCAAGCGATCAGGCCGTCCCGGGCCATCCGGCGCCCCACCATTTCTCCGCTCCGGACATTGCGGTTCTCACACGCCATGTCCGGAATGGGGGCGGTCTCATCATCCTGGGCAACCAGGAGAACCACAATTTGGAGGTCGAGGACACGAATAAGCTCCTGGACGCGTTCGGGCTTGGCTTCACCAACCTTTATACCGACGTCAAGAAACTGACCGTACCCCTCTCTACCCCGGTGATCGGCGGGCTGACTTGGGCCTACTACACCGGAAATCTGCTCGAGTTAAAAGCCAGCCATCCGGCTCGGCCTCGGGCGCTCGTCATGAATGATCTCACCCAGAAGCCCTTGAATGGCACGCGTGATCAGCCCGGGGTCTTGCTCGCCGTGGCTGAACTCGGCCGCGGACGGGTGGTGGTGGCCACTGACGCCGGTTGGATCACGAACGACGTGCTCGCGGACAAGGGAATCGGGGGCGTCGTGATCACCAATCACGACAATTGGGAGATATTCCGACGCCTGACCTGCTGGGCGGCGGGTTTGGATGGACAGTCCCGTTAAAGCGCTCCACCGCGAAGAGCAGCGACCGCAGTCTGCATGCAGCCCGCCGCTCGTTGAGAAACGTCCAGAGTGCGAGCCGACTAGGTCACACCTCGCTCCGGGTAACCCGCAATCCAAATCCCCGGATCGATTGGCATCCTCCGTAATCCTCCCGGTCAGCGTTCAGGCACGTTGACCGTTCAGAAGCTCAGCACTCCGGCCTTTCGATAGAACGTTTTCACGCGCGCCATTTCCTCCTCGATTTCCAGGACTCCGATTGAGCGCACCATTTGGCCGATCGTCATCGTGGGATCGTTCGACCAGAAGATACCGCAATCCTCATCTTCGTAGTAATTGAAACCCACTTTGTCACCGTAGGTTTTTTTCAAGGCCGCTCCATTCTCCAGCTTTGAACTCCAGGGAAGGATCGCATAACTCAGGTCCAGTTGGTGAACTAGGATTCCCTGCGGCGGTTTGATCTGCGCGGCAATCTTGCCGGTCGGCTCGAAGATCGAGGCGTTGTGCCGCCACGTGCTCGAGACAATGTAACAACGGTGATCCCTCGCTCGAAATGCCGGCTGGGAGGTCTGCGGCGATTGGCTGGGCCAGGCGATCAGCTCCGCTCCCCGGCGCGCCAATTCCGACCAGCCATCCTCGAAATTCATGTCGTAACAGATCTGGATCCCCAGCTTGCCGAAGTCGCAGTTGAACACTGGCAACTCGTGGCCCGGCGTTGCACCGTTCTCCGTCGTTCCTCGATCCAGTGAAACAACCAGGTGCACCTTGCGATAGATTCCCAGCACTTCGCCTTTGCGCCCCATCAGGATCGCTGCGTTCGAGCACGCTTTCTTCCCTCCAGGCTCCAACAAATACATCGGAACCACGATGTAACAGGCGTGCTCGCGCGCCTTCTGCGAGAACGTTTCTTGGACTTGCCCTTCGAGTGGAACCGACGATGCCATGGGAACATCACTCGCTTCCCCTGAGATTGCCGTCTCCGGTAGCACTGCCAGATCCAGAGCACGGCCGTACTTGGCTTTGGCCTGGGCCGCCATCTCATCCACCATGCCCGCCAATTGGTCGAGACGGGCTCGGAGACCGGGATACTCCCCCCAAAACGACTGCATCGCCGTGCCCACAATCACTTTCCTCGGGGGGCGGTTGGACGTGGTTGCTGTAACCTTCGGCCCGGCATCGGCTCGAACGGGGACCACCTCGAGGGTCGCCAAAGCGCTCACGCTTGCCAAAAATGTTCGTCTTTTCATACGCGGATCTCCCTTGTCGCCGATTCTCATGGTTCAAGGCCAAGGTTTACTCCCACATCGACGCCTGAGTAAAGCCTGTCGATCGGTTGCCGCCTTCGCCCTGCTTCTTGCCTGCGTATCTCCCGTCGCAGTGATAAAATGGGGGGGCCTAGACCATCATCCCTCTCCAGGCTGCCAAGGGGCGCAAGAACGCCTTCCTACAAGCCATCGCCCAGATCAAACCCGGCGGCGCCACCAACCTCACGGGCGGCTGGATGCTTGGCCGGGATGCCCACCGCGACGCCCTGGCTGAGGCCGCCCGCCGACTGTTGCTCCTGACCGATGGCCAGCTCAACGCCGGCATCGTTGATCCCGGCACCGTCAAGAACATCGTCGCCACCGGCCTGGAGCAAGACCGGGTCCGCACCTCCTGCCTCGGATTCGGCAACCAATACAACGAGGACCTTCTGACCGCTCTCTCGGCCCTCACCAATGGCCAGTTCCATGACGCCACCCCCTTCTGGCCAGGCCTGATTCACCGCCACTCGCTTCCAGCTATCCTGACCGCCAGGGAATGCCAGTCCCCTTAGCGAGCGTGACGCCAACGGGTGGAAAATCGACCCTGGTCAGGTCTTTGCGACGAGTCTTGAGTGGCAGCTCCAATTCAGCAGGAACAGCGCGCCAACGAGAAGAAGTGACCCCGAGATGATCACGTAGGCCGACCAGTGAAACCTCCCCCAGAACGCGAAAAGATAGGCAGCCCCCAAAGCCGGGAAGAGAATGGCGCCGAGCCATTCCCAGCGCCAGGACACTGCCAAGATCAAGAGGAGGATTGCCGTCGGGATCAGGTGCACCAATAACGCGAGGGCCGTCTTCCAGAATCCGGTGTGTTCATCAAACACATCGAGCGCGAACAGGCTGATGAATCCGGCAAAGAGAAGACAAAGTATTCTGGGCGTCCAGAAGAGCAAACGGTTCGTGGATGTGATCATAGCGTGGACCTTTCTTCATTTAGGTTGGGTCATTATGTTCCAGCCATCGCCGGTAATCTTAGCCGCCAAAAGCCAAACGGGTTAATCGATAATCTCCACGAACACATTGAGCAAAACAATCGCACTTGGGCACCTGACGGCCTTGCTTCATCGAGCCGATGATGTGATGGATACGCCAGGCTACTTCCCTGCCTGATTGCGGAAAAAAACTGGCGGCCGCGACGGCGGTGGATTAACCTGCATCAAGCTGCAGTGGCTGCGAGCCTTCAGTCGACCTTCCTGGTCCGCGAGGCTGCGTGGGTCGCCGTGGCAGTTGTAAGGCGCGGGTGCGATGCCCGCGCCATATTTTTGCAGAGGGAGAGGATTTAGCCAAACAACCTGCGATGCCCGGGTAGGGCCAATCCGCCAAGAACTCCGATCACCGCTCCCCGCGCGCGGTCCTGGCGGCTCAGGACCGTCGAGTTGATGGCACTAGCCAGCATGCGTTCAGGAGGGAGTGAGCTTGGTGTCTCTCGTCCTCGATCCTGGTCAGTTCGTGGGCCATCGTATCGGCGCTCCTGGCCTCTGCGAGCTCCGTTACCCTACGTGAGCCAGCACACATTGGCCGGTCTAAACTCCGTTGCCACAGTCACGAAGCGAGCGCATTGAGATTCTGCTGGTGTGGCAGCCGACATCAGTCTGCCTTGGCCGAACAGCACAAGCTGACTCGCGGCTGCCCCGAGGTGTATGAATGAAGAACCCCAAAACTCCGCGAACAGCGAGCGGAAGGGCCTGCGCTATTCGCGTCTCTAGATGGTCCTCGTGGCAGCGACTTTAGTGGGACTTCTGACTTTCACGCAATTCCTCCCCGGGGGGCGACGAAGCTTTTCGGATTGGATTGAGCCGCTGCTTTTCCTGGTCACGGTCAGCTTGTGCGCGGCCACTGCCTGCGTCGGCCTATGCGCGTTTGGCCGCTGGTTTTGTCGCTGGCGCCGTCTCAAGCGCGTCCTCCTGGCTGGCGCTTGCCTCGCGGCCCTGGTCGCTCTGTTCTACGCCGAGGAAGACTGGCGCGGTTGGCATGCTTGGAACCAGTTCAAGCACGAGTTGGAGGCCAAAGGCGAACATTTCAGTTTGCCTAGCGCAGTGCCGCCGACGGTGCCGGATCAACAGAACTTCGCCCTGACCCCTATCGTGTTCACGAGCTACGGGCAGATCCTCACGCGCGACGGCAAACTCATCCCCCCCGAAAAGCGTGATGACCACTTCCTCGTGCGTATGCGGATGCCGCTCACTCTTGATTACCCAGGCCCGACCAACTGCTCCGGTAACCGCGTTCAAGGCACTTTCACGCGTCTGGATTGCTGGCAAAGCTACTACCGAACCCAGGCGGGCAGATCTAATGCGCTCCCCGTCGGGGCGCAAGCCCGAGCCCCGGCGGCGGACGTCCTGCTGGCGCTGAGCCAGTACGACCAGGTGATCGAGGAACTGCGCGCCGCAAGCTGCTTGCCGTGCTCGCGGTATCCCATCAATTACGATAGTGAATCGCCCTTCATGATTCACCTGCCGCATCTGGCGCCCCTAAAGAATTGCGCACAAGTTCTGCAACTCCGCACCCTGGCCGAGCTGCAAATCGGCCGGCCGGATAAAGCTCTGGCCGATGTCCTCCTGGCCCTGCAACTGACTGACAAAGTCCGCACGGAACCGTTCTTGATTTCGCACTTGGTGCGCATCGCGATGCTGCAGCTCACGCTCCAGCCCATCTGGGAAGGCCTGGCAGGACGCACATGGTCGGATCCTCAACTGGCCGCACTCGATTCGGAGCTGCAGAAGTTGAATTTCGCTTCCGATTGGACCCGGACCATGAGCGGTGAGTTGGGGGCTCAGTCCGATGAAATGGAACTCCTGCGCCGGCACCCGGAGAGGTTCCAGGAGCTGCAGGCCTTGATTGATTTTGCCGGCAGCAAAAGCGACGTGAGACTGCCACTCGAACTAGTCGTTCGAGTGATGCCCGCAGGTTGGTTCTATCAGAATCAACACCGGTGTGCCCGCATGATGGTGGATTATTGCCTCCCCATGGCCGACGCGAACCGGAACATTTTCTCTCCAGCCCTGGCTCGTCGTGCGGAGGCCGCGATGGCGTCAGAGCCCACTGCCTTCAGTCGTTTCGGAAGGCTAATCCTGCCTGTCCTCAGAGACGCCGCGCCAAAATTTGCCTACGCCCAGGGCTCCGTGGATCTCGCGCGCACGGCGATTGCCCTGGAGCGTTGCCGGTTGGCGCGTGGGCAATTCCCCGCGTCCCTGGAGGGCCTCGCGCCCCAATTCATTGCCCAGATTCCCCACGATGTGATCGGCGGCCAGCCGCTCAAATACCGCCTCGAACCCGATGGCTTGTTTGTCCTTTACTCCGCGGGCTGGAACGAAAAGGACGATGGCGGTCAGGCCGCTTTCAAACCCGACGGGACGGTGGACCTCGAAAACGGCGACTGGGTCTGGCGGTATCCGTCAAAGGCCCCATGAGGAGCGCGGAAAGCAGTCCCATGGCAGTCTTCACCTTCGCCACTTTGGTGTGTTGGCGGCTGTTAGCTCTGGGTGCTGAGCCTAATGAGGCGCGGCTGATTGTGGATGCCGGGGACATCGTGCGGACAGTGGACGCCAGGCTCTTCGGCATCAATGCCGTGATGTGGGATGCCAGTTTCGATACCCCTGGGACGGTTTCGGCCCTGCGTGAACTCGGCGTCCAGGCGCTCCGTTTTCCGGGCGGTTCCCCTTCGGATGACTATCATTGGGCGCTAAACAGGAATGGCGCAAACCTCTGGAATTGGCCCACCTCGCTTGAAAGCTTTATCCATATCGCCACCAACGTCCATGCGCAGGTGTTCATCACCGTCAACTACGGCTCCGGAACTCCGGAGGAAGCCGCGGCGTGGGTTCGATCCGTGAACATCACCAACCACTGCCGTTTTAAGTACTGGGAAATCGGCAACGAAAACTACGGCAACTGGGAGCACGATCAGAATTCACCGCCCCATGACCCGGTGACTTACGCGAGGCGCGCGAAGGATTTTTTCCAACAGATGAAGGCCGCCGACCCAACGATCAAGATCGGCGTGGTGGTGGCCGTGAATTGGAAGGAGCGAGCCGGCGTCTTGCTCGACGCCCTTAAACAACTCCAAATCCGCACCTTCATCGCCGAAGGATACCAGGGCTGGACGCCCAAACTGCTCGCGACCTTGAAACAGCTTGGTGTCACGCCGGATTTTGTCATTGCTCACCGTTATCCAGTGAGCTTTTCCGGATCCGAAAATGACGCATCGCTTCTGCAATCCACCGCCCAGTGGACCGCTGATGCGGAAGGACTACGGCGGCTGCTCAAGACTTACTTCGGCCACGCCAATACCAACGTGGAAGTCTTGTGCACGGAGAACAACTCCATCGGAGAAAGGACGGGCAAACAAACCACCAGCCTCGTGAACGCCCTCTATCTCGCCGATAGCTTTGGACAGATCGTTCAGACGGAATTCAATTCTTTCCTCTGGTGGAACCTGCGCAACGGCCAAGACCACAATGCCAACAATAGCCCTTCGCTCTACGGTTGGCGCCAATATGGCGACCACGGGATCATGTGTGGCAACGACATTCGCTACCCGGCCTTCTACACCTTTAAACTGCTCAAGTATTTTGCCGGGGGCGGTGACAAGATCGTGCGCGCCACCAGCGACAACAAACTCCTCTCGATCTATGCCGCACGGCGCGCTGACGGCACGCTGACAATGCTCCTCATCAACAAAAGTCCACGGACTCCGATGAAGGCCGTTGTTTCAACCGCCGGCTTCGAAGCCGGATCCACCGCGGCCGTCTATTCCTACGGCGTTCCACAAGACGAAGCTGCCCGCACCGGAATCGGTGCGACGGACATCGCGCAGACGACCTTCGCCGCGGCCGCGGCCGGTTTTTCCCGCGGCATTCCTCCCTATTCGGCCACGGTGGTGGTGCTTTCGCCCCTTCGGCCGAACCAATCAACTTACCCTGGCCTGAGTCGGCAGGGTGGGGGAGTCGTTGAGTGAGGGCGCCTGCAGTCGCGCCGGGCGCAGCCACGAACTCCGCGGCAAGATCTCTCACTCTTCCCCAGAGGAATCACTTCCCAAGCCCCACCATGCTCGTGGTTGGCCAACAGCGTGTTCACGAATCCCGCGGCCCGTCGATTCCGCACGCGCGCCGCTCCGCTGCGCAGAGCTGGCGCCGTGCCTGGAGGTCGCCTATCCCACCCAAGTGTATTGACCAGGGCCGATCTTCTTGATCGCCTTGACCTTCTTGCCAGTCGAAGTGAACCACGAGTAAATGTTCCCGGACCTTACCCCCAGGTTTTTCGCGATCTCTCCGACCGTGATTCCCGACTTGCCGCTCTTTTGCACCAGTTGGATGATCGACTCCTTGACGCTCCCGTAGGATTTCTCGCCCGACTTTTTTGCCTTCGGTTTCGCCGACTTGACCTCGGGAGAGGGCTTGGCCGAAACGGCCGGCTCCGCGGTAGTCGCCGACGCCCCAGCCCACGCGTATTTCGCCGGTCCGACTTTCTTGATTTGCTTTACCTTCTTCCCGGTCGAAAGGAACCAATTATAAACGCGAGGCAGAGCCAGACCGAGGCTGGATGCGACTTCCTTCGCCGTAATCCCCGCCTTGCCGCTGCCCTTTACCAGGCTGGCGATCGAATCCTTCAATTCCCCGCGCCGATTCCCATTTGCCTTCTTTGCCTTTGGTTTCTCCGCAGTGATAGTCGGCGCAGGCTCGGTTGCCGACGAAACTCCAACCCAGCCGTACTTTCCGCGTCCAACCTTCACGATCTGCTTCACCTTTTTGCCGGTGCTGTTAAACCAGACCGAAATACTCCCATAGGATCTGCCTAGCGCGCTTGAAATCTCCTTTATGGTGATTCCAGTTCTTCCCGCTTTTCGAACCAGATCAATCACCGCCTCCTTGACCGCCCCGCGCTTTCCTCTCTTTGCCGGTGCTTTTGCCGCGACTTCCGTCTCAGCAGTTTCGACATCCACCTCAGAGGTTGCCACCTCGACCAGCGCCGATCCCGTAATTGCCGCCAGTTGTTGTTCCAATATCTCAATCTGTTCTTTCAGAACGAGGGCCTGTCTGAGTTGAGCCGAAGTCAATGTCGTTAAGTTCATAGTCTGTTACAGTAAGCGTGTATGCACTCAGAGAGCAAGTATTTGGATTGGTGGTTGGCGCTGGTTTGAGCGTGCCGTCGAAACCAATCGTTTTGAACCTGTTGAAGTTTGCGCATTCATGAGGTTTAGGGTTTCTGTTACCTGCGCAGGGTCGGGCTTTGAACTGGCGCAGGGAACTGACGGGAGTATGTTTACTGGGTTACAAACCTATGAAAGGCATCGGAGCTGGTCACGCCGCGCCTCGGATCAAGAAGCTCACCTGCCGCACAAGCTTTAGGAAGGCGAGCCACGCCAGTCGACTCTCTGCGATTCCTTAACAGACTGTATGAAACCTGACGCGGTTCTGCGGCTTGTCATCCCCACGATCCTGATTGTTGGTGGCTTGGCGTTGACCGGCTGTTCCACCCCCAAGGCGAAACCTGCCCCGACATCCCCGTACTCTGCGGTAGACCCCAGATTGTATCTGGCCGATCAGTTATACCTTCTCCCCGTTCCGTATCCTCGTCTCTACGTGGAGATCGATGCTGTAGAGGGTTGCGTGCCGAAACGGGCGACCTTGGCTAAACTCCAGGCTTTCCTCCGGACGTACTGCAACAAGCCGGGAGGAGTTGAGATCGCGCGCAGCGATGTGATTCCGCTGAAAGCCGCCCAGGGCATTTCCCCAAGCGCTCTGGCTCGCAAGTACCTTAACGGCCCTCCCGACAACCCCGCCACACCTCCGCCTGCCTTCATTTACGTGCTCTTCTATAACGACGCTGTGTGCGGACAAGTCCCAGCCCTCGCAAACGGACCGCAGCCGACGAACGCCCCGCCAGGGCCGCGCCCTCGCAACCCCAGTCCGCATGTGGACATCCGCCCCTATCCGGCGATGATCTATATGGATGTGAACCATCTCCATCTCACCCTGCACGGAATTCGTGGCGATCTGGGCGCCGGCTTCAAATGGGAGCAGAAGTGGAATCTGCTTCACGAGGCAGGACACACATTGGGATTGGCGTTCAGGCCAACCGACTCCTACGAGGGTCATTGTGGGAAGATCGCCTGCCTCATGAGCTATGCCGGCCGGTTCCGCTACCTCGCTGTGCAGAATCGCCTCTGCGACCAGTGTGTGAAGCAATTGGTGGATCTTGCCAGACAACCAGGAGCGACCAACATCCATTTTGTCGGTCCCGTGCTCGTGCGTTCCGCCGACGGTTACCACGTTCTGGGCCTGCCTCATCGGTGGAAACTGGTAGTGGGGGATTTGACCGATGAAGATTGCCGCGAGTTCGCTGCCGCCGTCCGTGCTGAGACTCCTACTCCAGGCGACGATGAGAATGAGTGGCGCATGGCGGGTTGGCTCAAAGAAGACGCCAACCGCAGCCCAGAGCAGACGCGCGCTGTCCTCAATCGAGCTAAAGCCGATCCGGATACCCTGGTGCAAAAGGTCGCGGCGCAACTCTTTGAGACCCTGCCGCAGGACCCGCCTGCCCCCAAGTGATGCTCTGAACCCGAGCGCCCCATTACTTCACACACAATCTGTTTCCCGCTTCGCTGCGCCTTGGGTCGGATTGGATCCGCCAGCAAACGAAACGCTAAGAGCGTGTTTTAAAAATAGGTCGGCAAGGGATTGCGAGCGCGGCGGGGCGGATGGCTAGACGCGACGAAGGCGCATATTCGTTAGAAATCTGTAACTGAGGAGCAACGACGCCAGACGCCCC
>Ga0265314_10000828_pt1 | contig 36769 bp, 29 predicted proteins | sample 4126metaG_FD_203106 | JGI IMG/M metagenome (GOLD analysis project Ga0265314, IMG submission 203106) | Rhizosphere microbial communities from Carex aquatilis grown in University of Washington, Seatle, WA, United States - 4-1-26 metaG | ecosystem: Host-associated > Plants > Roots > Rhizosphere >...
AAAATGTAAAATGCAATCCACTGATCCCCACTAATTGTCGCTAATGGAACCCGCTCTCCGATGAGTGTGGATCAGGCTTGATTAGTGTTCCGACCTCCTAGTCATCGAAGGAACGGGGCGTGTCTCACGGTACAATGTGACCGGCTTGAAAACTGCCCATTGAAAGGAATGCGACCAATGCGTCGAAATCGTTTCAAAATCGCCGTGGCGTTGGGAATATTGTTGCCGCTAACCGCGGGAGGAAATGGCCAGGAGCGTCAGGGGCGTCAGGAACAAAAGTCAAGCGGTGACGAAAGCGATGTGCTCACGATCGGCGAGATCATGATCAAGGCGCATCAACCTGGCCGTTCGGCCCGCAAGGCGCTCGATCAAAGGGTGATCGATGGCCGGGCAACGGACGACGAAAAACGCCGGCTGCTAGCTTTGTACGAGGCGCTGGCGAAAGCAAAACCGGAGGAAGGGAGCCTCGACGATTGGAAGCGCGTTACCAAGGCGTTGGTCGAGGCCGCGCAGGGCGTCGTCGCCGGCCAGGAGAATGCCGCCGAAGCACTCAAGACGGCCTTGAATTGCAAAGCCTGCCACGAGAAGTTCCGGCCGGTTTATGGGGCGGATGGCAGCGTCACGGCGGATCGCCAATTCTTTGCCGCCTCGCCACCGCCCGAGTTCGCATTGGTCGCCAACGTGAGCAAGGACCGGAGCAAACTGAAGCTCTTCACGTCGCGGATCGTCTCGACGATGGTGTTCCAGGACGTGGTGGTTGAAAGCGAAGGCAAGAAGCGGACCGAAAAGGTTCCCGAGATGCGGTACCAACGCGAAGCCAGCGAGGTCGACCTGGCGATCGACGCGATCCGCGTGGTCGACGGCCAAGGAAACGAGGTTGCAGGCGATGACCTCTGGCGGCGGCTCGCCGCCGGAAACATCGTGCTCTACCAGGAAAGCTCGGAGCCGGTCGCCAAGGAGTACCTGAAGCTGTTGGCGAGCGATGCGCTGGTGATTACGCAGATTCATCGGAAAGACAAGTGAAGATGCCATCGGCTTGCCCGGTGGGAGTCTCACGCTGGCATCTACGAAGGCCGCGCCCCGCGCCTCCCTCTCTCGGTACACCAACACCGCCGCACCTTGCCGCCAAAGGCGGCAAGGTGCGGCGGGCGGACGAGGAATACGGCGGGGTAACTTAGAATTCTAGCGGCCAACGTCACGGACCTCCGGGCAAGCCGGAGGCATGTCTGCGAGGAGCAAGACGCTCAACCGGAGCGCGAAATCCACCGAGCTCGAATGCAACGCCATTGAAAATCGTAAAATGCAAATTGCGAATTGCAAATTGTCGGGGAGGTCGTTTGCGTACTACCACGGTTCGTGGCCCGCCAGGCGGGAGAGCCTGACCTACGATGGTTGTGGCTCCGTGAGGATTAGCTCATCCCAGGGGTAGACGGCGGCGGGGCGGGCGGCTGCCCGCGGTTCTTGGTCGGGATTGGGATGGCTTGCTATGACCCGAACCGTTGATCGTGTGCCCGTTGTACATCGGATAGACCGGCCGTCGTGAAAGGTAGCTGTCGAGCTCATCGCCCCATTGTGTCCAGCCGGGCCTGCGCTCGCGGGCGAATAGCTCCAAGAACGGATCAGGACTGCAACCCTCGATGATGTCGTAAAGCTCCTTGGGCTTTTTGGAATGCTCCTCCTTGCGGGTTGGAAAGAGGTTTACCTGCGTTCGACCGGGCTTTAGCGTCCGCAAGTGACCCTTGACGCCGAACAGAATCAACTCAGTCACATTGCGAAAGTAAAAGCCGACCCCGCGACCATCGGGGCCACCGTCTTTTCGAACCTTATACCAAACCACGTTGCTCTTGTACTTGAAGCCCCAGGCTTCCATCACCTGAAGTCCCCACGGGAGCAAGGCATTCGGCACCCACAGATACAAGTGGCTATTCTCGGCTGCGTGCCGGGCAATTGGCATCGAGCAGATTTCTTCGATGCTCATGGTGGTGTATCGCCGTAGCCGCTTGTGCTCCGGGGCCATCTTGCCGGTTCGGTTTTGAAACCGCCAGGGTGGGTCGGCAAGGATCGTGGAGAATTCGCCACGCAAATCTGGCAATCCTGTCTGGTCGCCCTTCGCCATTTGTCGATTCCTTTCGTGTCTTGCCGCTGGCGACCATGGTAGGGCGACGGTCGGCGGTTGGCAATCGGCCTACGCTCGCACCCCTAGCTGGTCACTCCGTCGCCGATTGCTTGACGCGGCCGCTGGTGCGGGGATACCATGACGCGAGGGCCGGTGCTTGACACAGGAGGTTTCCGGCAATGACTCGTCAGCTAACCGCGCTCGGGTTACTCTTGTTGATCGTGTCGGCGAGTGAAACACTCGGCCAAGAGCCCACCGCGCGACGAACCGCCGGAGGTGCCCGGCGTTTCCCTGTGGCCTCGGCGAACACGACGCGTTCTAGGGCAGCGTCTTCGCAAGCGTCGAAAAGGCTCACCTCCAACCAGGCGCATTCGCTGATCAATCTGCCTTACCGCAGAAACTTCGAGCCCACGGTTGTCGGCCAAAGTGGGGTGGCAAGCAACGCTTCCGATGATCTGAACATCGTGACGACCGTCTACGGTGGCTCGTCCGGCCCCTACGTGATGGCGCACTATTCCAACGGCGGCTACGGTCGCTCGGCCGGTCCGCTGGGCCTTGCGAATTTCAGTTTTACATTCCCCTACGCCTATGGCCGACTGTCGACTCCCTACAGTTACGGTGTGTACGGGTATCCGTACTACTCGTTTTATCGGCCGAGCTTCGCGTACTCCGTGTGGGGTTGGCCCGGCGTTTCGCCGCTGGGTAACTTTGGATACGGCGGCTATGGGCTGCCCTACGGATACTACGGTTTGGGCGGCTACAACTACCCCTTCGGGTACGGTGGCATTGGCTTCCCCTACGGACGCGCCGGGATCGGATACCCGTACGGATATGGCGGTGCGTACTACTGGTAGTTGGTCGGTGCGCAGTGCCCACCCTACGGAAGCTGGTAGAGCCACAGCTAGCGCGAAAGGCCCATGAAAAAGCTGAAGTTTTGAATATGGTCGCCTGGGGCGTGGTGGACAGGCACGGCGAAGTCGAGCGCGATCGGCGCCGGGCCCATGGCCGGAATTGCAATCCGCAGACCAATACCCGGCGCCACGCGGAAATCCTGACCTTTAATTTCCGTTGACGTTTGGACGGTGCCGAAATCGCAGAAGGTCACCATCCGTAGCGAGTCGTCGGCCGTGATCGGGAGCATGTACTCGACCGAGTTCAAGAACTCGAACTTACCGCCGATTTGAACGCCCGTGGCCGGATCCAATGGCTGGGCCCCGCGAAAATAGAAACCGCGGAGCGTGCTGTAGCCGCCCGCGAAGAAGTTTTCGAAAATCGGCGTGTTGGTGCCTGTGAAACCGGTGTCGTTGGTCAGAGTCAGCACGTGCCGGCCCGAGCCATCGGGCCGTTCGCGGACCAGAAAGTACTGGCGGAAACCCAGCACAGCGCGTGGGAAGCTGAACGACCCCCAGGCCTGCTCCAGGTTGATGCTGACCCGGTGCCCTTGAGTGGCGATGAACGTGCTGTCGCGGGTGTCGTGGATCAGCGAGAGAATGCTCGAGTAGAGGGCGTTGTGTCCAAGCACGGCGGCCAGTTGTGGGGGGGTCGGCACGAACGGGTTGTAAATCTTTACATCCTCACCCCCAATCGAAAAGTTTGCCGACAAGTCGGGCGTGAGCTGGTAGCCCCAGCCGACTCGGCCGCCAGCCCGTTGTTCGGTCCAGTCGAGGAAGTAACGATTGAAATACGACGCGCTGATACTGAAATTGATCTTCGTGTCCCAGAGGTACGGTTCGCGAAACGTGAAGCCGTATCGCGATAATTGCGTGCCGGGCATCGCCTCGATCCGGAACTGCTGCCCAGCTCCGCGAAATGCGGTAGCGTTACGGATGTCTTCCACGCTACGCGGAAACCTCCGCCAGTCGAAGTTTTGTTCGTCGATCACGACGTTGCCGAGAAGGCCCGCGTTAGAATTCACACCCACGCCGAACATCAGTCGGCCTGTTTGCGCCTCTTTGACGACCACATCAACCGGCACCGTCGGCAGTGGTTCTTCGACGGTACCCAACAGCGGATTCGGTGGAAACAAGTCCCCCTCGTTGTCATAGCCGCCCGGCGGAGGAGCGGTGCCTCCCGGGCCATTTCCGGGAGGAGGAAGCTGGTCGATTGGCGGCTGGCCGGAGGGCGGGTTGAACACCCGACCGCCATTGGCGTCCGGTTGCGAGTACGTACCCCCTTGCTGTGGATAGCCTTGCTGTGGATAGCCCTGCTGTGGAGAAGCGTAACCTCCGGGCGGTTGGCCGTAGCTGCCTGGGGGGTTCACCTGGCGACCGGCGGGGTCGGTGTATTGCGCCGCCACGACACGCCCGTCGTCGCCCGGGTCTGCCGACTGAAATCGCGTCCATCGCTTGCGGCCGGCGGCCGCCGGATCGGTGCGTCCCATCGAGACTTGTCCAACGCTGCCGGTCGCGAGCGCAGTGGAGCTTTGCGGCCGCACGGCGTTGCCTCGCGATCTGGGCCGCATGGGAACGCGTCGCGCCGGAGCTGATTGCGATGAAGTCTGTGGGGTGTCCGACTGGTCGGGCTCGCGTGCGACGGCCGAAGCGGGTGCCATCCGCCGCGGAGCAACGCTCCACTGGTCGGTCTGGGCCGCGGCCTGGCCGCTCCAACACAATCCGAAGAAAAACAGATATACGCACGCAAACCGGCGCATGATGACCCTCATGCTGCCGCGAGTGGCGTCGTGCAGGTCTGTCGTTCGGCGGGGCGGAGCCGGCTGCATTTTCAAGGATTCCCCCGGCCGGCGTCGCCGCGTTTCGAGAGATAGCCTCGGCCGCGAGGGCGCGGCTGTTGTGGACCGGCGTGCCGGTCGACTTTCTGCGTTCGAGCGCTGCCAGGAGGAGCGATCGACGCGGTTACTTCGGGCCCGTCGGGACTTTGCCCACGGTAACCGCCGGATTGCCGTGGCTGCTCGCTGTCGAGCTGATCAAGCGAGATATCGGGCCGCTCGTACTTGATGGTTGGCTGGATTCCCTCGGCGGGATTGTTCACGAACAAGCCCGAAAACCTCAATCGCCGTTCGCTGGCTTCGATTTCCTGGACATTCATGATGTCTCCGGGGCGGATCGAAAGGCGATTCAAGATCGTATTGCGGCGGGTGTGGGGATTATCGCCGATGATCTTGATATTGATTGGTCCCACCGCGAAGCGTCGACCTTCCACGATCTTGTAAACGATATCCAGTTCGCCCGGCTCTTCCTGAAATACCTTGCTGTCGGCGATGTCCGCGAAGACGTACCCCTTGGCACCGTATTTGTAGCGCAAGTCACGGATGTCGCGGGACAATTTCGTCTGGTCGAAGAACTGGTTCTCAGTGAGGTTCATGTCCTTTCGCAGCTCTTCCTCGGTGAGCTTTTCAGTTCCGGCCAGAATCACTTTGCGGACCACGTAGCGCGGTCCTTCTTCGATGACGAAGTTCAACGTCAGCCATTTCTGCTTTTCGTCGAAAATGAGCTCCCGGCCGATCTTGGCGCGAAAGAACCCCAGACTGCGGTAATACTCGTACAGTTTCTCGACATCCCCTTCGATCTTGACCGGATCGACCTCGCCCTTGAACAGCCGGAGTATCGGAGGCTTCGACTCGATCTGGGTCTGAAGCCGGCTGTCGGAAGCGATCGTGTTTCCTTGGAACGTGACTTTTCCGACCTTTTGCTTTTGTCCCTGGTTGACCAGGAACACCACACCCTTGTCATTGGGCTTGTTCCCCTCGATGATTTCGACCTTGGCGCGGACATAGCCTTTTTCCTGTAAGTATTCGAGTAGCTTGGCTTTTGCCTCGCTGACCGCCGCGGCGTTCAAGGGGTCGCCGACCTTGAGGCCGACCTTCTTCTCCAGCGTCCTCTTTTTGGTCGTGTTGCCGAAGAATTTGATGTATTTGATCGTGGGCAATTCGACCACGTGGTAAATCACCCGAACGCCGTTGTCGCCCATCCGTTGGTACTCGGCGACCGGCGTAAGAACCAGCTTCGAATCGTACAGGCTTCGCACATCCCTCTCGACCAGGTCGCGGTCAATGGTCCGGCCGACGCGCGTGCGAATGCGGCGCTGGAGGCGGCGCAACGATTCCTCGCTCTTGTGCCCTTCCACGCGGACGTCGACGACCATTTCCTTGCCCGTCAGGCCTTCCGGCGAAACAACCGTGGGGGTCGCCTTCGAGTCGGCCAGCCCTGGCGACGGCCCGCCGCGATTGATGGAGCCCGGCAATTCCTCGGGCATTGGTCCATCGTCGTCCTTTTCTTGCGCCAACGGACCGCGTTTGCGATCGAGCAACGTGCCAGGGGCCGGCGTCGTTGACGTTCCCTGAGGTCCCGGCAGTGGTCCTTGAAACGGCATCCCAATCGGACCTTGAGACGGCATTCCTCCCGACATTCCACCGCCTCCCATTCCCCCCGGCAGGCTTTGGAGTGGCGGCAACGTGCCTGGCCCCGTGGTGCGGTCTGGTCCCTGCATTTGAGCGGCGGCCGGCGTAGCACAAGACAGCACTGCCCAACCTGCGGCAACGCAAGCGAAAACGAATCGGCACCGTTCGAGGCGCAGATCGGCCATCAGGGCGGTTCCGTGTGGGATGTTTAGGTAGAAGAAGAGTTGCGCGACAAGGCCGTTCCCCGCGCGGGCGACGAATTAAGACGGGCTTGTAACATAGGACAAGCTCGCGATCGGCGGCGCGGGCGCAATCGGCCTGCAATCGGGCCGGGTACAGATACCGGAACTGGACCCCTGTTTCAAGCCGAATTCAGTGGGAAGTGGCTATTCGGCCTCGGCAAGCGGGCGACGTAAGTCCCCCTGTTTGACTTGCCTCAACGGCGCAGCTCAGCAACGATGAGCTTGGGGAGGATGGGCTGGCCCGGGAATGCAAGCTCCTCAGGCGCCAGGAGTACCCAATCGAGAACTTCGGCGCGAAGTCGAAGCGGATCTTGACCGCGGATCCCTTGGGCAATGTGTGGATGCTGGTCGAGCCGAAATTGGGCTTGGAGCAGGACGAATCAACCTTCGGTGGCTGGCCGGGGCCTCTTACCAAGGCCGCGGGTGTCCTTCGGTTCCAACCGGCTGGCACGCAGGTTTTCGCGCTGGATCGCCTCGTACACCTCCTGGCGGTGGACTGGGATCTCCGATGGCGCGTTGATCCCCAGCCGGACCTTGTCTCCGCGAATGTCCACGATGGTGATCACGATGTTATCACCAATCATGATGCTTTCGTCGCGTTGTCTCGACAAGACCAGCATCGATGGCTCCTTCGGCGCTTGCGGGTGGTCAGGCGCTTTTCTTGAGGGGGGCGGGGATCGTCGACAATTCGAATTGTACCGGCTGGTCGCCGTTGGCCACCACCTGGCGGCCTAGCCGCCCCTGCAGGTTGACCACCACCGGCGCCTTCAAGTTCAACGTGATCGTACTCTCGTGCTTGCCGACGATCACCAGCACCTGCGCATTTTTGACGTCGCTCAGTTCGAGCGTCGTCAACTCGCTACGAAACACCCGGAACTGGTAGTCCGGTACGAAGCGACGCGGGCTGACCACGGCCAGCGCCACCTCGGGGCGGGTCGTGCTCTGCAGCCAACCCAGAGCATCGTTCTGCGCGTCGGCCAACAACACCCAGGCACGGCAATCCTCCATTCCTAGCAATCCGGCTGGGAAATGGATGATGTCGTCGGCCTCGATGTCGAGCGGTCCAAAACGGGTGGTCCTGATTTGCATACAGCAGGCCTGCCTTCCGTGGGGTGCCCGGATGGTATGGCGATCCGCTCCGGGAGCGCACATTGGGTACATCGGCCACGTACACGTCGAAAAACGAGAAAAACCACGCCCGCCGCAAAATGGCCGAACAATAGGGATGCTCCGGAGACGCGGATAGCATTGACTCCAGCTTGCCAAACGGCGTATGATCCCACCCCATTGCCGCCGGTTCGGCACACGCGTCACGTCCTACCCCTTTCGGGATATCGCACAGTGAATTTCGCCCTGCACGCGACGCGGATGAGCTTCCCACGCCTGGCGACGGATACTGTCCAGCGGGCCCACCTGATCGGCATCGCCGGCAACGGCATGCAATCCCTGGCCGAAGTACTTCTCGCGCGAGGCTGGTCGCTCACGGGCTCCGATCTCGACCCGTCCGGAACGGCCTGGCTGGCGACGGCGGGAGTGCGGATCGATACCGGGCACGCCGCCGGGCAAGTGCCGACCAACTGCGATGTGGTGGTCTACAGCGACGCCGTGCCCGAGAACAACTGCGAACGTCGCCGCGCGACGGAACTGGGCCTGTCTCAACGAAGCTATCCGAGCATGTTGGGTGATCTGATGGCGAGCCGGTTTGGATTGGCCGTGGCCGGTACGCACGGTAAGAGCACGACCACCGCGATGGCGGCCGAGATACTCGACGTGGCGGGCTTCGCGCCATCCGTCGTCGCGGGCGGCGCGCCGTTGGGTCGAAACTCCGGTGGTCGCCGCGGACGCGGCCAGCTCGTCCTTGTCGAGGCCTGTGAATATCGATCGAATTTTCAACATCTCAAGCCCCGCATGGCCGTGATCCTGGGAATCGAACCGGACCACTTCGATTGTTTTCCCACCCGTGAAGCAGTGGAAGCGGCATTCGCCGCGTTCGTTCGCCGTTTACCCGCCGACGGCCTGGTATTGGCCCACGCAAGCTGCGCGGCGACGCGGCGTGTCGTGGCGGGCGCACCGTGCCGAGTCACCACGTTTGGCGTGGGATCGGCCGCCGATTGGCGAGCCCAGATCGTCCGTTCAATCCGCGGACGTTATGCCTTCGAAATCACCCGCCGAGGTCGAAGCCTGGGCGAGGTGGCGCTGGCTGTCCCTGGGCGGCACCAGGTGCTCAACGCACTGGCCGCGGCGGCGCTGGCCGCAGAGTGCGGTGCCAGCGCCACGGATATCGCGTCAGGATTATCACAGTTTGGGGGCTTGCGGCGGCGTTTCGAAGTTGTCGGGCATGAGGGTGGGATCACCTTCTTGGACGACTATGCCCATCATCCGACGGAAATCGTTGCCACCCTGGCGACGGTTCGCGAATCGTACCCCGGCCAACGTGTCTGGTGCGTCTTTCAGCCGCACCAGGCATCGCGAACCAGGGTTCTGCTGGACGATTTCGCCGCCAGCCTGCACAATGCCGATCGTGTGGCGGTAGCCGATGTCTTCCCGGCGCGAGAGATCGTGGCTGAGTCGGACATGAATTTGGCCACCCAATTGGCCTCGCGCGTTCGTGCGCAAGGAGGGGTGGTGTTGACGGCGCACGACACAAACGGCATCCTGGAGCAGGTATCAACGGCCCTCATTCCTGGCGACGTACTGATCACGCTGGGAGCGGGAGATATTCGGAAAATTTGTGATGCATTTGCTCGACGACTTCGGACCCATCGTGCGGCAAGCTGAGCCGCTGGCGCCCCATACCTGGTTTCAACTCGGAGGAGCGGCCGAGTTCTTCGCCGAGCCGCGCGACACGGATGAGCTCGCTCTCCTGCTCCGTCGCTGCCGGGAAGAGGAGATTCCCGTCCGGTTGCTGGGAGGTGGCTCCAACGTCCTCGTTCGAGACGAGGGAGTGCCGGGCGTCGTCATTCACTTAAGCGCGCCGGAATTCGCCAAGATCGAGGTTCAAGGACACCTGGTCACCGCGGGTGGAGGCGCCAAGCTGGGGCACGTGATCTCGTCGGCGGTCCGTGAAGGGCTGGCGGGGCTGGAGACTCTGGTGGGAATCCCCGGCACCATCGGCGGCGCCCTGCACGGCAATGCCGGCAGCCGTGGCGGCGATGTTGGACAATGGACCAGCCGCGCCACGATCATGACTTCGTCGGGCGAGGTCGTCGAACGCACTCGCGACGAACTGGTGTTCGCCTACCGCCAGAGCAGCCTCGACGAATTGGTGATCCTCTTTGCCGAATTCCATCTGGAACGGGAAGACCCCGATGAGCTGACGAAGCGCATGCAGCAACAATGGATCATCAAGAAGGCCAGCCAGCCGTTGGCCCACCAATCGGCCGGCTGCATCTTCAAGAACCCGCGCGGTATGAGCGCCGGCATGCTCATTGAGCAGGCCGGCTTGAAGGGCGCACGCGTCGGCGGCGCCGAAGTCAGCGACCGACACGCCAATTTCATCGTCGCCGAAACCGGCGCTTCCAGCCAGGACGTGCTACGGCTCATTGAGCTGGTCCGCAGCCGTGTTGCCGACCGACTGACCGTCGATCTGGAGTTGGAGATCGAGGTCTGGTAAATATCCAGCGTTGCCGTCACGGAGGATGGTCATGCAGGTTGAACGAACCTTTGGCGCATTGCGCGTCGCGGTGCTGGCCGGGGGTGATTCCGCCGAACGTGAGGTGAGCCTGGCAAGCGGGAGGCAAGTGGTGGCCTCGCTGGCGCATCGAGGGCATCACGTTGAATGGTTCGATCCTGCGTTACGCGATCTGGCCTCGATTCCCTGGGACCTCTTCGACGTCGGCTTCGTCGCATTGCACGGCGGAGCGGGCGAAGACGGACACGTGCAGGCCCAACTCGAATCATGGGGCGTGCCGTTTACCGGCAGTGGCTCGTTTGCCGCTTGTCTGGCCATGAGCAAATCGGCCGCCAAGGAGCGAATGCTCGCCGCTGGCGTGCCGACTTTGCCCTACGTAGGTTTCGCGATCGATGAGCCACGGGCTTTGGTCGTCGATCGCGTCGCCGAGTTGAGTTATCCGGTAGTGGTCAAGCCCGACGCGCAAGGGTCGAGCCTGGGGGTCGGCTTCGCCGCGGATGCCGTCGGGTTGAACGTGTGCATCAACGCCGCCCGCTGTTATGGCACACGGATGTTGGCCGAACCTTGGATCGACGGCCGCGAATTTACGGTGGCCGTATTGGGACGCGAGCCATTGCCGATTCTGGAAATTGCCACGCCGCGCGGCCTGTTCGACTACGAGGCCAAGTACCGTTGTACGGCGACCGAGTACCGCTTTGATACGGGCTTGCCGCCGGAAATCGCAGACGGCGTACGAAGCATCGCTTCCGCGTCCGCCGAGGCCCTGGGCACGGCGGGCTTGACGCGGGTCGACCTGATGCTTTCGCGGGCGGGCGACCTCTGGGTGTTGGAGGTCAATACCGTGCCGGGTATGACCGACCATAGTCTGGCGCCCATGGCCGCCGAGCACGCCGGGTTGACCTTTGCCGATTTATGTGACTGGATGCTGTTTGATGCCCTCACCCGATCGCCTCCCGCCCTGACCAATGCCACCTGAACACCGACCAGCACGAATATGCCAAACTCGAAATCACGAACCGAGACTAAGTCGCGAATTGAAAAGCCAAATGCCTCCGCTCGAACCGCGTCGGGCAAACCGGTCAAGGCCCGACGCGGACCGGCGCGCTCCCTAGCGCTGGCAACGTTGGCGGCCGGGCTGCTGGTGTGGGCGGGCTACGCGATCTGGCAATCGGTTCGCGAGCATGTCTTTAACTCGTCGCACTATCACCTTACGCTCGACGACATCATCGTCACGCCTCGGCCTGAGTGGATTCGCACCGACGTCAAAGCGGAGGTCGTCCGCGACGCCAGCGTCGACGGGCCGCTGTCGGTGCTCGACCAACGGCTGCTCCATCGCTTGCGTGAGGCGTTTGCGCTTCATCCTTGGGTGGCCAAGGTCGAGCGAGTGGCGAAACGCAGCCCCGCGCGGGTCGAAGTCGATCTCGTTTATCGTTGCCCGGTTTGCATGGTCCAGGTGCCCGGCGGACTGTTTCCGGTGGATGCCGAAGGCGTGTTGTTGCTGACGGCCGACTTTTCGCCCCAGGAAGCGAGCCGCTACCCGCGTCTTTCAGGCATCCCCTTGTCGACGGCACCGCCGCCTGGTGTCCGCTGGCCGGACGAGCGAGTGCTTGGCGGCGCCGAGATTGCCGTCGCCCTGCGCGACGTGTGGCACGAGATGGAGCTGCACCATATCCAACCCACCTTGACCTCGGCCGACGGCAGTAGCGGCAGTCCGGATTACGATATCATCACACGTCACGGCACGCGGATCGTCTGGGGGCCGGCCCCTGGCGCAGACGAATCGGGCCGCACCGCCGCGGCCGAAAAGGTCGCGCGGCTCAAACACTTCTTCGCCGACCGCGGCACGCTCGAAGGGGCGCGCGGTTCGCAAGATCTCGACCTGCGCAACGGCGCCGAAGTGCGAGTCACTCCGCACACGGCGATGCAACCCGAGGAAAACGCGGAATTCTGACGCGCTAGGCAGCCGCCCAAAGAACATATGCGATAAGAAGCGCGAGCCCGGCAAGGGGATAGATATCGCCAAACCAATCTCGAGTTGGTTCGTTGGACGTCATCGACATGCGGTGTTCCTGCCAGCGTGGGGCTAACGGGCCAGCGGTCCACCGAGCGTTCATTGGTGCCACCGGCTGCAATGCGACAAAAGATACTTATCGGCAGGGTCAGACAATAATTGAGCGTGCCGGTGATGCACCCTCACATCTTGCCACGCCATGAGCAATCGTCCCAGGCGGTAGATTCTACCACGGGCCCGGCTGCGGTCAGTCGCAAGGGTGAGCGCGGATGATGTCCCAATCGACCTCGACGCCCAAGCCCGGCCGGTCGGGGATTGTGGTCATGGGGCCCTCGATGGAAATCGGCTGCCTTGCGATCGAGAACTCGTGGTAGTCGGGACCGAGAATGTCGCCTGGGTACTTTTCCACCTGCAGGTTCCGGCAGGCGACGATCAGGTGCCCCATCGCGGCCGTGGCGATATCCAACTCGAGGTTGGAACCGATCGAACATGCGACCCCGTGCGCCGCGGCGAACTCGGCGATCGCCAGCGACTTGGCGATGCCCCCGTTCTTGCCGGGATAGAGGCTGATCACGTCGCAGCACTCGTTGCGCACTAATTCCTGGGCGTGGACGAGGTTAAAACAGATGTCGTCGGCCATTACTTCCGGATCGATCGCTCGGCGGACCTGGGCCAATGCGGCGTAATCACCGTCGGGTGTGGGCTGTTCGACCAGGCCGACGCGGCAATCGGCCAGCTCGCCGACGCAAGCGATGGCCGTCTGGGCATTCCAACCGCAGTTGGCGTCGATCACCAGGTTTGGACCGGGGCCAGCCGCCTCGCGCACTGTCCTCACCCGCTCGACGTCGCGCGCCGGCTCGGTGCCAACCTTGACCTTGAGCGTGGTGAAGCCGGCGGCCACCAGCTCCCGAGCGCGGCGCGCGGCGCGCTCGGGTCCATACGCGCCCATCGAGAAACGGCTGCGAATCGTTAGCGGCCGAACGGCCCCACCAAGCAATTCATACACCGGCTTGCCGGCAGCCTTGCCTTGGATGTCCCAGCAGGCCATTTCAATCGCCGACTTTGCGAACCAATTGTGGGTCGCGATCCGATCCAACCGCCGCGCGATGCCACCGACGTCGCCGGGCTCCATGCCCAACACGGCCGGCGCGAAAAGTCGATCGACGATCGCCCGCGCGCCCCAAACCGTCTCGCCGCTCCAGAGTGGCGAGACCGTCGCTTCGCCCGCACCCTCAATGCCAACGTCGGTGAGCACCCGCACGAGCAAGTACTCCGAAACGGTATGTTCGCCAAGCGCCGTGATCATGTGCCGCTCGGGCTTGAGCGGCACACGGACGGGATACGTTTCGACAGCGACGATCTTCATCGTTCATTTCACCTACTTCGGACCTTCGACCTTCATCCGATCGGCCTTTGTCCCCAGGGAATCGGCATCGTGGGCGGCTTGCGGTGCAGATCGCGCCGCTGGTCCTTGGGCCGGTCTTTGAACCAGGTGACGAACCGCGAAAGTTGTTTGACCGCCTCATCGTAAGCTTGCCTTCCCTTTTCGGCCGTGGCCAATTCCGCTTCGCCCAGCACGCCGGTTTCCGAGTAACTGCTGGTCCAGGAGACGATCGTCGCCGGCCCGGCGGCGAAGAGGTCGACCCAGTTGAAGGGACTGTGCTCCGTGTTGAAACTGATCTCGCCGCTGGCGATCTGTTCCTTGCGTACGTTGTCGCCGTCGAGATAAAGGTAAAGCGAGGTCTCCAGCTCGCAGGCATGGGCGCAGCCGCCGGGGAACTTGCTCTGCCGCCAGCGAGGAAGGAACTCTTTGTCGACCGTCAAGAGTTGCCACCACGCCGCAAGGATGCACTCCGCGTCGGTTTCCAGGTTCGTCCGCCGGGCGACCAGGTCGAGATTCGGCATGTTCGACCCATGACCGTTGAGCAGGACGATCTTCTTGAACCCGTGGTAGGCCAGCGACTTCGTGATGTCGAGCACGTGGTGCATGAAGTGCTCGAAATCGTTGTTGATCGTGCCTGGAAAATCCATCACGTGCCCGGTGTATCCATAGCAGACGGTCGGCAAGATCAACATCTTGTCGGGCACCTGCTGGCCGGCGCCGCGGGCGATGCCTGTGGGGCAGACGATGTCGACGTCGAGCGGCAAGTGCGGGCCGTGCTGCTCGACCGCTCCGCAGGGGACCACGCAGACTTTGCCCAGCTCGATGGCGTCGTTGATTTCGGGCCAGGTCAATTTCTCGTAGCGGTACTCGGTTTGGGCGCGGCTGGTCATGGTAGGCTCCCGGCAGGCTGGAGAAGGTTGCGGGGTTCTCGAAGGAGTGGTCGCCGAAGGCAGTACGGCTGCGCTGGCCGTCACGTCAATGCAGCCGGAGATCACCCGGGGCGGATCTCGACGATCTCGAATTTCATGGTCCCCTTGGGCACCGCGATCTCGGCTCGCTGGCCAACCTTCTTTCCCAAGAGACCCTGCGCCAGCGGGCTTGTGATCAGGATTTTGCCGGCGTCGTAGTCTTCCTCGCCCGCCCCAACCAACGTGAATTCCTCGGTGTCGCCGAAATCGAGGTCCTTGACGACCACGGTGACGCCGAACACGACTTCGTCCTTGGGCAGGGTTGAAGCATCGACGATGTGGGCCCGGCTGAGCTTGTCGCGCAGCAGGTTGATCTTGGCTTGGAGCATCCCCTGCGACTCGCGCGCGCCGTGGTACTCGGCATTCTCCTTGAGGTCGCCGGCACCGCGGGCCTCGGCGATGCGTTCGGCCACCTTGGGCATTTCCACCTGATCCATGTGGTCCAGTTCGGCCTTGAGCTTGTCGTAGCCGGCCCGCGTCATGGGCACCATGTCGGACATTGTCGTTGTCTCCCCTGAGAATCAAGTTTTACCGGGCGTTCGATCTTCCGGCAGATAGAGCATCCGTCCGCAACTCTGGCAGCAGACGACCCGGTTCATCATCAGCGAGCTAATCAGGTTGGATGTGATATGGTGGTTGCAACCACCGCACGATTCTCCGTCGACCTGGGCCATGGCATCGGGACCTTTGCTCTTGACGATCCGCTGGTATGCCTCGCGAAAATCGGCGGGCAATTGGCTCTCAACCTGCGTCAGCTCGGCCGTCAAACGTTGGACGTCGTCGTGCAACAGCCCCTGCTGGTCGCGAACCTGCAATTGCGTTTTGGCCAGCTCGTCTTTGGCCTTGGCCAGTTTCTGCTCGGCCTCGGCCAGGGTCGGCACGAACGTATCGATCTTTTCCAACATCTCGAGGATCTCGTCGGCCAGCACGCTGTTGGCCATTTCGTCGGCGGCGATCTGGTCCTTGAGGGCCTGGTACTCGCGATTGCTCTGGGCCGCGTTGAGCTTGATCTTCAGTTCGTGAATCTTGTTTTCGCCGCTCTTGAGCAAGAGTTGCTTCTGGTCAGCCCCCACGCGCGCGCCCTTGTGATCGGCTTTGAGTTGGGCCAACTCGACGTCGAGGCGGGCCACGTTCGCCTCGCGGGCCTTGATCTGCTTGGGACCGCGGTCGAGCCGCTCGCTCAGGTCGCCCAATTGGCGCTGGATGCGGTGCAACTCGCGGAGCACCGTGGTCGTGACCGACATGGATTTACCTCGTCGCCTCTGGATCTCGCGTACGCAACCGCCGTCAGGACGGCGAGAGAACTTCCCCGCGTGGAGTATAGAATAATCCCGCGCCGGCGGCTACCGTCCACGCAAGATCTCGCGATGCCTTGGGTAGCTGCCAGCGTCACAGACCACCGGGCAAGCTGGTGGCATGCGATCTTCCGCTTTGCGGAAACTCGTCTTAGCCTTGAAGCGGGTCGTTGTAAAAAAAAACCGCTGGTCCAATCGGACCAGCGGTATCGAAAAAACTCAGGCTGAGGCCGGTGTTCGGCCTAGATTGCGATCCCCTCGAGAAAGCCCTCGAGCTGTTTGCTCCGCACCGGGTGCTGCAGCTTGCGGACCGCTTTGGCCTCGATCTGCCGCACGCGTTCGCGAGTCACTTTGAAGATCCGTCCGACCTCCTCCAAAGTGTAGGTATAGCCGTCTCCCAGCCCGTAGCGCAGCCGGATGATCTCGCGCTCGCGGTACGTCAGCGTCTTCAAGAGGCCCTCGATCTTTTCGCGCAGCATCTCTTGCGAGGCGGCTCGGATCGGGCTTTCAGTGCTGCTGTCCTCGATGAATTCGCCGAAGGCGCTGTCTTCGCTCTCACCTACCGGTCGGTCGAGACTCACCGGGTGCCGGCCGATATTCAGCACGCGGCGGGTTTCCTCGACGCTGATGTCGGCCGCCAACGCCGTTTCCTCGGTGGTCGGTTCGCGGCCCAACTCCTGCAACAGCCTCTTGGAGACATTTCTCAGCCGCGACAGAACATCGATCATATGCACCGGAATGCGGATCGTGCGGGCCTGGTCGGCGATGGCCCGCGTAATCGCCTGGCGGATCCACCAGGTGGCGTACGTCGAAAACTTATAGCCCCGGCGGTACTCGTATTTGTCGACCGCCCGCATCAAACCCGTGTTCCCCTCCTGAATCAGGTCGAGGAAGCTCAGCCCGCGGTTGCGGTATTTCTTGGCGATCGAGACGACCAGCCGCAGATTGCCACCCGATAGTTCGCGCTTTGCACGCTCATAGTCCTGGTACTGGGTGCGCATCGTGTCGCATCGCTTTCGCAGGCTTACCGGGCTTTCCAGCGTCGTCATGATCAGGTCGCGGAGCTCGCGCCTCAAATTGGCGCGCTCGTCTTTCGACGCGGTTCCGTCATCCATTACGGCCAGCCGCTCTCCGAGCCTTCGCATGCGCGCCGCCATTTCACTCAACTCCCGCACCATCGGCTGCACCCGCCGCGTGCGGAGACTGAGCTCCTCGACGAGCGTGAGGGCCTTGCGCCGGCGCAACAGGAAACGGTTGCGCGCGGCGATCCGTTCGGCGCGCGGCAGCTTCTTGCTTACGACCCGGCGGAAATCCTTGCGGTTTTCGTCCAGCAGATGGCCGAGCGTCCGCAGATTGTGCGGCATGCGCGCCATGATCTGCTCTTTGGTCAAGCGCTCCGTCAGCGAGACCTTGATCGTGCGGTCGAAGGGCAACGTGCCGTCGTAAACCTTCTTGAGCGTCGCGATCGTGTGTTGCATCGCGAAATCGCAGCCCAGCACGGTGCGCCGGAAGCGCTTGCGCGTGACTTCAATTTTCTTGGCCAGTGCGATTTCCTGCTCGCGGCTCAAGAGCGGGATCACCGCCATCTGCGTCAGGTACATCCGGACCGGGTCGTCGCTCCACTTGGCGGGCTCGTCGGCGATCGAGAGATAGGGACCGTCGTCATTCCCTTCCGAATTGCCGCCGGTGGGCTCGGCCGGAGTGTCGTCATCGGCAAAGACTTCGGTGCGCCTCTCATCGACTTCCAGACGCGCCAGCTTGGCCGCGGGCTCGACGGTCGTCGGCTCGGGTGGCTCGTTCACCAACTCGATGCCTTGTTCCTCGATGGCCGAGAGCAGGCTATCGAGCTTGTCGGGGTTCACCGCCTCGTCGGGCAGATAATCGTTGACCTGGTCGTAAGTCAGATAACCTTGGGCCTTGCCCGTCGCGACCAATTTCGATAGGTCCTTGTCCGAATGGTCCACGTGAATTCCCTCCCCGCGCCGATCGGCGCGCTGAGACAAACGATTATGGTCTCGGCCGACCGGCGGAATCAAGGGTTGACCTTGGAACTCCGAGCGGGGTCGATCGGCTTCGACCACCAACAAAGCATCCTACCCATCCGTGGGATCGGAAATGCCTTGCCGGCGACGCTTCCTCTCGATGATGTAACTCAGGGTGTCGAGTGCTTCTTTCTCCCCAGCCTCCCGTATCGCATCCTTACGTTGGGTTTGGCTTCGTTGCTCACGGGCTTCGCGAAATGCGGCCAAGAGCTCGCTCAACTCCTGGTTTCGGTCCGGACGGTTTTTGGCGTGGTGTGCCTCGTCCAGCTCGACCAGCACGGTTTTAAGCTCTCCGTCGTCAATCTCCAAGAGCAGTCGGTCGAAGGAGGGCAAAATACCAGCCCGGCATAGCTCGCCGCATTTGATGTAAATCGTCCGGATCTTGGGGCACCTTAGCTCGTCCGGCGCGATTTGCGTCTGCGATTCGATCATCCTTTCGGGTGCTTGCAGCAGGATTTCCAGCAGAAGGTAGTCGCGATCGAGCAGTTTCTTTGGTTCGCCTGCCCCTGGTGCCGTTTCGGAGGCCGCCGCTGCGTGGGTGCGGCGTCCCGACGTTCTCAGGTCGGCCAGCCGGCGGCGGATGCGCTCCTCCGCCAACCCAAAGAGGTGGGCCAACCGGCTTAGAATCTGGTCCTCGCGAAGTTTTGAGGCCGTTGAGCCTCCGGTCTGCAAACGGGGGGCCTTGGCCAGCGTTGCTAGCACCTCTTCCAGCGCCTGATTGGCCTGATGAGTGCCGCTTGCGGCATTCAATCCTAACGTTGCCTGCCGGAACTTGTGCTCCAACGCGTCGACGGCCCCAGCCAAGAGCTCGCGGAACGCATCGGCGCCTCTTTGAAGCAGAAAATCCGCTGGGTCAAGGTCGTTGGGCAAGGTCAGAATGCGCAGATCGACTTGCTCCGCCACGAAAAGCTCGAGGATTTCATCGGTCCGTTTTCGTCCCGCTTCATCGCCGTCGAGTACCAGATCGATTCGGTCGGCGAAACGCCTAAGGAGCCGGATGTGCCGCTCGCCCAAGGCGGTACCCAGCACGGCCATCGCGTTGTCGAGACCGCACTGCTGGGCGATGATGCAATCGGTGTACCCCTCCATGACCATCGCCGCGCGCCCTTTCGCGATCGCGTCTTTGGCCACATCAAGGCCGTAGAGCAGGTTGCTCTTGGAAAAAAGCGGCGTTTCGGGAGTGTTGATGTACTTCGCCCCTTCGGTCCCCAATTCCGGAAGCAGCCGGCCGCCCGTGCCGACGGGCCGGCCTTGCACATCGCGAATTGAAAACATGACCCGGCCGCGGAAGAAATCGTAATAGCCCTGCCCTTGCTGCCGCTCTTTCAACAGGCCGATCTTGTGCAACAGTGGCTGAGTGAAGCGAGTCTCCCGGGCGCGCTTCTGGAGCCAATCCCATTGGTTTGGCGCGAAGCCGAGATGGTAACGGCGGGCACTCTCTTCGGTGATACCGCGGGACTTGAGGTAGCGACGGGCGACTTCCCCCTCGTCGGAACGCATCAGGCATTCGTGGAATTGCTGCTCGGCCCAGGCCGCCGCCTGGTAGAGCATCCGTTTCTGATCGGGCTCGCCCGCCGGCTGACCGGAGGAGCTGGTCAGCCTGACTCCGGCCCGTTCGGCCAGCATCGCCAGGGCTTCTTTGAATGAGACCCCTTCGCGTTTCTCGATGAACGAGAAAATGTCGCCGCCGATGCTGCAAACAAAGCAGTGGAATGTTTGCCGGTCGGGGTTTACGTGGAGGCTGGGCCGCGAGTCGTCGTGCCAGGGGCAAAGGCCCTTGTAATTGCGGCCTTCGCGGCGCAGTGGGATGTATTCACCCACCAGCTCGACGATGTCAATCGACCGCTTGACCTGTTCCTTGGTCGAGTCGAACATCGAACCCACTGACATCGGAGCCTCCTGCAGACGCAGTCATGACGAACCTTATTCGACCATACCAACAGTGCGGGAATGGTCAAGCGCTCAATCGCTTCCTATTGCGAGACAGCTCACAGCGGAATTCACGAGAATTCCGGGCGGACAGCTTGAGACTCGAAGCTATTGCTCAAAAAGTAGCTGGTTCCGCATCGCCACCTCCATCAGCCGTGGCAAATCTTCCGCCAAAAGATAGCGGTCGTTCACCAACTTTTCCGCGGCAGCCATGAATTGCCGCTTATAATCGTCGAAATCACGGTAGCGCTCGGACATCGCCGGCCGCGGGTCGCCGCTGGCCTGACGATCGTCCACACTGCGGCTGAATGCGATATATCCGCCCGAGAGCACTAACAACTCGTTTTCAGCGCCGATCGAGCGGTGCCGCAGGTTCCAACTGGTAAACGTACCCAGTGGCACGGCGACCGACGGCAAGAGCAACGTCCCCAACTCGTTGTTGTCGGCACCGTAGGCAGGCACGCGCACCACGTAGTCGCCGCGGTGAACCGGCGGCTCAATCGACGCCCGCCGATGCTCGAGGAACTCGGCGCCACGATCGAGAAACTCCGGTTGTTGGATCACCTCGGGATAGCGCACGCCCGGCACGGTTCGCCAACCGCTTTCTTTTTGTTTCCAGCCGGCCAGCGTCGACTCGGAGAATTTCGGAAAAACACTCGGCGGAGGCTCGCGGCCGTCGCGAACCCAGGCGTCGAGTGCCGTCAGTAAACCACGCAGGAAAGGCCGGTAGTCGCTGGGGTTGCCTGGAAGTTGCCCGCTGCCGCGCTTGCCCAGCATACCGTCGCCCGGCCCGTGCTGCGTGCCGCCAAACGTGTAAAGACGAACCTCCGGCGGCAACTCGGCGTCGCGCCTGCCGAGCGGATCGGTATGGACCAGCGAGCCGCTGCGGTGCCAATACTCCGACGACGACTGAGTATGCATTACTTTGGGGACCACGCCCGCGGCCCGTGCCCGTCGAAGGATGCCGTCAGTACGGTTGGTGAATGGGTCTTGCTCGTCGCCGTAAGTGAAGGGAAAGAAATCGGCGGCGTAAAGGTGGTTATCGTGTTGGCCGTTGTGTCGAGTGGGTGAGGCGAAGCGATGGTTGAAGAATCCCAGCCCGGCCCCGGCGACGTGCGGCACCAGGCCGTCGAACACCTGCCGCCCCTGTTCGTCGGCATTGAAGCCGTCGTAGAGGAACATCCTCAGGCAACGGCCGCTTTGCGAGGTTCCGAATCCGTATGCATACCGTGTGCCAGGAACCCCATCGGGCAACCGCAGCGGATTGCACTCAGTGCGGTCATGTTTTAAGCATGAGACCAGGTCGCGGATACCCGCCAGGCCTAAGCCCTGGACGACCGGCCCCTCTGCTTCGTACACCAATTCATAGATGTAACCGGGCTCGAATCCGCCGGCCAACACCAACTCGACCAATGGCAATTGTCCGCGTTGACCATCCGCTTCGACGAATGACTCCATAAGGTTCCACTGCTCGCGCGGGATCGCAACGCGGGCGTCCTTTTCCCGCAGGCGCCAAGTGAGCGTGGCCACCTTCAAACCGCTTTCGGTTGGCGGGTAGCTCCCCTGATTGGCCCAGTGAGCAATGCTCAGGCGGTCGGCCGGTTGATCGGGCGTCATTTCAGCACGCACGATGCCGCGGATCGGCCGGCCGTTTTCGGTGGCGATGGGTGCCGTCAAGCGCAGGCGATCTCCGCCCGGCAGTGTTTCGGCGATCCAGCCGCTCCACACGACGATCAATCCCTGCCGCATCAGGAAGTCATCTCCGCCGCCGTTGAACATTCCCAGGCAGGTGCGGTTGCCGCGGTTGTTCACGTCGTAAAGCAATGCGCCGTTGGCCCGCGACAAATCGGCGGGAGCCAGAATTTCAAGATCGGCCGAAAACTCCACACGACCCTCGGCGTTGCGCGGGGCCAATTCGAGGTCGACGATCTGCCGGTTCGCTTCGAGTGCCGGATCGACGGCGAATCGCACTTTGCCGCGCAACTGTTCGTAGGCCCCTCGTTCGCCAAAGGTCTGCCCGTTGGCATAGGGAGTGCGGCTCGAAATCTCGACCGACACGACTTCGGCCGATACTCGCTTGGCGACGGTTGCCAACGTGAGGAAGGCCAACATGGGAATACGGAACCAACAAACCCTCCAACGGGTCATTGAAGTTGCATTCATGGTATGGTCCTTGACCACTCCTTGATCGCCGAATCGGCGACTTTCACCAGCGGAGTGTAGCGCGGATGTCGCGATTCCTTGTACGGATCGTTCCTCGCGGCGTTGTAACAGCAGATGAGCGACCAGCGGGAGTTGGGCGATCGGTTCTGGTCGGAGCGGTGCAGCAGGTTGCAGTGGAAGAACAAGGTATCGCCCGGTTCGCATTCGACGTAAACCAGTTCAAGCCGAGCCATCGCCGCGGCAATCCGTTCTTCCTCGGCGCCGGTCTGGTCGCCCGTCTTACCGTGGTCGATACGGCCCATCAAGTGCGACCCACGCAAGACTTGCAGGCAGCCGTTTTCACGCGTGGCCCGGTCGACTGCGATCAGGCTGCTCGCCAACAGTGGAAAAAGGCAACCGTTGTGGTACCAGTAGCCATAGTCCTGGTGCCACTCCCAGGCGCCTCCCACGAAAGGCTCCTTGAGCATCATCTTGGTGTGGTAGTGGTAGACCTCTCCGCCCAGGAGTTGCTCCATTCGTTCGACGATTCGCGGCGAGCGGCTGAACATTCCGTAAAGGTCGTCGCCCGGATCGTTCCACAGCGCCAGCTTCGTCTCGGCTCCGGTCGCATCCTTTCGCCCATAAGCACTCGACGCCAGCGCCTTGTCGTTCTTGGCATAGTCCAAGAGCGCCGACATTTCGTCCGAGTCAAACAGCTTTCGAAACAAGAGAAAGCCATCGCGCTCATAGGCGTTGAGTTCGACAGATGACAGCAAATTGGCGGGCAAGTCGACTCTCCGGGTTTGCTCGGACGGCGAAAAAAGCCGACGATCGAATCAATTGCGAATGCCTTGGTATTTCGCGCTGCCAAATCCGAGCATTGGATAGAAAATGAACGGCAACAGCCAAAGGCCGATGCCAAATCCTGCGCCTTGTCCGAAATTCTTGGCTACGTCAATGCAGATAAGCAGAAACACAACGAAATTGACGCACGGAATAAAGAGCAGGAGTATCCACCAGATCGGTTTGCCCGCAATTTCAAGGAGTACGATCGTGTTGTAGATCGGAATGATTGCCGCCCAACCCGGCTTTCCTGCTTTTTCAAAAGTCTTCCAAAGTCCCGCGAGGCTCGCGACAATGATGACGAGATAGATCACGAGGACGACTGGAGATCCACTGCTGTTGTTCTGGGCCAGCAAGCAAAATGAATTCATTGTCACGTCTCCAAGTGAAATTTGAGAATCGTTGACGGACGGGGCTGTAGCGAGATTCTATGTTTCTGCTTGGTAAATCGCAATCAAGAGCGGCTTTTTTTGGCGGTGGCTACCTTGCGTGCCCAACGATATACTCGAACGCGACCGAAATGAAGGATCCGTTTGGAGCTACTCCATGAAAGCCGCCTTTATCAACCAGGTCGGGCCGCCAGATTCAATCGTCTACGGCGACTTGCCCACGCCCGAACCGACCGGCTCGCAAGTGCTGGTGCGTGTCAAGGCCGTGTCCGTCAACCCGATCGACACTTACATCCGTTCGGGCGCGGTAAAGATGCAGCTTCCCCTGCCATTCATCGTCGGTTGCGACCTGGCGGGCGTCGTCGAGCGCTGCGGACCCGATGCCAGGCGTTTCAAGCCAGGAACGCGTGTTTGGGGAAGCAACCAGGGGCTGATGGGGCGGCAGGGGTCGTTCGCCGAATTTGCCACGGTCGAAGACAACTGGCTTTATCCTACACCCGAGAACGTGAACGACCAGGCGGCGGCGGCAATCGCGCTGGTCGGGATCACGTCGCATTTGGGGCTGGTCCGCTGTGCCCGGCTGGTCACCGGTGAAACGCTGTTCGTCAATGGTGGAACGGGGGGCGTCGGTTCGACCGTGGTGCAAATGGCCAAGGCGCTCGGCGCCAAGGTGATTACCACGGCGGGTTCGGCGGAGAAGGTTGCGGTCTGCCTGGCGTTGGGGGCCGACCGTGCCCTGAACTACAAAACTGACGACATCGACGCGGCCATCCGCGAGTTTGCACCGCAAGGCGTGAACGTCTGGTGGGAGACATTGCGTGAGCCGAATTTCGAGCGGGTCGCGCCGCTCTTGGCGATGCGCGGACGGATGGTGCTGATGGCCGGGCGCGAAGCGCGGCCGGTGTTTCCCGTCGGGCCATTCTACGTCAAGGATTGTTCGTTGCACGGTTTCGCCATGTTCAACGCCTCACCTGACGAGCAGCGGGCCGCCGCCGTCGACATCAACCGCTGGTTGGCCGGCGGCCAGCTCAAGCCCAGAGTCGACCGCGTCCTGCCGCTGGCGAATGCCGCCGACGCCCATCGATTGCAAGAAGAAAATACATTGCACAAAGCGGGCACGCTGGCGGGCAAGATCGTTTTGGAACCATGATGCCTTCGGAGATCGTCATCGTTAAGCCTGGTACGCATGGCCGCCCCGAATGTCGTCAAGCCCCAACGGGGCGCGCTGGACATCGTTGCGCGTACCGCCGTTTAAAGAACCGGAACGACACCTTCAAAGTTGCCTTGAGCCATGCCTGATTTTCCTCCTCGATCGCCGCTCAGGCTGGCGGTGTTGATCTCCGGCGGCGGCACGACGCTCAAGAACCTGATCGCCCAGATCGGCGCTGCGAGCCTCGATGCACGGATCGAGTTGGTCGTATCGAGCAACCCGGCGGCCGGAGGGCTAGGCTTCGCGCAAGCGGCCGGTATCCCAACGGCGCTGATCGAGCGAAAGAACTTCGCCTCAGTCGGCGATTATAGCCAGGCGGTGTTCGACGCTTGCCGCGGCGCCACGCCCGACGTGCTCGTGATGGCAGGGTTCTTGAAGTTCGTTGTCATTCCGGCGGACTTCGAGTGGCGCGTGGTCAACATTCACCCCGCGCTCATTCCGGCCTTTTGTGGCAAGGGTTTTTATGGCCGCCGTGTCCACGAAGCGGTGCTCGAATATGGGGCCAAGCTCTCCGGCTGCACGGTCCATTTCGTCGACAACCAGTACGACCATGGACCGATTATTTTGCAGCGCGTGGTGCCGGTGCTCGACGACGACACCCCCGATTTGCTCGCCGCGCGCGTATTCGACGCCGAGTGCGAGGCGTACCCGGAGGCCTTGCGATGGATTGCGTCGGGGCGGCTGCGGGCCGCAGGACGGAGAGTGGGGAGGCGCAAGGAGTGAGGGGTGGCGTGGTCGAATTCACACCTCACCCGTTTCCACTCCCGCGTTAATCTCCGCGCGCGTCGGCAACGACGGCTGCGCGCCGCGGCGGGTGACAGCGATGGCGGCGGCGCGATTGGCCCAGCGCGCGGCCTCGGCGAGCGAACGCCCTTCCGACAATGCGACGGCCAAGGCACCGTTGAAGGCGTCGCCCGCCGCCGTGGCGTCGATCGCCCGCACGGACTCGCCGGAAATTGTAATGATTTCGTTGTCGTCGACCACCAGGCAGCCGGCAGGTCCCAGCGTGATCACGCACTTCGCAAAGCCAAGCTCCCGCAGGCGCCGGGCATGTTCCGCCGGTTTGGCCGCCGCGGTCGCAGTTTCGAGGGCGACGTGTCCGGCGAGCAGGGCGGCTTCGCCTTCGTTGGGCGTGATGACGTCAACCCAGTGGGCCAATTCGTCCCGGCCCAGCGCGCCGTCGGCCGGAGCGGGATTAAGAATCGTGATCAGCCCAGCTTCTTTCGCGCGCCGCAACCCTCGTTCGACCGTCGCCAACGGCGACTCGAGGTTCGTGAGGAACACGGCGGCGGAACGGAACACTTCGTCGGGAATGGCGTCGACATCGGCGGCTGTCAAGTTGCGATTTGCGCCGGAGGCAACACTGATCAGGTTTTCGCCGCGATCATCGACCAGAATCAGCGCCACGCCGGTGGCCTGACCTGGTTCGGCGCGAATCAAGTTCGTGAGCAGGTTCTCATGCCGGAAGCCGTCGAGCATTTGCCGGCCATAGTCGTCGTCGCCAACGGCGGCGATCAAGACCACCGGCTCGCACGCGGCGCGCGCGGCGGCTACGGCCTGGTTGGCCCCCTTGCCGCCTGCCGCCTGGAAGAACTCGCCTCCCAGCACTGTTTCGCCGGGCTTAGGCAGGCGCTGACCACGCACGACAAGATCGATGTTGACCGAGCCAAGCACGATGATCCGGGGTGTGGCGGAAGCCATTTTTCAGGTGCCAGAAAACGGCGGAGCCCCACAACAAACTACGGCCAGGCCGCGGAGTCGTCAAACGGTCGTCCCGTCGTCGTCACCGATCGCGGAGCGCACTGGTGCTCGGCCGCGACGCAGGAACCACGGCCGTGGTGGTCCGACAATCGCTTCCTTCGCATCCGCGTCGCGATGCATGCTGGGCGCGAAGATCGTCAGCGCCGGCAACGAGATACCGGTCAAGCGAGTGACGACATACCGTGTGCCGTGAGCGCCCGTTTCGCGAATGCCCAGCGCCAAAGCGGCTGAGACGAGCCGCAGGACGAGGCTCGCGCCGAAGGCCCAGTGATAGTTGATCCATTGGGCGCCATGCCAATCGAGTCGCCAGTCGTTCGTGGCTGCCAGAACGGCACCCGCCGCGATTGAAGTGATGCCGCCGATCAGTCCGGCGAAGGCTGTGCCGGCGGCAATGAACATCGTGCGATTCTCACGTGGAGAATTCTTGAGCAGGAAGCCATTGTTCGCGATCGTAATCCCCGAGTTGAGGAATGCGTCGATCATGAAGGGCGGAATCAAGAGCCAAAAAGTCCAGGTCGGATCGCGCGGCACGATCAACAGCGAGACCATCACGATCGACTTGAAGGCCGTGCAGAGAATCAGCACGGGTCGTTGCCCATGCGCGTCGACCAGCGCCCCGAACTTCTGCGAACAAAGCGAGCCGCCGACCCATGAGATGGTCCAGAGCAGGAGCACGTGGAACAAATCCATCCCCACGTAATCGAGCAGATAAAGGCTGATGAACGGCGCCCCGACCATGCAGGCCAGGTTCCAGAAACACGAAAAAAGGATGAAGCTGCGGAAGTCCCGGTGGCGGAATGGTGCCGCCAAGGCTTCGCGTAAGCCGGGGGTTGTTTGCCGATGGAGAGGCGGCTCCTCGACGCCGATGAAGAGCAGGATGTCGGTCACGCCCAGCACAACCGCCAGGGCCATCACGATGCTGAACGACGCACGGATGTCGATACCGCTCTTGAAGTAGAGCAGGGCCACCAACATCAGCGAGCCGGCCGCGCTCCACTGAGTCCAGCGATGGCGAAGTCCCCAGAAGCGGCTGAGTCCCTGGTGCGGCAAATAATCGCCCATCCATGAAAGCCACAAAGGCGTGCTGAAATGAAGCAGCGCCTGATTGGCGGCCGTCAGAGCCACCAGCAGCCAAACCCAAACCAGGCCCGACGTGTCGGGCAAAAGCCACGGTCCGATGGCCAAAGGAAGGTAAACCAGCCGCTGGGCGATGGAAACGACGAACCAAAGCGGCTTGCGACGGGCAAAGCGGCCGGAAACCAGCGCCGCGATCAATTGAACGAAGAAGAGCAAAATGGGCAAAGCACCCAGAATACCCACATGTAGCCCAGTCCCCCCCATCGCCCGCGCGAATTCGACGGAAGCCGGTGAAAGTACCAATTGCACATGCGCCGTGCCCAGGCAGGCGCCGACGACGATCACTTTTTTTGCGTTCTCGAGATTCAGCACGACAACAATGCGACTTTCCTGTCTTCCGCGGGAAGCAGCCGCGGGCCACTTTACGTGGGGCCACAGGCGGCGCAAGACATGAGTCGGCCGGATTTTATGCAACGCCGCCTACGACGGCTGGCGATTGTCGGCCGCATCCATGAACGGGCGGAGGATACCGCAAACCGCCGGGCAAGCAAAGAGAACTTACGCCGGCATTAGTCCGCCTTTTCTTCGGCCGCGCTGCGGCGCATGTAAAGCGGTACGAGCCGCCAGGCGTCGTCCGACTCGCCGGCGGCGAACCGGATTGCGGCCAATCGCCCCACCGCGGCCGCGGTGGGATACCAGAAATCGCTTTCCACACAAGTTCGTCCGGCCGGCACACCCTGAGCGAGTTGCGACAATGCAGGACCACTGACAAGACAGCCCTCCGGGAGCGATGCCAGCCAGTCGCCGCGTTGGACGATTGCCGTGTCGCTCGCCCATTCCATCGAACCCGTGGCGCCGCGTTGAAAGGTGACCGCGAACAACTCGCCGCGCTGGGCGTCGAGGGCCACCGCAAGTGTCTCGCCCGGCACATTTCCCGGAACTTGTGCGGCGACGACCTCCAAAGTATTCAACCCGATCGCTTTGGCACCCACGGCGTAAGCGAACGTTTTGGCCGTGGTGACGCCAACACGGAGACCGGTAAATGAGCCGGGCCCAACCGTGACGGCCAGCAACTCGACGTCGCCCGCACGCCAACCGCACTCGATCAGCAAGTCGCGGATTGCCGGCGCCAGCGAGCGAGCGCTCCGCTGCTCGGGATTCAGTGGCAGTTCACGCAGGAGCGTATCGCCAGCCAGCGCTGCCACACTGCCCGACATTCCACTCGTTTCCAGCGCCAGGATTCGCGTTTTCCCCATGTTCGCCTCCCAATTTCTGCCCCTTGGCAGCCCAATCCGTCGCTTAATCCCGTACAAGCGATCAATTTCACGGGAGACCATACCATGTTGTCGCGTTGGAATTCGGGAAAAAAGCGGAAATTGGGGCGTCGCGCGGGAAAATCGTCGGGACGCCGCCCGCTTGGCCAAGGTTTCGAGGGCAGCATCGAACGCCTTGAAACACGCGACCTTCTGACCCAGTATACCTGGATCGGTGGCAACACGGGCGATTTCAACACGGCAGCCAACTGGCAGGGATCGACTCCGACCGACCACAAGGTGCCCGGCCCGCACGATACGGCCTTCATCCAGCAGACCAACGTCACCGTCACGTCGAACAAGGCGGTCGAGGTGCAGGGGATTGATTGCAACGGCACGTTGGAACTCGACGCCGCCACCTTCAAGGTCGACGACAACAATCCGAACATTTCGGGAATCACCACGCTCAACATCAAATCGGGCGCGACATTCGACGCCAACACCAACGGGGCCATGGTACTCACCAACGGCGACTGTGCCGGCGCGCTCTCGATCGAAAACGCCGCCAGCGTTTCGATCAAGGGAAACATGAACTTCCACAACGCCAGGCTGTCCGGACAAGGCGAACTGGTCGTGTACAACAACCCCACCGGCGTGGTCGAATTCAGCGGACCTGTCGACGCCACGGGCCTGACCGGCACGCTTGTCGTCAAACAGGGACCGGGGGCGCCCTTTAGCACTTTGGCCATCGATTCCAACGTCCACTTCAGCGTCGCGAATTTCGAGCTCGATAATGGCGGCGCCGTGACAGGGGCCGGCTCACTGACGGTCACCAAACAGTTCAACGTCAGCGGCGGCAAACTTGACGTGCAGCAATCGACCGTGGCCTCCTCGGCGACGCTGACCATCAGCGGGCCGAACCCGCTCACGCTGGACGGTAGCACGCTCACGAATCTTGGCACGGCCAACTGGAATGGGGGCGACCTCGACCTCAACGCCGCCACGATTGACAACGCCTCCGGCGCGACTTGGAAAGACAGCAGCTATTACAACAGCATCACCGGTACCGGCACGTTCACCAACGAGGGCTCGTACAACAAGCCGACCCAAAGCAGCACGACCGTGATTTCGGCCAACTTCCACAACACAAACACGGGAGCGGTCTCGGTTGGTGCCGGCACGCTCGAATTTGAGCCTGGTACGAACCAGGCCGACAGCGCCGGCGCGATCACAGTGGGTCCCGGTGTTTTGGATATCGCCGATGGCACGTTCGCGCTCGCGGGAGGCTCGATCAGCGGCGGTGGGTCGATCTACATTGTCAACGGCGGCACGATTCACGTTACCGGCCCGGTCGCCGATACCAACACGGGCACGCTCTTTATCGCGCCGGGGCCGAACCAGGCCTGGCTCACGGTCGACCAAAACTTCGCTGTGCCACACGTCGAGCTCGACGGTGCCGGCATGCTCAACGGAATGGCCAATCTGACCGTCATCAACAACATGAACCTGGCCGGCGGGACCATGGCCGGACCGGGCACCACGACGATCGCCCCGGTCGCCACACTCACCATCACCGCCGGTGGTACGCTCAACCAGCGCACGCTGAACAATGCGGGCACCACCGCCTGGAACGGCGGCAATCTTCGGCTGGCTGCGGCGACGGCGATCAATAACTTCGGTGCCTGGCAAGACAACGGCGACCACGAATTACTCCCCTTGGCCGGTGTCCAGGGGGGCCTTGTTGCAAACTCCGGCAGCTACGCCAAGACCGGCGGTAGCGGAACGAGCTCGATTCAGGTTGCGTTCAACAATAGCGGCTCGGTCGCGGTCAACACCGGCACGCTCGAACTTCAAGCGCCCCAGGGCACCGACGACGTCAGCACCGGTTCGTTCGCCCTGACAGGCGGCAGTCTGTCGATCGACGCCGGCGCGCTCGACCTTAACGCCGGCACGAAATTCACAGGCTCCCGCGCGTTAGTAATCGGCTACAACGGCACGTTGAATGTCAATGCCAACGTGCCCGTCGCCGGTCCCGTGACGAACAACGGTAACCTGGTCCTCGCCGCCGCCACGACGCTCGCAGTCGGCGGTAGTTACGCCCAGCCTTCAGGCACCCTGACCGTCGATATCGCTGGCAGCGCGGCCTTGGGCCAGTTCGGCAAGCTACCCATCGTCGGCACGGCCACGTTGAACGGAACGATCCAAGCCAAAGTGATGGGCGGATACGTGCCCGCGGGCGGACAAATCTACACGGTAATGAGTTATGCCAGTGAAACAGGTAGTCTCAACCTGGCCACGCCAAGCCCGTTTACGCTGGTCATCAATCCAACCAACATGCTGCTCAATACGCAAGCCGTCCAAAACCGGCAGTCACCCACCAGCAGTGTCAATCCATTGCCGGCCACCAGTCCATCGACTTTCACGGTCGCATGGACGGGGAGCGATGCAGGCGGGCCTGGAATCGCCTCCTATAACATTTACGTTTCCGACAACGGAGGACCATTCACACTCGCGCTCTCGCAGACCACGCTCACTTCCGCCACGTACAACGGCCAGCCCGGCCATACCTACGGCTTCTACAGCGTCGCGGTCGACAGCCAGGGGATGCGGCAACCGACGCCCGCCGCGGCCCAAGCCACCACGCATGTCGCCCAAGCCACCTTGCCTCCAACGGCCAATCCCGACACATTCGTACTCAGCCAACTCGGCCCTAACGCCGGCTCCGGAACGATGAGTGTGCTGGCCAACGACACTTCGGCCGACGGCCAGCCGCAACAACTGGTCGCCACGCTGGTCTCCAACGTTACGCACGGCAGTTTGACGTTCAACCCTAACGGCTCTTTCATTTATACACCCAATTCGACATTCCAGGGTATCGATCGGTTCACGTACGAGGTGAGCGAAGGCACCGCGATCGGCAATACGGTCACTGTCACCTTGCTCTCGTATCATGCCAGCCTGGTCGACAAGCTTTATCAGCAGGTTCTCCACCGCTCGGCTGAGGATGCGGGTTTGGTGTCTTGGACCTCCATGCTCGATCAAGGGGCACCGCTGGATGTCGTGGCGAAGGGAATCTTCACCAGTCCCGAGCGGCTCGATCCTTTGGTCACGCAGTTCTATGAGAATTACCTGGGCCGCGCCCCCGATTCGGGCGGCCTGTCGGCGTGGGTCTCCGACTGGCAGCAGAAAGGCGATTCCGATGACGTCGTGGTCAACATCCTCGCGTCGCAGGAATTCTTCAACGACGCGGGCGGCACCAACCAGGGTTTCGTCGAACTGCTCTATGAGCGCTTCTTGGGGCGCGCCGGAGAGGCAAGCGGTGTTTCGAGCTGGGTTGGCATGCTCAACTCGGGTCAGACGCGTCAGCAGGTCGCCAGTGATTTTGTGGGCGCCCCTGAGCGGCACGTCGAGCTGGTCGATTACCTCTTCGGAGAGTACTTCAAAGGCGTAACCCCGACTCCCGACCCGACGCCGTACGTAAACCTCTTGAACTCTGGTGAGACACAAACGCAAGTCGAGCAGGCCATCATCGACTCCACGGCCTACGACAACACGCCGCCTCAGCCGGCGCAGGGGACGGTCGGCACGGCGCTCTACCAGCACTAAGGCCCGACGTTTACGGGCGAGCGGCCTTCGGCGAATTCTTGATATTCCGGATTCGCACGTTGGCTTCAGCCGCGGCCGGGCTGCCGGTGAATTCCTTCATGACGCGCCGGTAGTAGCGCATCGCGGCGCTTCGTTCGTCGCGCTCCTCGAAGCTCGTTCCCCTGTCGAGCAGTCCTTGCGCGTGCGCATCGAAGCGCGAGGCATCGAAGTGCCGGCACCATTGGCAAACCGCCTTTTGCACCTCGCCGGGTGGAGCCCCTTCGGCCGGACCAAAATCGTTGCCCACTGCCATCGAAATGAGCGCCTGCCGGGCCGCGCTCCGCAAATCGGTGTCGCGGCTCTTCAACGCGCCAGCCAGCAACCACCCCAAATGCTTGCGGTCACCGGCGCCAAGCTTGTCGCGTTGTCGGGCCACCGACAGAGCGGCCTCGACTCGGCGCTCCAATCGGACATCCTCGAGCTCGCGGGCGATCCTTTCACCATGAATCGACGTGCCGCGGGCGACCGCCGCCCATTGCTCCCAGATCGCCTTCACCTGCGAAGCATAGGGAGCCGTGGTTGGCACCTCGCGTCCCAGGTTGTCCACGGCATAATCCAACAACGAACGGTCGCGATTCGACGACAGGGCCGATTGCAGCTTGTGCGAGATCACCATTATCGGGCAGCTCGCCCGGATCAAGGCCGCCTTGTTCAAGCCGCGGACCAAAGCCGGGATCGACTCTGGGCCGAGTGCCTCGAAGTCGCGCTTGGCGCGCCTGCCCGCCTCGCCCGGCAAGCGGCCGATGTCGAACGCAATGAACCGATCGACGATCTCATCGAGCCGCCGTTGGTCGACGGCCGGAGGCGGGGCGCGGGTGGTGTCACGGGGCGCGAGCCCAATTGGCATTTCCGACAGTGACGTCGCGATGGTCTCGGTGCCCACCTCCTTCGGCACCGCGAGAACGATGTCATTGGGTTTTCGGCCTGTTGCATCGGCTGGCACGAGCGAAGACGGTATCGCGCCGTCGAGCCCGACGGTGGCGGGCGGCTGCGCGCGCCGTTGTTCGGCATCGTCGGCAAACGGATCTTTGTCGTCGTCGAGCACTTGCCGCGAGTCGTTTCCTTCATCCGCCCCTTCGTCGCGTGGGACATCGACGTTGAGGATCGTCATCTCGAGTGGCGCTTCGTCGACGTCGGAAAACGAGGCGACGATCGCCACCAGGTAGCGCCGCGTCGCCGGTTGCGCGACGAGCGAACCGAGCACGACGACCACCAGCAGGTGCAAGAGCATGCTTGCCAACCAGCAGGGCATTTCGCGCCGTAGTTGCGCCGCGACGCTTTCGCGCCGCGTCTGCCTACGGGCCGCGATCGGTATCTTCGGCAACTTGGGGAGCACGAATTGCATCTGGGGTGCCGACGCGGTTAGCGCCTTGGCGCGTGGTAATCGCCTGGTGCGCGAGCCGTCGCTGATGGGTCTATGCTTCGCCGCGGCAGGCGGCGCAGACTTGGCCAGGACAGGCTGCGCGGTATTGGTGACGGCGGGCTGCGCGGTGTTGGTGACGGCGGGCTGCGCGGTTGCCGCCAAACGCCGCACCGCGGCCAGCTCGGATATCGACTTCGACGTTACCTTCAGCGGCGGGCACACCGACGCCGGTTCGTGCGGCTCGGGTGAGCGCGCAACGACATTCTTCTCCCGCATGGCCGGCCTCCTCGAAAAAGAAAGAGTTCCGCTTCAACGGTCCACGCTGCAATACGCGCGGTACGAGGAATGACGCGAGTGATGTGAACGTTCCTCTGTTCCTACCGCATCCGTCAACATATCGGTCGCCTGCCGAAAGTCAATCTTTTTCTTGAAAAGAAATTCTGGCCACCATTACCGACGTCCTGCGAATCAGCCGAGCGTGCACCGTCCAGGGCAGGGGTTACGACACATTTCTCGACGCCGCAGCCGTCGCAAGCGCGATCGTAGGTTTCGATGCATGACATCCAGTTCGACATTCGAGTGGCTCCGATTGTGGTGGAGCGTCGTCCGATGGAGTGCGGAGGGAACGAGAAGTATAATGACCGTTCTCGCCTTTTGGGAAAAGATCCGTGCCGCCGCCTCCCCTCTTGCCCTGGATGAAGCGCTTGTTGTGGTTCGTCGGCGGCTACAACCTGTTGGCCGGCGTCGGCATGTTGGGCTTCTATCATGAAGGGTACAAGTTGCTGAGCGTGGTCAAGCCAGCTCTCAATTTGCCCATCCAGCTCGTCGGTGTATTTGTCGCGCTTTTCGGCGTCGGCTACTGGCTCGTCGCGGCAAACCCGATCGAAAACCGTAATCTGCTCATGCTCGGCTTCTGGAGTAAGGCTTTGGGGAGTGTGCTGGGGCTTTATTATTGGGGCGTTGGCAAGTTGCCGCCCGTGTTCATCATTGTCTTGTTCTTCGCCGACATCATGTACCTTCCGCCCTTCGCATTGATCCTCCGGAGGTTGTACCGGTTGCGGAAGGATGAAGGAAGGATGAGAGATGAGGGATGAAGGAGTGTCCACGCGCTACGCAATGGCGTTCGTCTCGCGTGCGTCGAATTGGCGGGCTGGTGGAGGCGGCAGGTTACGCCCCGTTGGGGCTTACGACCGGGGGTGTTTCCGTTTTCCCAGGGCTCGCGCCCTAGGCTGTCGAATGACGCCGCGTTGCGGCTACGCTGGCGCGCCGCCGACGGCCCCACTTCGCACCGGCCGAGCGCCTCGCGACGACGGATCGCGAAACGTCGCGATCAGGGCGGATCAAGAGGCGGGGATCCTGCTCCGAACGCGCCGCGTTGTGGTCATAGCTCTGGACGAGTGTAGCGCGGGGCCGGACGCCGGCCCCAACGGGGCCAAACTCGAATGCCCAGGGTGAAACCCTGGTTGTTCTTTGGCCGCGACGGGATGCTGTTTTGCCCCGTTCACGGGGCTTCGGCGCAGCCGTATTCGGCCCGGCGTTTACGCCGGGTTCGCAAACCGCGCAACTTAATTCTCTTCCAGCCCCGTTCACGGGCCTTCCGGAATGGCTTAAGCCGGACAATTGGTAAGCCCCGTGAACGGGGCTAAATATACAATAATCCGCTCCTATTTTTCCCGGCATGAATGCCGGGTCCATGACCGCTTCGCGGAAGGCCCCGTGAACGGGGCGATATGTCTCTCGCGACTTGTGTAGAACAACGGGGTGAAACCCTGGGTCCGCGCCAATAGATCCTCGTCGTAAGCCCCAACGGGGTGTGACCTGATTCGCTCGGCCGGTTCGCGCGTGTGCATGCGTCTCTGGGGCGAATACGATACGTCGATCACCATCGAGAGGGGTAAGTATCGACAAGACCCTGGAAAACAGGGCCAAAAATGAGTTGCCAATTGGCAACTCTCCGTCGTCTCTTGAAGGGCGACCGGAGGCACCTGAATAATGAGTGTTATTGTCGGGTTGGAAAACGGCCCCTGCGGAGCATCCAAAAGCGCATCAAAACCGGGCGCTTTGGCGAAATCCGAGCGCTTTTTTTTCGAGATTATACCTACCCATGGTTATACCTTGCCTGACCGGATTCCCATCTTATCTTGACTCCGAATGCGGAATCTGGGTAATAGTCCCCTTCCCGTATACGGTGGCTTTTCACCATCGACCCTTGAGAGATTTCGATGTTTCGCCGTGAACTTGGAGTCTGGCTGTTGACTCCCTTGCTTTCCATGACGTTGACAGGTTGCGCGTCGCCGTTTTACACCGATCGCGGCGCGTTGATTGGTGGAGTGGGCGGAGCGGGCGTGGGGGCGGCGGTCGGAGAGGCCGTGGGGCATCCGGGGGTTGGGGCCCTGGTCGGCGCGGGAGTTGGCACCGTCACGGGCGCTGCCATCGGGAATAGCATGGATCAGCAACAAGCCAGGAACCAGGCGATGATCGCCTCGCAGATGGGCCGGCCAATACCTCCCGGCGCGGTGACGATCAACGACGTGCTCGCCATGAGCCGCTCGCAGCTCGACGAAGACGTGATCGTGAACCACATCCGCTCCAATGGCGTTGCCCAGCCGCTGGCGGCCGGTGACCTGATCGTGCTCACCCAACAGGGTGTCAGCAAACGAATCATCGAAGCCATGCAGGCGTCGCCACCCTACCCTGGCGGACCGAACGTGGTGCGAGTGCCTGGACCACCGGGGCCGCCAGCGGTGCTGGTCGACCAACGGTATATCGGGCCACCCTATCCGTATCCATACCCCTATCCTTACCCGCCGCCACCGCCCGCTTATGGGTTCGGCTTCTCTTATGGCGTGGGAAGGCGCTAGTAGGGGAATTCGTGAGAATTCCGGACGTCAACGTGCCTAACGGAACTCTCACGCTATTGCGTCAACGCCGGCGTGCATTCCATAGCGCATTCTGCCTGGCCGGTCTGGTCCTTTCGCAGCCGCTTGTTGCCCAAGAACCCGGCCCAGCCTCGTTCGGCGACGAAAGGCGAGCTAACCGACCTCTCGGGCCGCTCGTCGATCCGCCCAGCAGCGACGACGATTCGGCCGCTTCGCTTCACGCTTATCACGA